>Ga0210394_10002048_pt1 | contig 29121 bp, 30 predicted proteins | sample IncBWC12MmetaG_FD_160121 | JGI IMG/M metagenome (GOLD analysis project Ga0210394, IMG submission 160121) | Forest soil microbial communities from Barre Woods Harvard Forest LTER site, Petersham, Massachusetts, United States - Inc-BW-C-12-M | ecosystem: Environmental > Terrestrial > Soil >...
ATCAGTCGCGCGCTGGCGGGCGAATGGGTGCGCATCGAGCGTCTCGATGGACGCGTGTTGGTGTACTACTGCCGCAGCCTGGTGCGCGAACTTGACCTCGTCACCCAGCGGTCCACTGCAGTGGACCCTGGGTGAGCTGACTCGCAATGTGTAAAGGATGTCCTGATAACACTGTGTAAAGTATGTCCTGGAACTTGACACAATCTTGGCTGTGCTCTTTCTTTCTTTCGTCCGTCATCCTGCGCGCAGCGAAGGATCGCTCTTCGCATTTTGCTGCTCGACCCCGTGAATCGCGCTGCAGCCCGATGCATCCTGAGCTGCATCACGCGGCGCAGGGGCGGGTCTCAGACCCACCCCATCCTCTGGCGACGAATCGGATCCCTCCGGCAGCACCGCTTTTTGCATTGCCCCACACCCGGCCCCACAGTAAATTGTTGCCGCTGCGCCACACAACGAGGCCCCATGGAAGCCAGTCCAGTTCTCTTCCGCGATCTAACCTATATCTTTCTCGCCGCGGTTCTCGGCGGCCTGCTCGCCTGGCGGCTGAAACTCCCACTCATCCTCGGCTTCGTCCTTGGTGGCATCGTCATCAGCCCCTTTACTCCCGGCGTGCAAATCTCCGACCTGCACGCCTTCGAAGTTTTCGCGGAAGTCGGCGTGGTCCTCCTGATGTTTTCCATCGGCGTGGAATTTTCCATCCCCGACCTGATGCGCGTGAAGTGGATCGCCTTGGGCGGCGGCACGCTAGGCATTCTGCTTTCGATGTCGTTCGCCCTGGGCGTCGCCTGGCTCGCCGGATGGCCCATGACTCAGGGCTTCGTCATCGGCGCCACCATCTCCGTCGCCAGCACCATGGTACTCGCGCGCCTGCTCGCCGACCGCAACGCCATGGGCACCGCCTACGGCCGCGTCATGATAGGCATCACGCTCGTCGAAGACATCGCCGTCGTCTTCCTGACCATCATCATCCCGATCTTCAGCGGTCCCGCCGAAGGCCGCTTCGCAAAAGCTGCATGGACGTTGGGTAAAGCGACGCTCTTGCTCATTCCGCTCGCGATTCTGGCGATGACGCTGGTTCCGCGTCTCTTCCGCCTGGTGGCCCGCACGAAAGATCCCGAGCTTTTTCTGCTGGTGGCAATCGCCATCTGCCTGGTTTCGGCCGCCACCGCCCAAGCCGCCGGCTTCTCCGTCGCGCTCGGCGCATTTCTGGCCGGCATCTCCATCAGCGGCGCGGAGGATTTGCATCAGGCGCACAATTCGCTGATCCCGCTGCGCGATGCTTTCGTGGCGCTATTTTTCGTTTCACTCGGCACACTGGTCGTTCCATCGGTCGTTCTGCACAATCTTCCGCTGCTGGGCGTGATGCTCTTGCTGATCATCTTCGGAAAGTTCGTGGTGTGGCTGGCGGTGATGAAGTTGTTTGGTTATTCCATCTGGACAGCCATTGCCGTGGCTGCCGGGTTGACGCAAATCGGCGAACTCTCGTTCATTCTGGTGGAGGTAGCGAGAAAGTCGGGGTTGGTGGGCGAGGAAATTTTTGCGGCCGCCCTGGCCGCATCCCTGATTTCAATTTTCTTGAATGTTCTGATCGTCCGCGCGGTCTTCCCTTGGATCCAGCCCAAGCTCGACGCCGAACAAGCCGCCGCTGCAGCAAAGGCATAGCCGAGATTTTGTAAGCGGATTTTCGATACGGACGAATCGAGGAAGGTGAGCGTCCCAAAACAAACCAAACACCAGCCGACGCTTTTCTAGCTTCACTTTTCCAATTTCAACTTTGCAAATCTACCCCGGCGCTTCTTCCGCTTCCTGCACGGTCGCGTAAGACTTGATCAGCGTCCCCACGTGCGTCATATCAATCAGCGCCTTCACCTGCGTATTCGTTCCGGCCACTGCCAATTTCCGCTGCGTGCGCTGCGCCGCCACATACGCACCCACCAGCGCGCCCAGGCCCGCCGAATCCACGTAAGGCACGCCGCTAAAATCCAGGATCAGCTTCGGCGCGCTTTCCTCGCGCGTCGCCTTCTGAAACTCGAAAATCGTCTGAATGTTTAGCGAGCCCTTGAGGGTCAGAATCTTCTGTCCCTCCCTGTTGCCCGCCGATACGACTATCTGCAAGATGTCCCTGGCCATGGCTCGCGATTCTAGCGAATCGCCCCCCCGCCCATTGTGAATATTGTGTTACATCCGCCGCGCGGCATTTCCCTGGCAGGATTGAACTTGAAGCAAGGCTCTGAGCGCGTCGCGAGTGCAGTTACCCGTTTCCCACAACGGCTTCGGCCTCAATTTCCACCAGCATTTCTGGCGAAATAAACGCGCTCACCTGGAACATTGAAGTCGCCGGCAGGATTTTCCCGAAAAATTCACCGTGCGCCCGGCCGACTTTCTCTGAATCCGCCATGCTCGTAACGAACATGCGCGTGCGCACCACGTCGCCCAAGCTCGCTCCCGCCTTGTGCAGCGCCCGCTCGATGTTCTGGAGCGTCTGTACCGCCTGCGCGTAGGCATCGCCCAGGCCGACAATTTTTCCCTGCGCATCCGTCGCCGTCGTCCCGGAGACCCACACACTCGCCCCCACTCGCACTGCGCGCGAATAGCCAATCACCGGCTCCCAAGGCGTTCCGCTCGAAATATTTGTTCGTGGCATCACGTTTCTCCGAATTACCTTTCGCCCCAACCAATTTCTTGATTCGTGTCGCGAATCCGGCGCCTCACAGCATCGGTCAACGCGGCGCGACCCAGCTCACACGCCGACCACGCTAGGGATCAAAACGCGCGCGCAATTCCGCCGGCACAATCGGACACAAATCCTCGCGCTTCCCGAACACCCGATAACGAATCCGCGCCACGAAGTCATACACAAAATCGCGCATCCCCCGCGGTATCACGCTAAGCACCGCTGCCAGCGCGCGCCACGCGCCGCCCAATCGTCGAAAAATATGCAAGAACGCTGCAGACCGCACCAGCAGCTCCCCGTCCCGCGTCAGCACCACCACGCTATCCGGCAATCCCGCCCGCCGCTCCGCCGCCACCCGCGCCAGAAACGTCTCGCCCTGCAGCGGCGCAAACCGAAACGACGTCCCCGTTGTGTCTTCCGCCAGAATAAATCGCACCGCGTGCTGGCACAAACCGCAGTGCCCATCATAGAACAACTCCTCCGTGCCGCCTGCAGCGACGACGGGAACCCACGCTGGATTAAAAGTGAACAGATGAAGGATGATCATCCCCGCGGTCAAGTCTGGGAAACTGATTAGCGCGAACAGCCCAAGATGCAGCAAAACCATCGCGCACCATATCCACGGTCGAACCCGACGGAATAGCACCAGAGGAGCAAATACCAGCTCCAAACCGAGCGCACTCCAGGTGGCGGCACGCAGGATGACCGGCGGAAATGACAGAAGCCATATTCTAAGAAATCCCGGCCGCGCCAACGGGTTTTCAAGCACGCGCGCCAACGCAGTGCCATCAAACCAGGACGGACTGTTCAGTTTCAGGAACCCGCTGTAGGTGTAGCCCAGCGCCATGAGTATCCATGCACTCAGATATATGGATCGACTCATGGTCCAGCCGCCGCGCGGATCGGCTCGCCCTCGCGCGGCCCAAGACCCGTACGGCGCCGGTAGCAGAAAAGCATGCGCCAACAGCAGCCACCCGATGTACGGCAGTGCAGGGTTGGCAATCAGCGGATTGCGGCCGAGAAAGCACGCGCCCAAATACCAGAGCCCCACCGCGGCCACTCGGTCGTAGAAACCAATCGCAAACACAATGCTCAACGCCGCCGCGAGGGCAACGAGAAAAACAGCGAACGGCGGCGCATCCAATACAGCCAGGATATTGGGGAAGACGTGCACGAGGGGACTATCCGCGGCTGCCGGCAGCACACCTTGTGAAGAAAAAAGCTCGCGACTCCACGGTAACAATCCCAGGAAATGAAAAAAAAGGTAAGCTCCGAAAATCGCCCGATACAAGCTGTATTGCCCGCCCGTCCAGCCATTCTTCATGAGCACGGAGCTGATATCAACAGGGGAAGATTCTCGCGGTTCGTGTCCGCGCGCGGTTGCAGTCGAATCACAAAACCTCCACGGACGTTCGCCGGGTTAATACCAAGGTCGCGAAGCAGCGGCGCGCCATTGCAGAGGCCGTAGCTGGCCACGGAATTGAACATTCCGCGAGTTCGTTCGTCGGTTTGCAGCACAGGACCGTACGCAAGCAACGCTCCATAAACATTTCGCCGATTGTAGGGGCCCCGGACTCTGGCATAGAGCTCTGGAGTGATTTCTAGGGAGTGAAAGTTTCCGGCTATATCAGTCCATTCCATAAAGAAGCGGGTCGAGAACGTTTCAAGCCCTCGTACCGAAGAGAATACTTTCGGAGCGGGAGACGCTCCGGTAGCCGCTCCGATTCCCTTCAACCAAGGCAAGTGAAGCACATCGCCCGCCATTTGCATCAAGCCCAAGGCGAGCAGGAAAACACCCGCGCGGCTCACTGCGCTTCGCCCGCGGGACGCGTTTTGTGAATGTCCACGCCGACCAGCATTTCAGGCAGGCGAATCTCTGCTTGTGCGCCAAACCCGCAACGCGCGTGCCAATCGCGCGGATTGCGAAACGTGCCGAAAAGCATGTCCCACATCGGTAAATCGGAATAATTGAACGAATGCACGCCCTCCTGATGATGTACGCAGTGGCTCTCCGGGCGCTGGAAGATGTATCCGAGCCAGTATGGCGTGCGGACGTTCCAGTGGTAAACGAGTTCAGCAAGGCCGCTCCACAAAACCGCCAGGGACGCGGCCTCAGTACCAAGGCCGACCCCAAAATACAGAATCGCGCTGGAGAGAATGCTGTTGATAAGGATCTCAAACGGGTGCTTGTAAAAACTGGTGATGACCTCGATGCGCTGCGGACTGTGGTGCACCTGATGAATCCAGCGCCACAGAAAGCCCGATTCGTGTCGCCAGCGGTGCCACCAGTAATAAATGAATGTAATCGCAAAGTAGCCCAGCAGTCCCCCGCCGAGAACTCCCAGGCGGTCTGCTGACCAGGGCCTGTGCCTGACCATCCAGCCGTTCCAGCCGACGCCGGCGAGCCAGACCGCGCCGACTTGCACCGCATTGAGGAGGATTGCCCGCCACCACCAACCACGCACGCGAGGCCAATTCCTGCCCGTAGCAATTTTTTCGACGACAATCATCATCACCGCAAAGCTGAGGACGACAAAAAATACAGTCATCGTCTCCTCGGTCGGCGACACTCCGCTGCGCTGCGATTGCGTAATCTCGCCGAGCAATCGCCAGCTGCCAAGCGCGAGCGTTATTCGCAGAGTCTATAGTATCGCCAGCGCCGGTCGCAATAGCCGCGCATTCACTGATTGAATACTTGAGAACCCTGAGGGCCGGCGTCACGATCAGTACGGATCTCGACGGAGAACGTTTCATGAAACTTCTACTTTGCGTGACGTTCGCAACCGCTTCATTCATTTTCTGGCCTGCACCGGCGTTGGCCCAAACGGCTAAGGCCACGGAAGACCTGCAAAGCGTTAAGAACGAAATTCTTGCGCTGGACCAGCGAGTCAACGACGCGGCGGTTAACGGCGACCTGCAGACGCGTGGAAAAATCATCTCCGATGATTACGTCGGCGTGGCTCCCAATGGAATGATTCTTAGGAAACCCGTGATCACCGCGCACTATCAAGCTGGTACGCTTCGCTACTCAGTGGTGGTCAACTCGGACGTTGAAATTCACGTCCACGATGATTGCGCTATAGTGACGGCCATGGCCACGGTGAAAGGGCATGACGGGGATACAGATCTCAGCGGCACATACCGAATCATGCGCGTCTTCCTTCGAGGCGGCGATAGGTGGCAAGTTGTTGGCTTTCAGGCGACTCCCATGCGATCGCCAGCCGCCAACTGAATCGTCACGAGGAACATTGCACTTCCTTGCCGCTGGACAGAAAATCACTAAGTCTCTACTCTTAAATGGCGTGAAAATCGCAATCCCTGCAGGAGCTGAACCGCGCACATGAAGTGCCACAACATCCTGGAAGCTATCGGCAACACGCCGATCATCCGCCTGAATCGTCTGGCCAAAGACTTGCCCGCCGAAGTCTGGGTCAAGGCCGACTACATGAATCCCGGCGGCTCGGTGAAAGACCGTATCGGGCTCGCCATGATTGACGAGGCCGAGCGCACCGGCAAACTGAAGCCCGGCGGCACCATCATCGAAGGCACGTCCGGCAACACCGGCATGGGCCTCGCGCTGGTGGCCTGCGTGCGCGGCTACAAAGTCGTCTTCACCATCACCGACAAGCAATCGCGCGAAAAAATCGATCTGCTGAAAGCATTCGGCGCAGAAGTCATTGTCTGCCCCACCGCCGTCGAGCCGGAAGATCCGCGCAGCTACTATTCCGTCGCCGCCAAACTCGCGCGCGAAATTCCCAATTCCTTCTATCCCAATCAGTACGAGAACCCGATGAATCCCGAGGCGCATTACCGCACCACCGGCCCGGAAATCTGGAAGGACACCGAGGGAAAAATCACGCACTTCGTCTGCGGGGTGGGCACGGGCGGCACGATTTCCGGCGTCGGCCGCTACCTGAAAGAAAAAAATCCCAACATCAAGATTATCGGCGTGGATCCCATCGGCTCGCTCTACTACGAAAAAGTAAAAAGCGGAAAGACGGGCAAAGCCCTCACCTACGTCGTCGAAGGCATCGGCGAAGATTTTTTCCCCGGCACCATGAATCTGAAAATTCTCGACGACATCTTTCAGGTGAGCGACGAAGAATGTTTCGTCTGGGCGCGGCGCCTGGCGAAACAAGAAGCCATCTTCACCGGAGGCTCCGGCGGCGGTTGCATTTCCGCCGCGCTAAAAATCGCGCGCAACGCAAAACCAAGCGACATGATCGTCGCCTTCATGCCCGATTCCGGCTCGCGTTACATGTCCAAAGTTTTCAACGACGGCTGGATGCGGGAGCACGGCTATGTGGACGCCGAAGTCGCGCTCTGCGCCTCCGACGTAATTCGCGTGAAGCAGCAGGCCGGCAAAACCCGCGACATGATCGTCGCCGGCCCCTACCAGACCGTGTTCCACGCGCTGCAAACCATGCAGCAGCAGGATATTTCGCAGCTCCCCGTCTTTGAAGAAGGAAAATCCATCGGCACAGTCTTCGAAGATCAAATTCTAAATCTCGCGCTGCAAGGAAAGGATCTGCGCAAGCTCGTCATCCGCGAAGTCATGGGCGCGCCGCTGCCGCAGGTCACCGCGAACTCCCCCATCGAGCGCGTAACCTACATCCTCAGCCACAACAGCCCAGCCGTGTTCGTCGAAATGCCCGACGCCAAACTGGAAGTCCTAACCAAGTTCGACCTCATGGACACAATCGCCGGCCTGGTCGGTCAAAAACGCTAATTTAGTCCGCCAGTTTCAATTTCTCCAGGTAGGCGTTGTACGCAGTTTTTAGCTTGGCCGCGTCCAGCGGAACCTTGCTGTAATTCTCCAGCGGTGCGACGAAATCGTCCATCGCTTTATCCACTTGTTTGAAGAGGTCCGGGTTGGTCTTGGAGAGCGCCGTGTCGCCGCCGTAGTCTTCTGCTTTGTCCCAAACTCGTTCCAGGATGCGCGCCAGTTGCGCCGCGGTCGCATCGTCACCCTTCTGGTGCGCCGCGTAAGCGATGTGCGCAAGGGCGCGGTAAGGACCCATCTTCGTGTTGTCCACCCCAGAGCCCTGCGATTGGTGCGTATCTTGCGCCACGGCCACAGGATTTAAGGCGGTGGAAAAAACAGCGCTCAAAATGAGGCCAAGGGCAACTGAACGAATCATTCTTAGGCGGCGCCGTGAAAAGAACATCAATTTTTCCTCCTTCGCATCGTTCCGGCAATCATCGCGACGAGTAAATAGCACAGTTCAGCGAGCAGCACGGCAGAAATGTTCCATGCTGGTGCGCGCTCAGACAAGGCCTGCGCAACTCGCGCTGTCACAGCCGGACATCCCCGCCTTGTACTCCACCAAGGCGATGCCTCCAGGCTCCGACCCGTGCGTTGCGGTTCCCGCCTGCGCGAATGGTATAATTACGAACTTTTTGCCCGCCGCCGATGGCTTCAGAAGCGGGGCACGATTCACGGTCCGGCGGGCTGCCGGCAAGAAGAAAAAAACCATGCGAATTGAAGACTTCAATGAACGACTGAAGCAGACGATCTTGGTCGCCGACGGCGCCATGGGCTCGCTGCTCTATGAATCCGTGGGCCCGCAGCGCTGCGTGGACGAGCTCAACGTCACGCACGGCGAAGCCGTTTTCCACGTTCATCAAACCTACATCGAAGCCGGCGCGCAAATCATCGAGACCAATACTTTCAGCGCCAATCGCCACAAGCTCGGCCAGTTCGGCATGGCCGACCGCGTTGCCGAGCTGAATCATCGCGCCGTGAAAATTGCGCGCGAAGCGCGCGAGGCCGCCAGGCACGAAGTCCTGATTGCCGGCTCCATCGGGCCGCTGGGAATTTTGCAGCACGTGCGCGAACTGCCGCACCAGGACATCGTCGCGATTTTCAAGGAACAGGCCGGCGCTCTGGAGGAGCGTGGCGTGGATTTATTTCTGCTCGAAACGTTCAGCGACATCGCGGAACTGCTCGCCGCCGTAGACGCCATCCGCTCTTTTTCGCGCCTGCCCGTCGTCGCGCAGCTGACCTACTCCGATGAAGGCACCACCTTCGGCGGCACGCGCCCGCAGGATGCCTGGGACCAGCTGAAAGACAAGAATATTCAGGTCTTCGGAGCGAACTGCACCATCGGTCCGCAGCTTCTGCTGCCGGTGCTGCGCGAACTCGCGGCCACCACCAAGCTGCCGCTCAGCGCCATGCCCAACGCGGGCTTCCCCAAGCGCGTCGGCGATCGCATCGTCTATCCGAAATCTTCGCCGGAATATTTTGCATTGTTTGCGCAGGAAGCCGCTGAAATCGGCACGCGGATTATCGGTGGCTGCTGCGGCACCACACCCGAGCACATTCACGCGATGGCGGAAGCGGTGAAAAAAGTCCAGTCGGCTGCGCCGCGTGGCACGGGCATCTCCCGAGGAAGCGGCGCGAGCGGAGCCGTCGAAGTTGTCGCGCCGGCCGAACGCACCCGCCGCATGGCCGCGCGCGAACCGGAAAGCAAACTGTGGAAAAAAATTCAGGCCGGTGAATTCGTCACGTCCGTGGAAATTGATCCGCCCAAGGGCGTCACCATTGACCGCATCCTGGAACAAGTCGGCCGCGTGATGGCTTCACCTCACGTGGACTCGATTGACATTAACAGCGGCACTCTCGCGCGCGTCGGCATGGACGCGCTGGTGCTGGCCGGCGCCCTCGAAGCGCACGGGTATGAAACCGTGCCGCACGTGACCACTCGCGACGCCAATATTATCGGCCTGCAGGCCGTGCTGCTGGGCGCGTGGGCCGTCGGCGGAGTGCGCAACATTCTCGCGATCACCGGCGATCCGCCTTCGCTCGGCGATCATCCGGAAACCAGCGGCGTGTACGAAGTGGATTCAATCGGACTGGTGAAAGTTTTGTCACGGTTGAATCAAGGTACGGACTGGGCCGGCAAAAGTCTTGGCGGCGCGACCAATTTCACGATTGGCGTCGCCGTGAATCCCGTCGCGGAAGATATTGATGAAGAGCTGCGCCGCTTCGAAGCCAAAGTCGAAGCCGGCGCGCATTTCGCAATGACGCAACCGATTTTCGATCCAGAGCACTGGAACGCGTTTCTGAAACGCCTGGGCGGAAAATCTCCTGTGCCGATTATCGTAGGCTTGTGGCCGCTCACCAGTTACAAGCAAGCGTTGCGGCTGAACAATGAAGTTCCCGGAATCGTCATCCCCGAGGCCACGCTGCGCGAAATGGAAAAAGCCGGCGACGCCGCACGCGAGCGCGGATTCGTTCTGGCGCGGCATATGCTCGATTGGGCCCGCACCGCGCGCAGCGAAAGCATCGCCGGCGCATACCTGATCGCCCCATTCAAACGCTACGAGGAAATCCTGGAACTTTTCAGGTGATCCGCGTGAGAACTTTTCCAATTCTGCGCCGATCCGTAGGGGTACGGCGTGCCGTGCCCCGCTTTCTGTGGTGCGCGAATCCTCTAAATCCCTAGAAAAACCAAAACCGTTTACGCTTGCGCGGCGTAGCTCCCGGGCTCAAACCGATATCGTCATCCATTTCCGGAACCCACGGCAGCGGCCTTCCTTCGAACACCGCCAGCGGATTATCCACCAGCAGCGCCTTGGCGACATCCTCGCCGCGTTTTTTCGCGACGTGGTCGAACGCTTCCTGCAACAGCAGCGGACGCGTGGTGATGTTGTGCGCGTCGCTCGCCAGAAAATGCACCACATTCATTCCGATCCATTCTTCCGCCACTTCCTGAGCGGCCTTCCCGAATTTCCCCAACAAGGATTGTCCGGTCACCTGCGCGTAACAACCTTGCCGCAGCCAGCGGTACAAACGCTCAGGCTTCGCGCGAATCAAGGGATTGCGTTCCGGGTGAGTGATGATCGGCCGCAGCCCCGCGAGTTGCAGATGATGCAGGGCCTGATCCAGCGAAGGCGGAATCGAATAGTCGGCAAACTCTACCAGCAAGTAGTTCTTCTGGTTCAGCGTGAAGCGGGTGGGAATGCGCTGAATCTCCTGCAGGTTTTCAAAACTCAGGTGAAAGTCACAGCCCGTGGCAAGAGTCAGGCGCCCCGCGACGCTCGCCTGCAGTTCCGCGCGTCGCAGCTTAATCAACTCGGGAACGAAAGCATGTTGCGGATGCGCATGCGGTGTCGCGATCACGTGCGTAATGCCATCCGTAATGGCCATTTCCGCCATTTCCAGGGACATTTCGATGGAATCAGGACCGTCGTCGAGGCCGGCAAGCAGGTGGCAATGAATATCAATCATTAGAGGCGAGGATAACGCAGCACATGAGAGATGACAACGCAGGAGCGGCGGACAGTAGTCGGGGCGCGACGAAGACAGGGAGGCAGACGAGAAAGTGATTGGCAGCAATCTTGCTCTCTAGGCGACTGGAACCGACCCGAGCAGTCTCATTTACGGAAACGTGAACGTATGTCTGTAGCGCAACGGATGTTTCAATTCACGTTTCTGAAAATGACTGAAGCAATTGGCGCAGACGGTCGAACTGGCAGGTGTGGCGCGGATCTCATGTCGCACGGCGCGTGCCAGAGAGCAAAGCAAATGACCGTAGCGTTTCCGGCACGCCGCAAACGAGCTTTCATCACCGGGATCACCGGCCAGGACGGCTCCTACCTCGCCGAACTTCTGAAATCGAAGGACGATGAGGTTCAAGGGATCAAGAGACGCTCGAGCAGTTTCAATACGGAACGAGTTGACGACTTAATCTCAGATTGGCACGAACGCGACGTCAGTTTTTTCCTGCATTTCGCCGATTTGTCCGACGCCACCAGCTTGTCAAAATTGCTGTACCGCATCGCGCCGGACGAAATCGATCACTTGGGCGCGCAGAGCCACGCGGGCGTGAGCTGCGATATTCCTGAATACACCGGAGACAGCACCGCGCTGGGAACCACGCGCGTGCTGGACGTAACTCACGCGCCAAAGGAATTTGGTTTCCGCGCACGCAGAAGCCTGGGTGAGGGCTTGGTGGAAACCGTGGAGTGGTATCGATCGAAGCTCGACCGGAAAGTCGTGCCATCGGAGAAAGCGGCCCTGGCGCAAAGCGTTTAAGCAGTCTTGGGGAATATCCGTGATCCAACCAATCGCCGAAATAGCTTCGAAAATATATTCAAATGGGCAGCACCCGGAAGTGAAAGTGCGCGCGACCTGCCGCTCCTGCGAAAGCGGCCGCCTGCAAAACGTCCTGGATCTGGGAAACCTATACGTCTCGAATTTCGCGGATGTACCAGACAGCGCCCGCTGGCCGCGCGTGCCACTGGATCTGATCCTGTGCGAGGAATGCGGCCTGGTGCAGCTGCGGCATACCACGCCGCCGGAGTGGCTCTACGCTCATTACTGGTACAAATCCGGAATCAGCGCCACGATGCGCGCGGCGCTGGCGGACCTCGCGCGCAAGGCCGGGCATTTTGCGGGCCTGCACGAGGGAGACAGCGTGCTGGACATCGGATGCAACGATGGCACGCTGCTACGCTCGTACTCTTACGATGAGATTCGCCGTGTGGGCTTCGAGCCCGCGGAGAATTTGGCCGGTGAAGCCGCTGCCGGCATCGATCGCATCGTGCCGGAATTCTTCAGCGCCCGGCCTCTGGCGGGCGAGCAATTTCGCGTCGTCACTTCCATCGCCATGTTCTACGACCTGGAAGATCCCGGCTCGTTCGTCGCGGACGTCGCGAGCGTGCTGATGGAAGAAGCTGTTTGGGTCATCGAGATGCACTATTTGCCCGAGGTCCTGGAACACAACGCATTTGACTCCATCTGCCACGAACACCTGGAATACTATTCGCTCAGTTCGCTGGAACCGTTGCTCGCGCGGCACGGTTTGCGAGTGGCTGACGTAGAGACCAACGAAGTGAACGGCGGAAGCTTCCGCGTGTATGTGGTGCACCGCGATTCGCCGGCCGCCTCCATTCCCGCGCGCCGCGAGCGTGTGCACGCGATGCGCGCTCGAGAGCAAACCGCCGGATTGCGCTCACCGACCGTGTATCAAGAACTCGGCGCGCGGCTGCGGCAGCTCGGAGCGCAGCTACAGGAATGGGTTCGCGATGAACGGCGGCACGGCAAGGAAACCTCCGTCTACGGCGCTTGCACGAAAGGCAATACGTTGCTGCAAGTGTTCGGGCTCGACCACACCATGATTCGCTCCGCGGCGGAGCGCGACCCTGAAAAATGGGGGAGATATACGGTCGGTACCTGGATACCGATCGTTTCCGAAGCGGAGGCTCGCGCGCACGCTGATAATTTTCTGGTGCTGCCGTGGCACTTCATGGACGAGATTCAGGTCCGCGAGCATGACTTTCTCGCGCGCGGCGGGAAACTGGTTGCGCCTTTGCCAGACTTGCGAACTATCACCTCGACCGAGTGGAGTGCGATCGCTTGCGCGCGGCGGGCGCGCCGGCTGAGGCGCGCTCTTACACTCGCCGTCACGGAATAGGCAATTCAGCCGGGCGGAGGCGAATCTTTCGACAGTCCGCCCCAGAAAAAACGCAATGGCTGGAAAGGTTGCACGTAATTTTCACATATCCGCAACCTGAATTCCCTCATTTCTTGTATATCATTCCGACGCCCCGTCTTACGCTCTCGGCAAAGCTCTACTTACACGCGCGCCGCCCACGCTTCCTATGAGCAGATTCGGATTCTTGTTATAGTAATTTTTCGTTTCGTATCGCGGCTTCAGCCCGGTCTGGGTGCGGCTGCCTTAATTCGCAGCAACGAGGGAGAGAGATGGCCGCGGAGCGCAAGCCGGAATTTTTCGGCGGAAAAGATGTCAAGATCGGAATTATCGGGTGCGGCTACGTGGGCCTGCCCCTGGCATTGCGCTTTGCGGACGTGGGCCAACGCGTCACCGGTTTCGACACTGACCAGGAAAAAATCAACAAGCTGAACGCCGGGCAGTCCTACATCCAGCATATTTCCGCGGACAAAATTAAACAGCACGTGCAGGGAAAACGCTTCGCTGCCACCACGGATTTCACCCGCCTGCGCGAGATGGACGCTGTGCTGATCTGCGTTCCCACGCCGCTGGATGAACGGCGTGAACCGGATTTGAGTTACGTCGAGAAAACCGCGCAGTCGATCGCGCCGAATCTGCATCGCGGTCAGCTGATCGTGCTGGAAAGCACCACCTACCCCGGAACAACCGAAGAATTGGTGCTGCCGATTCTGGAGAAGGGCGGCCTGAAGTGCCCGCTCGCGCGCGGCGCGGGCAGCGAAAACGTAGCCACGGATTTCTACCTGGCGTTTTCTCCGGAACGCGAAGATCCGGGCAACAAACAATTCGGCCTGGCGCAGATTCCGAAAGTGGTCGGCGGGATCAATCCGGCCAGCGGCCGCGCGGCGGTGGCACTCTACGCGCAGATCGTCTCGAAGGTGGTGCCGGTGAGTTCGACGCGCGCGGCGGAAATGGTGAAGCTGCTGGAAAATATTTTTCGCTGCGTGAACATCGCGTTGGTGAATGAACTCAAGCAGCTTTCGCTGCGCATGGACCTGGATATCTGGGAAGTGATTGACAGCGCCGCAACCAAACCTTTCGGCTTCATGCCGTTTTATCCCGGCCCGGGCCTGGGCGGACACTGCATTCCGGTGGATCCTTATTATTTGTCCTGGAAGGCGCGCGAATATGATTTCGCGACGCGCTTCATCGAGCTGGCCGGCGAAATTAATACCGCCATGCCCTACAACGTGGTGGACGCGCTGGTGACCGCCCTGAACACCCAGGAAAAAAGCGTGAAGGGCTCGAAGATTTTGCTGCTGGGCGTGGCCTATAAAAAAGACGTGGACGACCTGCGCGAATCACCTTCGCTGAAACTCTTGGAGCTCCTCAGCGCGCGCGGCGCAGTCCTTGATTACAACGACCCCTATTTCCCCGCGCTGCACAAAATGCGCCATTACGACTTTTCCAACATGAAGTCCGTCGAGCTTTCGCCCGAGCGCCTGGCCACTTACGACTGCGTGTTGATCGCCACCGACCATACCAGCTACGACTACGACGCCATCGTGCGCCACTCCAAGCTGGTAGTGGACACGCGCAACGCCACGCGCCACGTAAAGCAGGACCGCGAAAAAGTGGTGCACTGCTAGCCCGCTCTCCCCGGCTTGTCGCGCGACAAATCACCGCTCGTCTTTCGCCTGTACCGACGAACAGGGGAAGTATGTGTTTGCGTACATGGGAAGATAGTTCCATTGCCCAGTACGAAGCGAAACCCTATCGTGTGGGCATGCGAGCACGGACTCAACCGCAAAAGGACAAAGAGCCGCTGTTATTGGACCCGGGACGCCGCCGCAGCATGAGGGTGCTGCTCAGCGTGCCGATTACGGTGACCGGCAAGAACACGTCCGACCAGGAATTCGCGGAAGAGACGCGCACGCTGGTGGTGAACGCCCACGGAGCCCTCATTTCGCTAGCCGCGCGCGTAGCCGCCGCGCAGGAAGTTATGCTCGCAAATAAAGCCACGCAGCACACCCAGAAATGCCGCATCGTGTATGTGGGCGCCGCGCAAGCTGGAAAAGCGCAGATGGGCATCGAGTTCGTGAAGCCTTCGCGCACTTTCTGGCAGATTGATTTCCCGCCGGACGATTGGGTCGTACCCGAAGATTAATTCGCCATCCTGATTCGGCGCTGCACCGAGGTCATTATTTGGGCGCTGTTGTTAATTCCACGCGAACATTTCCCAACGGCATTTGCGCTAACACCAGCACTGGGGTGCGTGCGGCATTGTGCGCGATCCAGACCAGGAAACTGGTGTGCCGGAGTTCCCTGCCATGCTCGAAGAGATGGATGGAGATTTTTGTAGCCTGAAAACTTCCCGCATCCACCGTGACCGGATCCGAAGCGGCTTCCTGGCGCGCGCGAACCTCATATAAATCGCTGCCATCGTAAAGCGGGACGTCAAATTCCGGCGTGCGCTCCCAATCCACGCCCCGCAGCGCGTAGAATCCGCCGAGGGGATCGCGCGTACCCGGTTGCACGATTACCGGTGCGACGCTGCCGCGGCTGGATTGCCCGATTGTGACGAGGTGCAAAACGTCGTTCTCCTTCGAACCCATTTCACTCAGGTACATTTCGTACTGATGGCTCTCCAGCGTAGTGGAGTCGGTGTAGGAATCAAATTGGTCGTCCACTTCGAAAAGCGTGCGCGCCGGAGCCTCGGAGTGCGCCGACGCGCGAAAGTGCCAGGTCTGCCAGCCGAAAAGATTACGACGCTCGACGACGCTCATCTGCAGCGCCGCGGCATTCGGAAAGATCGCCCATTCGACGCGGTAATTCAAAATCTCGCCTGCGCGGAATGGCATCGCCATTTCCGCAATCGTGATCTTGCTCACGGTTACTGCCTTGCGGGGGGTGCTCGAGGGAGTCTGTTGTGTATTGGCGCGAGGCCGCGCGGTTGGAACCACGGCGAGAACGCAGCCGCCGATGAAAATGACAGCGGCGGTGATGAGCCGGCTTGCAACGGCTGCGCGGTAATCCGATTTCATAACGCCGCCCGCCCGACAATCAGCTTTTCACGACGCGGCAACATTCTCGCCTCGCGCCTATTGCGCACCAGCCACCTATTCTGGTGCCAGAGGTTGCCCGTTCGCAAGGCACAGGGATATAGTCGGACGTCACGGAAAAAAATAGATGAGTGACCGTATGTTGCGCTTGTTCTACGCGGGAGGATTTTCAGAATGCGTTATCTTGTAACAGGCGGCGCCGGATTTATCGGCTCGCACATTGTCGATCAACTGGTTCAGCGCGGCCAGGAAGTCGTGGTGCTCGACGATCTCTCAGCCGGCAAGGAAGCGAACCTGGCGGGAGTCCGCGACAAGATCGATTTTCACATCGGGAGCATCACCGACTTGGCCGCGGTGCAGTCGGCGTGCAAAGGCGTGCAGTACGTGATTCATCTTGCCGCGCGCACTTCGGTGCCGCGTTCGGTGCTGAATCCACTGGAAACCAATCATGTGAATATTGACGGGATGCTGAACGTGCTGGTGGCCGCGCGGGATGCGCAGGTGCGACGCTTTGTTTTCGCCGCGTCGTCGGCGGCGTACGGCGAGACGCCCACACTGCCGAAAGTTGAAAGCATGCCCGCACAACCTATTTCTCCATACGGCTTGACGAAATACGTGGGCGAGCTCTATGCGCAGGTGTTTGGTCGCGTCTATGGCCTGGAGAATGCGTGTCTGCGGTATTTCAATGTTTTTGGGCCGCGCCAGGATCCTTCGTCGCAGTATTCGGGAGTTCTCTCGCGCTTCATGCTGGCGGTGATCGAGGGGCAGGCGCCGGTAGTGTTTGGTGACGGCGAGCAATCGCGCGATTTCACTTACGTGGAAAATATTGTGGACGAGACGTTGCGTGCCTGCGAAGCGCCCGGCGCATCAGGATTGGTGTTCAACGGCGGGACGGGCGCGCGCATCACGCTGAACCATGTGCTGAAGCTCCTCGAACAAATTACCGGAAAAACCATCAAGCCGAAGTACGACGCCCCGCGGAACGGCGACATACGCGATTCGCAGGCGGACGTTTCGCTGGCGGGCAGAATCCTGGGCTACGAGCCGCGCGTGCTCTTCGAAGAGGGATTGAAACGGACTTGGGATTGGTACAAGCAAGCCTACGCAAAAATGTAACGAGGATTGCAGCACCGGATTTCAGAATTCATCTTAAATGCGCGGGCAGGTCGCTCAGAGTATCGAGCATTATGTCGGGTGGATGCGCGCGCAAACTTTCGGCGCCAAAGCCATAGGTTACGCCGCACGCATGCATTCCCGCATTGCGCGCGGTTTTGATATCCACGTCGGAGTCTCCTACCATCATGGCCTCGTGCGGCGCGGCTTGCAGCTCGCGCAGCAGAATTTGCGCGCCCTGCGGGTCGGGCTTCTTGGTTTCGAAGCTGTTGCCGCCGTAGACGTAGCGGAAATAACGGGAGAGGTTCAGTCCCTCGATAATCGCGCGGCTGAAATGCACGGGCTTGTTGGTCAGCACCGCCATAGGATATTGCTGCAGCTGGACGAGCGCCTCGCGCACGCCGGGATACACGTCGGTGTTGTCCAGCATGTGCGCGCGATAGTATTCCAGAAAATAGGCGAGGCCCTTTGCGACATCCGCTTCCGTCGCGCCTTCACCCAACGCCCGCTGCACCAGCATGGGTGCGCCGTTCCCGATGAAGCTGCAGATCTTCTCGTGCACGTGCGGCTCGCGGCCCATGTGCTCGAGCATGGCGTTCACCGCAAGCACCAGATCCAGCTGCGAATCAATCAGCGTGCCGTCCAAGTCAAAGATTACGGCGCGCACGCTGGAGAACCGACCGTTACTTTGCGCCATGTCTCAGGGAAGCCCCGCGTGAATTTTTCGTTCGACACTTTCATTTTATGCGGCGACGCGGGAATTGTCACTGGGTCGGACCCGCATATCTTTCATGTTGCTATCGCAACGTACATATGTTGTGATGGCAACATGGAGGCTGCGCATGAATCAGATTCTTGAAGCCATCCTGCAAAGAAGAGCTATCAAGGTGTTCGATCCTGTGGAAATTTCGCCAGACACGCGCGAGCAAATCCTGCATGCCGCGCGTTTGGCCCCCTCGAGCTTTAACATCCAGCCTTATCGTTTCTATTGGGTCGAGACGCCGCAAATGAAAAATGAGGCCGCGCGCCTTTGCTTCGGCCAAAGTCCGGCCGCGACGGCTTCGGCACTGGTCGTCGCGGTAGCGGACATCGGCTCCTGGAAAGCCACCACGGAAAGCGAACTCGCATGGATGCGCACGGCCGGATTCAGCGAGACAAAAATCGCGGAGCACGACCGCCGCGCCAAATCCGGCAAATGGTTTTTCATTCAAGGCTGGTTTGGCGTGTTCGGACTTCTGAAATGGACGATTCTGCGCGCGCTGCATTTCTGGAAGACGATGGGCACGCTTCCCGTGGCGCGGCAGGGCATGTTCAAATGGGCGACCAAGAGCGCGTCACTGGCGTGCCAGAATCTGATGATCGCAGCGGAAGCGCTGGGTCTGAACACGTGCCCGATGGAAGGATTTGACGGGCGGCGCCTGGGCAGATTGCTGGGGCTTTCCGGCAAGTATCATGAGATCGTGATGGTCATCGCCATCGGGAAAAAATCGGCGCGCCACGTGGACCATCCGCAGTGGCGCAGGCCGCTGGCAGCGACAGTGCGCATTGTATGATCATTGTTGACAAAAAACTGATCCCCCAGGAAATCCTGAAGGATTCCGTGCTGTTGAATCTGGCTTCGGCCTATTTTTCGATTGGCAAGCGGCTGGAGCAAAAGACAAAGTGCTCGCAGACGCGCGGCTTCATCATGTCCGCGCTGCGCGGCGGAGCAGCTCGGAACCAAAATCAGATCGCGACGATGCTGGGGTTCGACCGCACTGTGGTACATCGCGCCATCAAAACGATGATTCACGAGGGATTGCTCTCGGAACGAAAAGCTGACACTGGCAGAGCGCTGCTGGTGCAACTGACGGCGAAGGGCAACCACTACCGAGAGGGCCTGATCAAAGAACGCCGCGCCGCCGAAGACAGACTTCGCAAAGAACTGACGCCCCGCGAAACCTCCACGCTGATTCGCCTGCTGCAGCGAGTTGCGGAACTGGAATTTTAGCGGGAAGTATAGAAACACCGCCGCTTGCGACGGCGATCTTTTGGATTGTGGTCGCGCGGCTGGTACAATCGTTGTTTCTCAAGTTGCCGAAACCGCCACCCGAGGCCCACATGGCTGAAATTCAACCCTTTCGCGCCTTTCGCTACGATACAAACCGCGTGCCGCTCGATAAAGTCCTCACGCAACCTTACGACAAGATCACGCCGGCGATGCAGGAGCAGTATTACGCGGCGAGTCCTTACAATTTAATTGCCATCGAGAAGGGGCGCGTCGTCGCGAACGATTCTCCGGAAAATAACGTGTACACCCGCGCGGGGCAGAAAGTCCGCGAATGGATTGCGCAGAAAATTCTGGTGCAAGACGCGGCGCCAGGCATTTACGTTTACTCGCAAGAATATCTGGTGCCCGGAACGCACACGCGCAAGACGCGCATCGGTTTTATTGCGCTGGGTCGCGTGGAAGATTACGACGCGCAGGTGGTGTTCCGCCACGAGCGCACGCTTTCCGCTCCGAAAGCCGACCGCATCGAACTGCTACGACACATCCATGCGCAGACCGGCCAGCTTTTCATGCTGTACGACGATCCAGCGCGCCGCGTTGACACGCTGCTGGAAGAAGCGTCGCATGCATCCGCGCCGCAGGAACTGCGCGATGAATTCGGAGTGACGCATCGGCTGTGGCCCGTCACCGATGTCGCCACGATCCGCAGAATACAAAACGCGATGGCCGATGAGAAGCTGATCATCGCCGACGGGCATCATCGCTACGAGACGGCTCTCAACTTTCGCAATGAATCCCGCGCGGCCGCCGGCGTGAACGATCCCTACGCCGCAGCGGAATTCGCGATGATGACCTTCGTGAACGCGCATTCCAAGGGCTTGACGATCCTGCCGACGCATCGCCTAGTCCGCAACGTCGCGAATTTTGATTTCGACAAGTTCCGTAATGGCGTGGCCCAGGCTTTCGATTGGTATTCCTACCCGTTTCAAAATCCGGAAGAGCGCGCCAGCGCCTATGCCGAATTTCGCAAGGACCTCGAAGGAACGAATCACGGGCGGCGCGCGATTGGCATCTATCCCGGCGGAGGCGCGTTCTATATTTTCCTGCTGCGCCGAGACGCCGACCTGGAAGCGATGCTTGCGGATGTTTCCGAAGCGCAGCGCGGTCTGGATGTGGTGCTGTTGCACCGGCTGATACTTGAAAAGGGACTGGGGATTGGCGTGGAAGCAGTGGCCGCGGAACAAAATGTTGGCTATGAGCGGGAAATGGATGCGGCGCTGGCGGCCGTGGATCGCGGCGAAACGCAGCTGGCCTGCCTGCTGAATCCGGTGCGCGTGCAGCAGGTGGCTGATATCGCCCTGGCTGGCGACGTGCTGCCGCAAAAATCCACGGATTTCTATCCCAAATTATTGAGCGGCATCGCGATTTATCACGTGGATGGGCGCGTGGCGGGGCGAGCGGACGCACGCAGCAGTCAGTGAGCTCAAGACGAGGAAGCAAAGGGCGGGCCAGCAGTCAAGACCCGCCCTTTCAATTTTGCTGACTTACTTGGCGAAGCTGGCGACTGCTGCCGCTTCGTTGTCGTAGGTGTCGAACACGGTCATCAGCTTGGTTACCTGCAGCACTTCCTTGAATTTCGAGCCGAGGTTAGCCAACTTCAGAACGGCGCCTTGCGAGCGGGCGCTATGAAAGGTGGCCACCAGGGTGCCGAGGCCGGCGCTGTCAATGTAACCGACCTGCGCGAGGTTCAGCACGATCTGCTTCTTGCCGGCGGCGAGCAGACTCTTCACTTTTTCACGAAACGCATTGCTCTCTTCGCCCAGCACGATGCGCCCCTCGATCTCCAGCACCGTCACGCCATTCACTTCGTTGTCAACCATTCTCAGTGCCACGTTCGCGCCTCCTGGAAAATTCGAAATCTTATTTGGAATCGGTAGTGCCGAGAAGTCACTGCCCGGGGGCGGCGATCTTTCTCTTCAGTAAAAATCCGAGCAGGACATGTAATATCCGCAAGACGCGCAGATCATTTTGCAACTACGCTGCTCCAGCCGGGCCGAACATCGCGGGCAATATTGTGAAGGCTCCGGTTGCGCCCCGCGATTGCTGATTTCCGGCTCCGCTGCTTGCGCCTTCCGAACTACGGCTTCCGGCTGTCCCATTTCTAGTAGTCCTTCGGACGCACGTTTATAGCACATCCGGGGTGCAGGGAAAAGCCATGGTCAATTTTCGAGGCGGCGCTTGGCAAAGGTGTTTCGATCACCGCGAACCACCCTCGTATTCGCCAGGGTCCGTTGCACTTGACTGAGGACCAGCTTGCTGCGACCGAACAGGAGATGTCAGGAAGCTAACCTCGTATACTCCCGAGAGGCGTATCTCGTTCACTGCGGGCTTCACGTCGCCGTATCTGGCTCGAGAATCGACCATAAGATAGACTCTGTTTTCGGCGCCGGCTCGCCAGCCCTCTCGCAGTTCGTGCGGCAGCTGTTCGGGGACAACCTCGTGAGTGCCCAAAAACAGCCTTCCATCGCGCGTCACGACTACTTGCAATGCGTCTCCTCGAATCGCGTGAAGAGCGAGCATGGAATGAGCGCTCGAAAAAAGGTCGATTAGCGCTCCTCGGGAGCAAAGATTTTCAGGTGTGATTACGAAGGAGATAAAAACCACCAGGAACACTGCGAGCAACGCAGAAACATCCATCCAACAGTCGTATGCGGACCGCCGTCTCCTCGTCCTCCGGTGCATTGCGACCGGCGGGCGAACGCCTTGGTCCAGCCACGCACGGCGAGCCATACCCATTAGACACCGCCAAGCCTGCAAAAGTTCGCCCTTTGGGCCGTCGCGCCAGATGGTGGTAAAGTATCGGCAACCGTCGTGCGGTTTGGAGCGTCTTATGGGTAGGGCGCGGCGGAGAGAATCATGAAACCGCGATTGCTGATCGGGTTGATGGGCGTGCTGCTGGCGATGCCGTCTGTGGTCGCGGCACAGCGCGGAGCGGTGGGCGGATTTGCTCCTTCCGGAGCTCATTTTGCGCCTGTAGCGAATGGCGTTGCACCACATGCCGCCAACGTCCTACGTACATCTTCGAGCGTTCCCAGCGCCGTTCCGGCTGCTTCTTCCGCCGTTCACGCGCGCGCCGGTGTCCATTCCGGAGACGTGCCTTCTCGCCATGCCGCATTATCTTCCGCACAGCGAAATCAGAGTGTCAGCAATCGAGTGTTCACGCCGATCGGAGCGCCGTCAGGTGGCCGACGCAATCCGCCGCCGGTTACGAACCCTCGGGTAGTTTATATTCTCGGAGTTGGCGGGTATTACTACGCCGCGCCTGCAGATGCACCTGGGGATCAGGCACAGGACTCGGCGGAGGTCGAGGGCCAGCAGGCGGATGAACAGCAGGCTGGAGTCACAAACGATCGCTACGGCGATCGGCATGAAGCACGAGACAGCGAACGCGCTGACAACCGCGATGACGGGCCGTCTGAAGCGAATTCCGCAGCGCCAGCGGGCGAGCGGCAGGAAACCGAGCAGCAGGAACCGTTGCCGGACGTCGGCACGCTCACACTGGTGTTGCGCGATGGCAGCCGGCTGGACGTCGTAGCCTTCACGATGACGCAAGGCCAAGTCGTTTACATCACGCCGGAGGGTCGGCGTCTCACGATCTCAGCGGAAATTTTCGACGCGGATGCAACGCAACGCTTGAATCAAGAGCGCGGAACCCCGATGCAGCTTCCTCTGTAACGGTAGCGAACCAAATCCCCTTCTATTCTGACTGTCTAAATCGCGGCTCGTCTAGGCTTCCGAACGGCGGATTGGTTCGGGCATGTAGAGGCCGGCATCGGCTGGCAGCCCTGCGCGCTCGAATTGTATGGTGGTGTGAGTGATCTGAAAATCGTGAGCGAGCACTTCGTGGATTTTCGCCAGGACTCTTTCGCTTTCTTCCATGTGCATGTCCGGAATGCAGATGTGGCAGGAGAGCGCGTTGAGGTCGGTGCCCAGCGTCCAGATATGGATGTCGTGGACTTCCTGCACACCTTCGATACTTAGCAGGGCGCGCGCGACTTCTTCCAGGGCAATACTGCGCGGCAGGCCTTCCAGCAGAATGTGCGTGCTCTCGCGCAAGATGCCTATGCCCGACCACAGAACCATCGCGCCAATGGCGATGCCGATCACCGGGTCAGCCCAAGTGGTGCCGGTGTAACGGATGGCCAGCGCGCCCACGACGATCGCGACATTCGATAGCGCGTCGCCCAGATTGTGAATCCACACGCTGCGCAAATTCAGGTCGCGCCGGCTGCTGGACAGCGCAAGAGTGATCCCGCCGTTAATCAGCAACGCGAACACCGAGACCCACAGCATCAGCCCGGTTTTCACCTCCACCGGAGTGCGCAGCCGCAGCACGGATTCGTAAATCAGACCGAGCGAGACCAGCGTGAGCAGCATGGCGTTGACGAAGGCCGCCAGGATGCCGGCGCGATGATAGCCGTAGGTTTTTTGCGGCGTGGGAGGCTTGGCAGCCCAGCGCATGGCCAGCCAGGAGAGCACGAGAGTCGGCACGTCGGTGAGGTTGTGCACCGCGTCGCTGACGAGCGCAATGGAATGCCCCGCGTAACCGGCGAGCAACTCGACGGCGACCAAGGCGAAAGTGGCGACGACCGCGGCGCCCAGAGCCAAGGTCATGCCTTCAGCGGGAAGCGAAACGTGCGAATGGCCGCCCAGGCCGTGGCTGTGACCATGGTCGTGGTCGTGAGCATGATCGTGGCCGTGGCTATGGCCGTCGTGCGAATGGCCGCCGGATTTCTGGGCTTGTTCCTGCATCCGCTCGATTCTAACCGCGATTCGCTTTGCCTTACAGCGCGGAATCTCGGAGCGTCCGTGTTCAATAACGGCGTCGAGCGCGATGATCGTCAGGAACGAACGCGCCGGCCGAAACGCAATTGACTTACCTCGCCGCACCCGCCTACCATGGCTCAGTTTCGTGGACCTCAACTCTCAGAGGGGGCGCAGGCCCGCAGCGTCGCAAGCCGCCTGACGATGACGCACCAAGTTGCCAAACTTGTGTTCTGGGGCGTGCGCGGCTCGACGCCGACGCTCGAGCGCGACACTTGGCGCTATGGTGGAAACACGCCTTGCCTGGAACTGACCGCTCCGAACGGCACGAAATTCATACTGGATTGCGGAACTGGGTTGCGCATGCTCGGCAACCATCTCACCGAAAAGCACCGTGGGATGGGCATCGAAGCGCACATCCTGGTGACGCATTACCACTGGGACCACATTCAGGGCATCCCGTTTTTCCATCCGTTCTTCGAATCGCAGAATCGATTCCATTTCTACAGCTTTCAATCGAAATATCTGGGACCCAATAGCCTGGAGCAAGTATTCGCGGCGCAGCTCGCCAGCCCGTATTTTCCGGTGGACGTAACCATGATGACCGCGGCGCGCGATTTTCGCGAAGTCGCCGATGCGGAAACATTTGAAATCCATGGCACGCACATTACCGCGCGATATTTGAATCATCCGCAGGGATGCCTGGGATACCGGATCGAGACGACCGGCGGCTCCATCGTCTACGCCACCGACAACGAGCCTGGAGAGCCGAAGTGCGATCAGAACCTGCGGCAGTTGGCGCACGGCGCCGACGTGCTGATTTATGACGCGCAGTATTCTCCCGAACAGCTCGCTTCGGATCGCAGCGGCTGGGGACATTCGAGCTGGCTGGAGGGCGTGAAGATCGCGCGCGAGGCCAAGGCTCGGAATCTGATCTTGTTTCACCACGACCCGGATTCACCGGACAAAGTGGTGGACGGATTTCTCTCCGCCGCGCGCCAGGAATTTCCTGCGACCTGGGCGGCAACCGAGGGCATGTCCATCAGCTTGAGCGAACGCGGCGTGGCCGTGGACATGAAGGAAACGCGGCTCGGAATTCGCCGGCGGCTGCGCTTTGCCGCGACCGTCAGCGGACAGACCGAAGACGGCAGGCCATTCGAGGAAAAAGCCACGGTGCGCGATATCAGTTTGCAGGGAGCTTACTTGGCCCTGCACAGCCGCCCGCGCTTGCAGTCCGAGGTGCGCGTGGTGATTGAAGCTTCCAGCGATCCGAAGGTTTCCAGTGTGATGACGCTACGCGGCACGGTCGTGCACTTCGAGCTAGGGCGCGAAAAAAATCAACATGGAGTGGGCGTAGTGTTCATCGAGGATCCCGACCCGGGACGTCCGCGCGATTAGCTCTGTTCCTTAAGTTGAACGCGCTGTTTGCAATTTTGTGTCGGGCGTACGCACGTGTTCCGGCCGAACTCCTAGTCCAATCAGTCGCGCGGGAATGCGCTGCAAGATCGGGAACGTCTGCAGAAGCTTGAACAGAAATGGCAGCCGGCTTAGGGAGCGAGCGTTGCGCAACGCCGGACGAATGAACCGCTTGTGTGCGAAAACCTGAAATCCCTGGGTCAGGCGCGTGGGAAATTCGCGGAGGCGTTGCACTTCGCGGAGGCGCTCATCGCTTATCGCGCCTTTTGCAAGCGGCTCGACGAGGATATTCGCAGCCGCGACCGCGTCTTGAATGGCTAGATTGATGCCCACTCCGCCGATCGGCGACATGGCATGCGCGGAATCTCCGATGCAGAGAAGTCCACTGCGCGACCACTGCCGCAAGCGATCCACCGCGACCGAGAGCAGCTTGATGTCGTCCCAGTCCCTTAATTCGCCGAGGCGTTCGCGCAGAAATGGCGCGACGCTGGCGATTTCCTCCTGAAAACGAGCAAGTCCTTTTTGGCGAATGGCGTCGAACGCGCCCTTGGCGATTACGTAGGCGCACTGCCAGTATTCGCCGCGGTCAATCGCCACCAGGATCTTCCCTGCCCTGAATCGGCCGAGTGCTTGATTCGCATCACCCGGTTGCCGCGAGACGCGCATCCACAGCACATCAATGGGCGCGCCCAGGTCGAGTACTTCGAACCCCGCCTTTTCGCGCACGATCGAATGGCGGCCGTCTGCGCCGATGGTCAAATCCGCGCGCACTTCTATTTCGCCGCGCGGTGATTTGGCGCGGACGCCGACCACGCAGTTGTTCTCGATGAGCAAGTCGGTGACTTGCGTTTCCATGTGCAGATGGAAACCGGGATAAGCTTTGGCTTTTTCGGCGATGAAATTCAGGAAATCCCACTGCGGCATCAGTCCCACAAATTTACAGTGCGTCGGTAGATGCGAAAAATCCGCGACGCCAACCGTGACGTCGTTAACTTGAGCGCCGATGTGCGAAAGCTCCTGATGCGGACGGCGCAGAAAGTCCTCTAAAATGCCCAATTCGTGCATGAGCTCAAGCGTGGAGGGATGAATGGTGTCGCCGCGAAAATCGCGCAGGAAATCGGCGTGCTTTTCCAGCACCACGACATCGATCCCGGCGCGAGCGAGCAAAAAGCCGCACAGCATTCCGGCGGGGCCTCCGCCCACGATGCAGCAGCGTGTGGCCAAGATTTCGGCGGCCGCGGATCGCGACGATTCATTTTGCGTCAGTGGGGAGTTGGGCGAGCTGTGCATCGAGATCGGCCAGTGCTTGCTCGAGTTGTTCGCGGTAGCGCGGACCTTGGCTGGATTGCAGTTGTTTTTCGACGCGCGCGCGCGATAGCAGCAGCACGCCTCGCTTGCGGCGCGTTTCAACCTGGTCCTGCGAAACTTGCTTTTTGTTCTGGCGGTCCTCTTTCGACTGAAATTCCTGGACCTGACCTTCCACTGCTTTGCTTTCCCAACCCCTGGCCATGCGTATGATTCTAATTTGGAGAGGCAAAAATCTTGAGGCATTTTTTGCGCGAGTTTCCTTCACTCCCTTGCTGGAAAGTGGCGTGGCAGGGAGTGAGCGCGTGCGTGTGCACGGCCGTTCCTGTGATTCGACGCCATTCCACTTCGCGGAAATTTGAGTACACTTGGGGCGCGTAATTGTTCACGTGGCACGGGGGAACAAAATGAAATTCGATGCTATCGCGATCGGCTCCGGGCAGGCGGCGAATCCACTTTCGGCTGCGCTGGCAGATCTGGGATGGAAAGTAGCGCTGATCGAGCGCGCTGAATTGGGCGGCTCTTGCATTAACACCGGCTGCACGCCGACGAAAACGATGGTGGCCTCCGCGCAGGTGGCGCATTACGCGCGCGATGCAGCGCGCTGGGGCGTGCGGGCCAGCGACGTCAGCGTGGACATGCCGGCCGTTGTCGCCCGTAAGAATCAAGTGGTACAAAAAGGGCGCAGGGGCGTGCAGAAACGAGTTGACGCGAGGCCGAATATAAAATTGATCCGCGGCCACGCGAAATTCACCGGGCCGCACCAGGTGCAAGCAGGCGCAGAACTTTTCGAGAGCGAGAAAATATTCATTGATACCGGGACGCGTCCCACGATCCCGCAAATTCCTGGGATTGACACGGTTCCGTATCTCACCAACGCCACGGTCATGGAGCTGCAAGCGGTTCCGGAACATTTGCTGGTGCTCGGCGGCGGATACATCGGGCTGGAATTCGGGCAAATGTTCCGGCGCTTCGGCAGCCGCGTGACGATCGTGCACCATGGCGAACGCATCATGCCGCGCGAAGATCCGGACATTGCGTCGGCACTCCAGAAGGTGCTCGAAGACGAAGGCATCGTGTTCCAGCTGAGTGCCGCGACGAGACACGTCGCGAATCGGAGTGGCGCGATTTCGCTCACCGTCGAATCTGGCGAACGCACCGAAACGCTGCAAGGATCGCATCTGCTGGTCGCTACGGGACGCAGGCCGAACACGGACGACCTGGGGCTGGAAGCGGCGGGCGTCGCGGCCGACGCGCGCGGCTATGTGAAGGTGAACGGCCGTTTGGAGACAAATGTTCCGGGCATTTGGGCGCTGGGCGACGTGAAGGGCGGTCCAGCGTTCACGCACATTTCCTACAATGATTATCAAATTGTGTACGCGAACATGATCGAAGGAAAAAACCTTAGCATCGAAAACCGCTATCTGCCCTATGCACTTTTCACCGACCCGCAGTTGGGACGTGTGGGCATCACCGAAACCGCAGCGCGCGCCTCGGGGCGAAAATTCAAGATGGGCACGGCTCCGATGTCCACCGTCTCGCGCGCGATTGAACGCGACGAAACCGCGGGCTTGATGAAAATCATCGTGGACGCGCAGAACGATCGCATTCTGGGCGCGGCAATTCTGGGAAGCGAGGGAGGAGAGACAGTGCAGATCCTCGGTGCCATGATTCTGGCGGATGCACCCTACACGATACTGAAAGGCGCGGCGTACATTCACCCCACACTGGCCGAGGGGTTTTTTTGGCTGATGGATGCGGTGAAGCCCGCCAATTGATTCCCCATTCGCAGTGAAGCGTGATTCGTGACTTGTGGATCGTGATTCCTGCCCCGCGATCCCCGACCCGAGGACGCTTGGTGACGCCAATCCCGCTTTGCGGGATTGGCGAGTGCACGCCTCCACGCAAAACGCCCGAAAAACCAGCGATTAGAATTTGCCGGCGAGTGCGCGGCGAGATGGCTGGCGGCAGCGGTCCGGCGTAGCGGCTTTGGCAGTTGGAATTGCGAAAAACACGACAAAAACTAGCGATTGATTTAGGCGGTGATGGATGGCGAGTGATGAGTGATGAGAGGCGGGGGTGAGGGTTTCAGTTTGCGCCAGACCGAGCATGTTGCGTCCTTTGGAGGCCCGAAGACCGCCCCGACTCACGCTAACACCTGCGGTGCCTCGGCGATATTCGTGGAAGTACGGATGTGACTTCTCCGCCGCGTAAACGAGACGGCTTCTCAAACCACGCTTGCGATTACTTACGCTGCGTTACGGTTTGAAGGACTTATCCGAGCCCTTTGGAGAATAATTTGAGCACTAACTACATCAC
>Ga0210394_10002050_pt1 | contig 29111 bp, 27 predicted proteins | sample IncBWC12MmetaG_FD_160121 | JGI IMG/M metagenome (GOLD analysis project Ga0210394, IMG submission 160121) | Forest soil microbial communities from Barre Woods Harvard Forest LTER site, Petersham, Massachusetts, United States - Inc-BW-C-12-M | ecosystem: Environmental > Terrestrial > Soil >...
GAGCAGGCCGGCGGTCTCCTTGGCCGACCAGCCAAGAGCGTCGCGCAGGATGAGGATCGCGCGCTGTTTCGAAGGCAGGTATTGGATGGCGGCGAGGTAGGCGAGCTCAATGGTTTCTCTCTCGATAGTCAGCGCGTCCGGCCCCGCCTCGCTCGAGGCAACCTGGTCGAGCAGCCGGTCGGGGAACGGCTCGAGCCATTCAGGTCCGTAAGAGCCGGCGGCTTGAGGACTCTCGAGTGATCGGAACCGATGCGACTTGCTTTCGAGGAGGTCGAGGCAGGCGTTGGTGGCAATGCGGTAGAGCCAGGTCCGGACCGACGAGCGGCCTTCAAACCCAGCTCGCCCCCTCCAGGCACGCAGCAGCGTCTCCTGCACAAGGTCTTCCGCTTCGTCGAACGAGCCCAGCATCCGGTAGCAGTGCACGTGGAGCTGGCGTCGGTAAGGCTCGGTCAGAGCTGCGAACGCCGCCTCATCTCCCGATCGCACGCCTTCAATGAGGGCCGCGGCTTCCTTATTCGCGGCGCGGACGCCCACGCCACCAAAGTACCAGCGCTAGTCGTGATCTGATGCAGGAGCGAGGACGTCCCTCGCATATTCGATGTGCCAGATCCCTGTCGATGGACGCGTTTACTGGATTCGCTGAAGGGTCGCGACGATTTTTGCCGGAGACGGATGATGACCGGCGAACCGGCTCACAAAGCTCCACCTGACCGCGCCCGTCGAATCCACGATCGCGACCCCGCCCTGTAGGAAGGCATATCCCTGCGTGGGCGACTGTCGGAATCCATGACGTAACGCGCGGAGGGTGGCGGGCAACGACCGTGGCGTCCACGTGGTCCACAATCCCCGCCGGGCCCCGAGTGGCGCGTAGGTCGCCGCAGAGGGATCGGTCAGCACCTCACAGTCGGGCACGAACGTTTCCTTGAAGTGCCGGGCGAAAGTGGTGTTTCCGTTTCCGATGAAAACCAGCCTTGCCGCTGCCGCCTCGATGTCGTGCTTGATGCCGCGCAACTGCGCCGCCTGCTCTTTGCAGAACAGTCATCCGTAGTGGCGGAGCCCAGACCAGGACCACCGGTCCTTGCTGAAAGACCGCGCCGCAGGGGCACCTCGCGACCCTCGAGGTCGAGCACGACGCCCCCTGAGAGTCTGCGATCGCCGACTGCGAGCATCGCCTACGCGCCTATGGCTTCGAGGGCCGGTGTGTGGTTCTCACTTGGGACTCCACCGAGCACCGAGCGCAGCGCCTGCGCCGCTCCCATCAGTCCCGCCGATTCGTAGGGGACCACGATCTTCGCATTAGGGCTCGCGGCAAACCGAGACAGCGTGTCCAGCTGCAGAACTGCGAGCAGCTCTGGGTCCGGGTGACCGTCATGAATGGCCCCGTACACGGCGTCGATGGCCTTTGAGCGGCCCTCGGCCTCGAGGATGGTCGCTTGCCTCTGGCCTTCGGCGCGAAGAATCTGGGCCTGGCGCTCGCCTTCGGCGTTCTTGATGGCTGCCTGCTTGGCACCCTCGGCAACATTGATGGCCGATTGCTGCTGGCCTTCCGAGAGCAGGATCGCTGCTCGCTTCTCCTGATCAGCCGTCTTCTGCAGGGCCATTGCCCGCAGGATCTGTTCGGGCGGAGCGATGTCCACGATCTCGATCCTATGGATTCGTACGCCCCATTTGTCCGTGACCACTTCCATCTGCGCCTGCAGCTGGGCGTTGATCCGCTCGCGCTGGCTTAGAGCGTCGTCCAGCGACATCGAGCCGAAGACCGCCCGCAGGGTCGTCCGTGCCTGGTTGTCGATCGCCACGAGGTAGTTGCTGACCGAGAAAAGAGCGAGCCTGGGTTCGACGACCTGGCTGAATATCGTGGCGTTCACCGCGACTGAGACGTTGTCCCTCGTGATGACCTCCTGGCGGTCGCCGGTGCGTGGCGTCTCACGCACATCGATGGTGGTCATGTTGTCGACGAACGGAATGAGGAAGCTAACCCCCGACGGCCGGATGGAATGAAACTGGCCGAGCCTTTTGACGACTCCGACGCTGCCTTGCTGAACGATCCGAACGAAGCGCGGAAGCAACAGGAGGATGACGGCCGCGACGATCAACGCAACGATGGTGAGCATGGTGTTCCTTTTGAATCGGATGGGTTGGTAAAGCTAGCTGGGACCGATCTGTTCCGGGCTAGACGGGTTGATTGACGACAACTACGCCCCGCTGTTACGTGCACTGGACTCGGTTGTAACGGCGATTCGTAGTTGGTCTGCGAAACAACCACCAAACAATTTCAGGAGCGATCAAATGTATTCACGACTTTTTCTCACGGGCGGCGTCGTAGCTGCCGCCTTCATCGCGGCGGCGTGCTCGCCAACCACCAGCGCAACAGGCGCCTATGGAGCTCCATCGTCAAGTCCCGCGCCGAGCGCGGCACCGGTCGTCGTGCCCAGTCCGCCGGCGGCAATGCCGGCCACCACGGGGACGACAATCAACGTCGGCACCACGAAACTCGGCCAGGTGCTCGTCGACTCAAACGGTCTGACGGTCTATCTGTTCCTGGGCGACCGAGGCACCGCGTCTAGCTGCAACAGCGCGAGCTGCGTGCAGTACTGGCCACCCGTGCTCACCACCGGTGCTCCACAGCCCGGCGCCGGCGTGACCGGTTCGTTGCTGGGCACCACCGCGCGCGCCGATGGGACGACCCAGGTGACCTTCGCCGGCCACCCGCTCTACCGGTTCGTCCTGGACAAGGCCGCGGGCGACGCCACGGGTCAGGGAGTGAACTCATTCGGCGCTCCGTGGTACGTCGTGGCCCCGTCCGGGATGCAGATTGGCTAGCTCAGTCCGGACTCGAAAGCCGTGCTTCCGGCAGACCAGGTTCGAACAGCTCAACGGGATTGCCCGACGGATCGTCGAGCAGGATCTGCTTCCCGCCGACGCCCGTCACGAGGTCGTTGCGGAAGTGGACACCTTTGTTGCGGAGGTCTTCGACCATCGAGGCTAGGTCGGAGACCTCCAGAGAGAAGCGATTCCAGCCTCCTGGTTTGGGGATGCGGCCGTCCGGCATCGCCTGGCCTCCACCTGCTCCTCCAGCGGGAGCGCTGAGTACAAGCCGTAAATCCCCGCGAGAAAGCATCGCGAAGCTGGGAGCGGGATGCATCACCAACTTGAAGTCAAGCAGCCCGCAGTAGAACGAAATGGCTTGGTCGACGTCGTCGACGATGTAGCGGACGCTCACTGTCGCCATGATTCCCTCCGGTTTGTCACGGTCAGGCCTCTAGTACGTTACGCGCGCCGGTCTGGGCCGCCTTTCCTCGTGAGCGCGCGCACGTTGCTTTAGCTCAACGATCGTTGAGTCAGTACCCTATCGGCAATGGCAAGAGTCGCAAAACTGCTTACCGAACTGGTTGGCACGTTCCTGTTCCTATCCGTAATCGCCTTGTCGGGTCCTGCGGGAGCGTTAGCGCCCCTCGCAATCGGATCGGCGCTCATGGCGCTGGTGTACATGGGAGGCCACATATCAGGAGCCCATTACAACCCCGCCGTTTCCTTCGGACTCTTCCTACGCCGCAAGCTGGGTGCCACTGATCTCGTCCTGTACTGGATCGCTCAACTCACCGGTTCGGTACTTGCCTTCACCTTCGCCTATCTCGTGAGTGGACACACCCCGGGCATTCACCCCGGGCCGAATGTCGGCGCCGCGCCCGCCCTGGCGGTTGAAATCGCATTCACCGCCGCGCTGATTCTCGTCGTGTTGAATGTGGCCGCCACCAAGGCGACGCAGGGAAACTCCTTCTACGGGCTGGCGATCGGATTCGTAATAGCGAGCGCTATTTTTGCCGGAGGTCCAATCTCTGGGGGAGCGTTCAACCCGGCGGTGGGGTTCGGGGCCACGTTCGGAGATGCGATTTTCGCCAACGGCTCGTGGTCCAACGTTTGGCTGTACATCGTCGGGCCGTTGGTGGGCGCCGCCATCGGCTCGGGGATCCACTACGTTCAGATGGCCGGCCTAGAGGCTGCCACCGCGCCGTCAGAGGAATATCCGTCGCCCGGAACACCCCCACCGGCGACCGACTGATATACAACCTTGTAGGGTCCTGCTACCAGTCCCGCGGCCTAGGGACAACTACCTAGGCGGATCGTTCGTAGCGATTTGCTGGATTGCCTGGTCCGAACGAGATTTAGTGTGAGATGCGGCTGTACCGCCGCACGCAGAAGGGTGCGGCGATGGCCACGATCAAGATTGCCAGTCCGATCGTAGTCACCACAGGGTGATCTAGCGACCACACGCCTGGTGGCGGAGGCCCGATGCTGTTACCAAAGAGCTGGCGGGCGGCGGTGACCAGCGCCGAAATGGGATTCCAGTTGGCGAACACCCTCAACCATGCCGGCATGTTCGCGGGGTCGACGAAGACATTCGAGATGAAGCCTAGGAAGAAGGTGGGAATCGAGATGATTACGTCGGCCGCCTGGGCAGATCGCGCCAGGAGTCCGACCAGGATCCCGAGCCAGATCATCGCGAAGCCGTAGAGCTCATACAGTCCGAATGCGAGGCCGGCATTTCCCAGGCCGCCGGTCGGGCGCCAACCGACGGCGAGAGCACAGAGGATCATCACCACCATCGCTGGAAGTCCCAACACGAGGCTGGATACGGCGCGGCCGACCACGATCGCCGAGCGAGCGATCGGCAGCGTCTTGAAGCGGTCGATGACACCCTCACTCATGTCGGTGGCGATCCCGACCGCGACACTGTTCGAGCCGAAAAGGATCGCCTGGGAGAAAAGCCCAGGCATCAGATAGGAGCGATAGTTCCCGCCGGGGATCTTGATTGAACCGCCGAAGACATAGCCGAAAAGGACCACGAAGATGATCGGAAACAGGACGCTGCCGAAGATCACATCCGGCTGCCTCACCCCTCGCTTCAAGTAACGAAGGGTGGCGGTGTAGATGTCAACCACGCCCCAGGGAAGCCGGATCGCCGGCACCACCGCCTGCCGGCTCAACTGTCTTGCTCGGTGGATCGAGCTGTCAAGCCGGCACCGCCTGAGTGGCCGGTGACGGTGCTGAAGACTTCATCGAGGCTCGGGTGCTCAAGGCCTACCTCATAGATGGGCAGACCCATGCCCTCGAGCTGCGCCACCACCTCGCTGAGGGTTGCCAGACCTCTGGACGCGGGCATCGTGACCGACAGCCCATGGATTTCGGCCAGATCCCCGAGCGCGCTTCGCACCCGCTCGAGGGCGGCGGTATCCAGATCGGGAAGCGTGACCCGAACATGTGGCCGCCCGATCGATGACTTGAGCTGCTCGGGCGTTCCCTGAGCCACGACCAGGCCGCGGTCGATGACAACGATGGTGTCGGCCAGCTGATCGGCTTCGTCCAGATATTGCGTCGTCAGCAGCACCGTGGTGCCGCGCGAGACCAGCGAGCGAATCGCGGCCCACATCTCACGGCGACTGATCGGATCCAACCCGGTCGTGGGCTCATCGAGAAAGAGCACCTGCGGCTCTGCGATCAGGCTGGCGGCCAAGTCGAGGCGCCGCTTCATGCCGCCCGAGTATTTCTTCACCAGCCGGTCTTTGGCGTCGACAAGGTCGAAGTCGCGGAGCAAGTTATTTGCGCGGAGGCGGGAGGTCGCCGCCCCCAAATGGCAGAAGCGACCGACGATGTCAAGGTTCTCCTGCCCGGTCAACAGCTCGTCCATCGTTGCGGTCTGACCGGTGACTCCGATGCGAGTTCTTACCTTGTCCGCTTGGCTGAAGACGTCGAATCCGGCAACCTGCGCGCGCCCGCTGTCGGCTGAAAGCAGGGTGGTGAGGATGCGGACAGCGGTGGTTTTGCCGGCACCGTTGCGGCCAAGAAGTGCGCAGACGCTACCTGGAGGGACTTCAAAGCTGACATCCACCAGCGCAAGGGTTTGGCCGAACGAGCGGGCGAGACGTTCTACTGATATCGCGGGCGAGGTCATGGCAGTTGAGTGTCGCAGTTCATTGTCAGCCCCCGCCTGAGCGGATCTCAAGCTCAAGTGTGTATGGGTGGCCGCTCATGACGACGTGAGCGCGAATCTCTCGAACATCGCCAGACGGAGTGCCACCACTTCTCTTTCACGCGTGGAATCGGCTGGGCCAAGGTCGCGTAGCACTCGAGGCAATCGCCGCGGGCGTCCTGGGCGTTGTGGCGCGTCGTTTCTAGCGTGAAATCTTCATCTAGCCGTTTTGCCCTCAGCCAATTCCTGATGATCGGAGTTGCCCGGAGACGCCGAAAACGGCCCTTGTGAGGCCGCCTTCCAAAAAGGGTTCCGTTACCCTTCCCGATAACGCCGGCGTAGCTCAATTGGCAGAGCAGCTGTTTTGTAAACAGCAGGTTACGGGTTCGATTCCTGTCGCCGGCTCCAAGGGGAGATTGAGATGGAAGCTGAAGAGAGAGCACAGCTGATCAAAACGTATCGCGATGGCCATCGCGTGGTCATGGACGCCCTGAAGGGGATTACTAATGACGAGCTCGATCGCTCGGCCAGCGGCGAGTGGACGCCGCGGCAGACAGCCCATCACCTCGCCGACAGCGAGATGATGTCGGCGATCCGGATCCGGCGCCTCCTGACCGAGGACGAACCCGTGATCCACGGCTATGACGAGGCGACCTTTGCCCGCAAGCTGACATCCGATCGCCCTATCGAGCCTTCTCTCGAGGCGATGCGATGGGCGCGCGAGACGTCCGCGCAGCTGCTCGAGCGGATGAACGAGGATCAGTGGCACATCGTCGGGACGCATACCGAGAGCGGCCCCTACTCGGCCGAAGACTGGCTGAAGATCTACGCCGCTCACGCACACGACCACGCCGAACAGATCAAGCGCGCTAGGGGGAAGTCATGAAGACGCAATCCGTGGAACAAGACGCCATCGCTCGAGCCGCCGCCGCCCAGGACGCCGATCTGGCAGACCTCGTCGAGGAATTGAAGATCCCGTCGGTCAGCACCCTCCCCGAGCGCCGCGAGGACTGCCTACGCAACGCGCGGTGGCTGCGCGACCGCTTTGCGAAGCTCGGCTTCGAGACTGAGATCGTCGACGTGATGGAAAAGGGCCTCCCGGTGGTGGTCGCCGACTGGAATGGGAGGCCCGGAAAGCCGCACCTCACGATCTACGGGCACTACGACGTCCAGCCGCCTGACCCGATGGACGAATGGGAGTCCCCACCTTTCGAGCCTAAGGTTCGCGACGGCAAGCTTTTCGCTCGCGGCGCAGCGGACAACAAGGGCAACCACATGGCCACCGTGAAAGCGGTCGAGCATCTTTTCGCGGCGGGCGGGCCGCCGATCAACCTGCGCTTTGTGATCGAGGGCGAGGAGGAGATCAGCGGCGAGTCTCTCCCCCGCTACATCCGTGCCAACGGGTCGCGCCTGAAGACAGATTCGGTGCTCATCTGGGATAGCGGCATGGACGAAGCCGGCCATCCGACGCTGGCGACGGCGCTGCGCGGTCTCCTTTATGTAGAGCTTCATGCCAGCGGTCCTGCTGTGGATCTTCATTCAGGCGTTTACGGCGGCGTGGCGCCCAACCCGATCAACACATTGGCCCGCGTCATCGGCGAGCTGAAGGACCGGCACGGCCACATCACGATCCCTGGCTTCTACGACGCCGTGGTCAGGCCGAGCCCCGAGGAGCTCGCCAACTGGAAGAAGCAGGACGCCGGGTACATCGAGACGGTGAAACGCATGTCGGGGGCGCGGGCGCTGGAGGGCGAAGAAGGGTTCCTCGCGCTGGAGCGTACTGGCAGCCGGCCTACGCTGGACGCGAACGGCATAGTGGGCGGGTTCATCGGCGAAGGCAAGAAGACTGTGATACCCGCGCGTGCCTCGGCCAAGGTGAGCATGCGACTGGTGCCGGACCAGGACTGGAAGGCGATCCTGGCCGCCCTCGAGAAGCAGGTCCAGGAACTGACCACGCCAGGAGTCGAGATCAAGGTTGATCTGCTGGGGGCTGCGCCGCCGGTCACCTGCGGCGTGGACCATCGCGCGGCCCAGGCCATGCGCGCCGCTTACAAGGAGGCTTTCGGCAAGGAGACCTCGCTGATCAGGGTCGGCGGATCGATTCCGGTGTCGATCGACTTCCAGGAGGCGGTCGGTGCTCCGCTCGTCATAAGCGGGATCGCGCAATCCGACTCCGCGGTCCACTCGCCCAACGAGCGCCTCGTGATCGACAACTACTACCGCGGAATCGAAGCTGTGATCCGGTTCATCTGCGGTCTTGCCCGGACGTAACACTCTCCGGTAGCTAAAGGTGAAGGCTGCAGCCAATTCACCATCTACAGGGAGGTTCCAATGGCGAGACTTTTCAGGAATTTCACGGCAACTGCGTTTTGCGTCATCGCCCTGACCGTGGCGTCCGGGGCGACCGCGCTGGCGGACGGGGCGATGCAGACCCCGACAACTGGTCAGCCGGGTGCGCCCACCAACACGTGCGGAGCGGCCAACCCGGTGACCCCGGGCAACTCGGCCAACTCGCCGGGAGCTCCGTTCAACTCGAACGGGCAAGCGGGCCTTGTCTACGCCGGTAATCCCGGGACGGCGTCGCTAGCTCACTCGAACAGCACCGCCACCGTCTCTCAGTACGACACCGCCTGCGTCCGCCTCAGCAGCCACTAGGCGCTTTTAGACCGTGGGGCCGGCCTGATCTTCGGCCGGCCCCCGGTTGAGTCTGCCGGCGAGCGCGACGACAAGAACCGCGGCCACCAAGGGGATGCCGAGAGCGACCCGCAGGCCGAGGTGGTCGGCGCTGGTCCCGATCATGGCCGGCCCTGCGACCGAACCCAGGTAGCCGGCGGCCAGCACGACGGTGAGCGCCGTGCCGCTGGCTCCGAGATTTGCGCCGGCGCTGAACGCAAGGGGAACCAACACTGCCGACCCGATTCCCACGAGCGCGAATCCGGCGACCGCCCCAGGCAGCGCGGGCACAGCTATCGCGAGCGCGAGCCCGAGGGCCGCGGTAAGGCCGCCGAGCCTCGCCACTGCCGCGGGGCTCGTCTGGGCAGTGAGCAGGTCGGCGCGGAACCGCACAAGGGTCGCGGCGAGCGCGAAAGCGGCGAATCCTCCCGCCGCGACGCCCGGATCTGTATGGCTGAACTCTCTTAGATACAACGCGCTCCAGTCCGCGCCGCCGCCCTCGACCAGGACTGCGCACAACGAGATCGCCGCGACCGCGATCACGAATCCGGTCATCCACAACCGTCCCGCGCCGCCTGGCGCTTCGCGCGAAGCGCCGGCTCGAGTATCCGGCAACTCGCTCAGGAAGAACGCCGAACCGGCCACGGCGAGGACCGCGGCCAATGCGAACTGCGGGAGCAGCGAGACTCCGGCGAAGGCGGCGCCGCCCGCCACCAGGGCTCCCAAAAAAGCCCCGAGGCTCCAGTAACCGTGAAAGCCGTTGATCAGGGGGCGGCCGGCAGTCCGCTCCAGCTCCGCGGCCTGCGCGTTTTCAAGCATGTCGATGAAACCGGCACAACCACCTAACAGAACCAGCGAGATGAACAGCTGCGGGAAAGAGCCGACCAGCGCGGGGCCGAACAGAGATACGCCGAGCGCGACCGTACCTCCTCTCACCCACCCCTTGGCTCCGCGACCCAGCACGAGGCGCGCGATGGCCGCGCCGACCACAGCACCGACCGCGAACGCAACCAGCGCGTAACCGACCTGGCCGTCCGAAAGGTGGAGATGGTCCTTGAGCGCCGGAAGGCGCGGCACCCAGCTGCCCATCACCGAGCCGAACGCGAGGAAGGCGACGGAGACCGCGCGGCGGTCCCGGCTCATTACTCGGCGGGGAGCAGCTCGAAGCTAGTCTGTTCGCCGAGCGTGAGAGGCTCGTCAGGTTTCGACGCCTTGACTGTCTTGCCGTACTTGCGCGCGTAGAGCTCAGAGCTCGCGCGAGCTTCGGCTGGATCCGTCACGCGCCGCGGCTTGACCCTGATGTCCATGTTCCCGAGATGCAGCACGCCCTCGCCGCGAGCCACAAAGTTTTGCGGCCAGTGCCGGCGCATGCCCTGACCGGAGCGGATGTACAGGTGGTTGCCGTCGGTTGCAATCCAGATCGTCACGTCGGATGGCTTGCCCGTCTTGCGTCCGAAGGTCGTCAATTTGACCTCCCCCTCACGCGCAGCGGCATCGATCACGTCCTTCTTGAATGTGCTCACGCTGACTGGAATCATTGTGAGGTGGCCCGCGATTCCAGCGGAGCTCGTCTGGCCAGCATCACAAGCGAACAGCCGACCAGCCACGCGAGCAGCGAGGCAAATGACAGAACGTCGGGCAGGGCTCCCGCCGCCAGGTTTCCCGAAGGCGCGAAAAATGAAATCCACGACGTGGCCTGAAGGACTCCCGCTGCGATGGCCGCCAGTCCAGCCCAGGGGGGAAGCGATCGCGAAGTCAGGATTGCCCCGGCAGCCGCGCCTAGGAACAGAAGGGTTGGAAACGTCGCGACCTGGAACGTAAAGCTCTGGAGGTCGTTGAGAATCGCGGCGCGAGTCGGGTCCGGGTTTGGGCGAAAGGCGAGCGCCTCGAAGGTCGCCACCTGAACGTAGACGCAAGCGGCGACAATCGCGACGGCTCCAAAGGCGGTCAGTGATGCACTCGTTTTGATTCTCGAATGGAATGCCGCTCCGAACACGACCAGCAGAGTTGCACCGACGCCGTCGGCGAGGCTCTCCAACTCCAGGCCTACGTGATGGCTGCCGTAATAGGCGACGACGTCCGCAGCCGGGGCGCCTGCCACGGGCGGCGGTGGCGAGATGAGGCCGGTCAGCGAAAACGCAATTGCCGCGAGCAGGCCCGTGACTGGTAGCCACCTGATGAGGGCGCTCACGTTCGGGACAGTACGCGTCAACTGGCCTACACGACGGTTCCCGGGCATAGAATCCCGCCCAACATGGCTTCCGTTCGTGCGACAAAAATCACACTCCGCGCTCTGCGGCCGGGCGCCGCCGGGGCGGCGGCGATGCTCCTCGGCCTGGTAGGGCTGGTCGTCGAGCCACCGGCGCTGGCCCTCGCCGCCGGGCTCGGCTGCGTCACACCGGGAAACGACGGTCCCGTTGCCGCTCTGACGGGCGTCGTCAACTCCTATTACCCGGCGACTGCCAGCGCCCCGGCCGGCGCAACCTCGATCTCGGTCGGCGCCCGGATTCCGGGCGGGTCGCCGGCGATCGCGGCCGGAGACCTGCTCCTCGTCATCCAGATGCAGGACGCCGATATCAACGGGGTCAACTCGATCGCCTACGGCGACGGGGCGACAGGACGTGGCTCGAACGCCCTTCACTCAACCGGCTTGTACGAATACGTCGAGGCGACCAGCGCCGTGGTGGCCGGCGCGGTGGGCATATCGGGGATAGGTGGCGGCGGGGGGCTGGCTAATGCATACGACTTCTCGGCCGCGGTCACCGCAAGCCATGGGTTCCGAACCTTTCAGGTGATTCGAGTGCCTCAGTACTCGAGCGCGACCGTCGTCGGCGGACTGACTGCCACAGCATGGGATGGCGGCGTGCACGCCGGGGGAGTGCTCGCGATCGACGTCGCCGGCGCCTTGAACCTCAACGGCCAGACGATCAGCGTCAACCAGCTCGGGTTCAAGGGGGGGCTTGGCGTCGCCCAGGCGGGGCCGCTCAATGGCGATACCGGCACGGACTACGCCAGGCCCAGCCTGAACGGCGCCCACGGATACAAAGGCGAAGGAATCGCCGGCACTCCGCGCTTCCTGTATGACTCGACCGCCGCCGCGGCGGTCAACGGCGCCGCGGACGGTTACCCGATCGGTGACGCGGCCCGAGGCGCGCCAGGCAATGCAGGTGGTGGCGGCACCGACGCGGATCCGGTGATCAACGATCAGAACTCAGGTGGTGGCGGTGGTGCCAACGGGGGGCAGGGCGGCATGGGTGGAAACAGTTGGAACAGCAACCTGGCGGTCGGCGGCCTGGGTGGCGCCGCGTTCCCCGCCGCCCCCGCGCGCGTCGTGCTCGGCGGCGGCGGCGGCGCCGGGAGTCGCAACAACTCGAGTGCATTCGCTTCCTCGGGCGGCACGGGCGGTGGGATCGTGATGATCCGAACTGGCACGCTGACAGGGGCGGGCACCATCAACGCCAATGGCGGGGTTGGAGTGACACCCGACAACGATGGTGGCGGCGGTGGTGGCGCGGGCGGCAGCATCGTCGTATCCGCGAGCGCGGGCACGGTGAATGGTTTGACTGCGACCGCAAATGGGGGCAACGGCACAGACGCCTGGCCGGCCGACGCTGGCGGCCTACCCGACCGCCACGGTCCCGGGGGCGGAGGCTCGGGTGGTGTGATCATCACGTCGAACGCCCTGCCACCCGCTCAGGCGAGCGTGCAGGGCGGCGCCCACGGCATAACCACCACCCTCGACGACGCATACGGTTCGACCAGCGGTAATCCCGGGGTTGTTCTGACGACGACCCTGGCCGCGATTCCCGGATCCTCCTCTGGCGCGGAATGCGTGTCGGTCGTCGCCGTCAGCAAGACAACGAGCACTGCCAACGTGACCAACACAGTGACGGGAACGACCGCCACCTACTCCATAACGCTGGGCAACAGCGCGGGCACCGCGCCTGCGACCAACGTCAGCGTTTCCGACGCTCTGCCAGCCGGGTTCACGTATGCGAGCACAGGCGGCATCGCGCTCAATGGCGGAGCAACGCAAACGGCGGCGGTCAATCCTGTTGTCGGTGACACCAGTCCGATCTTTGGGAGTTTCTCCATCCCGGCAGCAGGTTCGGTGGTCATCACCTTCACGGTCAACATCGCGCCAAGCGTGGCGACTGGCACCTACAACAACGCTGCTACGGCCACCTACCTCGACCCGACCCGCACCACGATCGCCGGTACAGCGACGGTGACCTATCCCGGCGGGGGACCCGAGAGGGTTTCGGTGGGCGTCCCCGACATGACGCTCGCAAAGACTCACACGGATCCCTTTGTCAGGGGATCGACCACTGCTACTTACACTCTGACCGCGCACAACTCCGGGGGCGGCCCCACCACCGGGACGGTCACCGTGACGGACGTACTGCCTGCGGGGCTGACCCCCACGGCAGTGGCCGGATCGGGGTGGACCTGTCCCGTGCCGTCGGGTCAGACGGTGTCGTGCACACGGTCCGACTCGATCGGCGCCGGCGCCTCGTACCCGGTGATCCGGATCACGGTGACGGTGCTTTCAAGCGCACCGGGTGCGATCACCAACGTCGCAACCGTCAGCGGCGGAGGCGAGACCAATGCCGCCAACGACACCGCGAGCGATCCAACCAACATCATCTCGCTGGCCGGGTTGCCTAACACGTCAGGAGTCCAACTCCTGGGTGACGGCTCAGCGATGAGCGCGCCCACGACGCCGTCTATCGGGTGGTTGGCCGCCCTGTTCGTGCTCGCCCTGGCAGCAGGGTTGACCCTGGCGATCGTCAGCTGGCGCCGCACCCACGTGCGGTTCCGGCAGCGTCGCAGGCGGCCCGGATTGGGAGCGACTCCCGGTTTGATCAGTGTTGTCTTGTGCGCGCTCGCGATCGGCCAGTTCGTGCCGGTCCAGAGCGCCGCCGCCGTCGCCACAGCTCCGCCGGTTGTCAGCGCGGATGAGGTGGGGGCGCGCGCAGGGCTTGTCGGACCGGCGAACGTGGCGGGAGTCAAACCGGTGATCCCAGCCGTACCGACCTTCCACGCCGCCAGAGGGTCCATCACGCCGTCCCGTCTGAGAATTCCGTCGATCGGGGTGGATGCAGCTGTTGCTGCCGTGGGTTTGATGCCCGACGGTTCGATGGGTGCGCCCACCAGCCTCTGGACGTCCGCCTGGTTGTCAAGCAGCGCGCGCCCGGGCCAGGCCGGCTCCGCAGTGATCGCCGGCCACCGCGGAATCGGCACTCAGGCTCTATTCAGCCACCTCGAGAACCTGCGGCCCGGGGACCAGATCCAAGTTTCCGACGCGAGCGGCGGCGAGCTGATCTACCAGGTCACCCGGGTCGCTTCGATGGACTTGAGCGATGCCACGCAGCTCCAGGTGTTCGGCCCGACGACGGAGCAACGGTTGGTATTGATCACCTGCTACGGGCATTACTCGCGGAGCACGAGAACGTACGACCATCGGCTGGTCGTGTTCAGCCGGCTGCTACCGCCTCAATAGGTAGACCGAGTTTCTTCAGCGGACCGGGCGTTGGACCAGGTCCGGGTGGGTCGTGATACGCGATGGGCAGAACGCCTACGTTGCCACCGAACGCCGGCTCTTTCGATCCCGGCAGGCCCGCTTAGGCTCTGTTGCATTTGAGCGATGGCAGACGGCGCCGAGCGTGATATTCGATTAGCTCCGACTTCGAGCAATAGGTCCGGTCAGCGGCTACTCAGTTGGTCACCAGGGCGTCGCCGGCCATGATTGCCCCTGTACCCGCATTGATGATCACGACTGAGGTATAGCCTTTCCAGCTGGCGTCAGCCGGCGCATTCAGCTCGATAACCCAAGCCGGCGCTGATAGTCCACTCACGCGGTAGCTTCCCCGCACTACGTTGCTCGCCCAAGGTTCGAACGTGCGGTGCGCAACATACCAGTGGGCTTGTGGTAAGCGTGAGGTGGCGAAGGCAACAGCAGTGGCACCAGCGGTTCTGTCAGCGTTGACAGGGCCCAGCGCCAGAGCTACCGCTGCAGCAACGGCCAGGGTGGCGAGGAAGATCCGCACGCTGTCCAGTCTGTTCTTCTTGTGTGCGGGTTTCAAGCACCGCTGGGTCGGTGTGAGCTGACGCGCGCGCGGCCCATCGCGATGCTCGCGACGACCAGGGCAACGGACGTCACGATCAGGAGCATCGCCATCGTGTGCAGCCCGTTGGTGGACGCGCGCTGCTTGAAGACCGTGCCGAGCAGCGTCGAGGACAGGATGGCGCCGACGTAGCGGAAGGTCTGGAACTGCCCGCCCGCCCATGACGTCCGTGCGGGCGGCGCGGCTTCGTACAGCGCCGCCTGCAGGCCCATGTTGTTGAAGCCGTTGGGAACGCCGAGCACGACACCGATCGCGACCAGGATGAGGACCGGTGTGGCCGGCCCGAAGGTCAGCAGAAGCGCCGAGCCGATGACCATGAACACGGACCCGATGATCAGGGACGACCTGGTCCCCCTGCGGCTGACCAAAGCAGCGGCAAATGGAGTCACCAGCACTCCGAGACCGGTCACAGGGAGGATGAGGAGGCCGGCAGTCCGCGCGTCAAAGCCCCGAACCTCCTCCAGCCAGATCGGCAGCCCGAAGAAGAACGTGTAGAAGACGAACGTCGTTGCCGCGAACTGCAAGAAGACCCCGATCAACACTGGATTCGCCGCGAGCAGGCGCAGGTCAAAGAACGGCGACGCGCAGCGCAGTTCCCGCACGGCCAGCAGGGTGGCCAGGATCGGGACGGCTCCAAGCAGGATCCAGCCTTGTGTGGACCCAAGCGACAGCAGGCCCGCCAGGAGGCTGGTCAGCGTGCCGGCGAACAGCAGCACCCCGGGCAGGTCAAGGGCGGCCAGGCCCTCACCCGCGCTTTCGGATGGAGGGGGCGCCGGCAGCCACCTCCAGCCGAGCGCGATCCCGAGCAAGGTGATCGGCACGTTGACCAGGAAGATTGCCTGCCAGCCGCCGACCGAGAGGACAAACCCGCCGATGGTCGGGCCAAGGGCGGCGCTGACCGAGGCGGCTACCGACATCGACGCCAGCGCCTGCGCGGGGATGCGGCCGCCGCCCGCGGCAGAGCGAATCATCCCCAGGCCGGCCGGATAAGCGGTCGACGTGGCGAAGGCCTGGACGACGCGGGCAGCGACGAGCCACCCGAAGCTCGGAGCGAAGGGAGCCGCGATCGCAACCAGGCACGCCACTGTGAGGCCGGTCAGAAAAACGCGGCGAGCGCCCAGAAGATCTGCCAGCCGGCCCATCAGCGGCTGGCCGACCGCGCCGGCCAGATAGAAGCCCGAGATTAGCCAGGTCGAGGTGCCGAGGTCGACGCGGAAATCTTGGTGCAGCGTGACGAGGGCGACCGCGATCATCGACGAGTTCAGAGGATTCAGCAGGGTGCCGAGGACGATCGCGAAGACGATGTGCCCGGGCACGCGACTCATCGGCTGAACGTCTACGGAATGATCCTGATCGTCGCGAGCAATGCGATCACCACCACGGCGGCGAGTGCACCCACGAACAGCAGTGCCCTCTGCCACCAGCCGAGCCGGTTCAGCCAAGGTAGACGGAGCCACGGGAACGGGTAGTACAGCGTCGGGTCCGGGTCCGACTGCGGGTCGTCGTCCTCGTCCTCTTCCATGCCAGGAAGCCTACCGCCACCCGTGCTTGAACCCTTTTGTCTCATGCCAATCGGGTGGCATTGCTGACCGGGACGGTCTTGGGACGCAACGATGCAGGCCAGGGCGGCGCGCATCAACACGCAGGTTGGCGGAGAGGAAGAGATTTGAACTCTCGATGGGCCAGTGACCCATAACGGTTTTCGAGAATCGCGGCAGTGATTTGTATTCGAAACGGCCCGCGCGGACCCAAACGCCACGGTCGCAAAACCATCAGACCGGCTCTCGCGACCGTTGCATCCAGATTACATCGCGCGGGGAAATTTCTCAAGGTCGAGGCACGAGGTCATTTGGTCAGATCGGGACGACCCTACCGCGCGCGGGTCGCGGCAAACCAGACGTCCTCGCCGATTACGCGCAAGGCTCGTGGCCTCACGGTCCCGAACCATCGTGGTTGCATATCCTCTGGTGTTCCGGCGGTTCCCCAGATGCCCGCCTGAACTCAAATTGCCATAGCTTGGTGTCCGTCCGTGTCCTCCTAGATCCGCCTGGTTGCAGGAATCTGTGCCCTGGCTGCGCTCGGCTATGCTTCGGCGCGTACCTCAAAGGGGACCGTCCCTCACCTCGCACCGGCGATCGCTGCTAACTGACTAGCGGCCGAGTCCACACTGAGAGCGGCTCGACATGGTCGACAAAGCGCCGCCGACCCCTCCCCTGACAACATCATCTTTAATGGCTGGGAGACCTGGTCATGCCTGAGCTCCCTCGCGGGACGGTTACCCTGCTGTTCACCGACATCGAGGGCTCGACGCGGTTGCTGGGTGAACAGCCCGACGCATATCCGAAAGCACTCGCCGAGCACCGCCGCGCCCTGCGCGAGGCATTCGCCCGCTATGGCGGCGTCGAGGTGGACACCCAGGGCGACGCGTTCTTTGTCGCCTTCGCACGTGCCTCTGACGCGGTGGCAGGTGCCGAGGAAGGTCAGCGCGCGCTTGCCAATGGGCTTGTGCGGGTACGGATGGGGCTGCACACCGGCGAGCCGACCGTGACTGCAGAGGGTTACGTCGGCCTGGACGTCCATCGGGCATCGCGGATCGCAGCTGCGGGGCACGGCGGTCAGATTCTGCTTTCGCAGTCGACGCGCGACCTCGCTCAGAGGGACGACGTGCACGATCTTGGTGTGCACCGGCTCAAGGATTTGGCGACGCCACTGCGTATTTACCAGCTGGGCAACGGCGAGTTCGCGCCTTTGCGGACACTTTTCGCGAGCAACCTACCAGTGCCGCCGACTCCGTTCATCGGGCGCCAGCGCGAGCTGGCCGGCGCCGAGGCCCTGCTGCGCCGTCATGGCGTGCGCTTGGTCACCATGACGGGCGCGGGTGGGAGCGGCAAGACACGTCTCGCGCTCGAGGTCGCCGCCGCCGTGGCCGAACAGTACGAGCATGGCGTCTCGTGGGTGCCTCTGTCTTCGGTCTCCAATGCTGACGCGGTGATGTCGGCGATCGGGCGAGCGCTCGGCGGCGGCTCAGCCGCCGAGGCTATTGGCAACCGCCACGTCCTTCTCCTCCTCGACAACTTTGAGCATGTCATCGCGGCAGCGCCAGAGGTCGCCACACTTCTGTCCGATTGTCGTCACTTGGACTTGCTGGTCACAAGTCGCGAACGTCTTTCGCTGCAGGGTGAGCATCTGTACCCGGTTGAGCCACTCGCCCGCAAGGAATCCGTCGAGCTATTTCTCGCCCGCGCTCGTGCGATCAATCCCGATTTCGAAACCGATGCACGGCTCGACGAGCTGTGCGCTCGGCTCGACGACCTCCCGTTGGCCATCGAACTTGCCGCCGCCCGGACATCGCTGATGACCGTGGATCAACTTATTGAACGACTTGGCAGCCGGCTCGACGTCCTTCGGGCCGGGCGAGATGCGGATGCACGACACCAAACACTGAGGACAACGATCGCATGGTCGTTCGACCTATTGATCCCTGAGGAGCGGAGGCTGCTCGCCGCACTCTCGGTGTTCCGCGCAGGTTGGACGCTCGATGCATCGGAACGGGTGGCAGACGCGAATGTCAACCTCCTGGAATCACTCGTCGACAAGAGTCTCGTGCGACGTGGTGACTTGGGGCGGTTCGGCATGCTCGATACGGTGCGCGATTTCGCGACCGAGCAGCTGGAGCCGGCCGAACGGACCCGAATCCTGCAGCGACTGCTCGTGCATCTTCTGAACTTGTTTGCGAACGCCAATCTAACCCAGGACGCCACCGGTCCCATGCAGATGAATCTCGCGAGAATCGAGCATCCGAACATAGAGGTCGCCCTTACGGGGGCGGGCGAATTGAGCCATACGCAGCAGGGAATCAGACTGATCTTGCTGACGGAGATGTACTGGGTCGCCAATGATCCAGTCCGGGGCCTCGAGTGGTTGGAGAGGCTCATGGCCAGGGCCGCCGAAACGAGTGAACCCCTGGAATCGGGGGTTGAGGCACGCGCACTACGGTTCCGCGCCACCGCTTTAGACCTCACCTTCCGGTTCGACCTTTCCGAACCGGAATACGTTCGCTCCCTAGATCTTTTCAGGGCCGCCAACGAAACACAGCGCATTGGTCATCTCACCGCTCGAATCGCAAACGCTGCCCTCAGGCAGGGAGACGTCGAACGCGCAGTTAGTCTGGCGACTGAATCGCTGCAGACCGCTCGTCGTGACAGGAATGCCGAGGACGAAGGTTTTGCCCTGTATGTGCTCGCGATGGCTGCATTCAGGCGTGGGGATCTGGAGCAAGGAGAGCACCTTGTCCATCAGAGCGCCCCACTTACGCACCGTGGCGCCTCGACCTGGATCAGTGGCACATCACTTGTGGCTGCGGCCGAGTTCCTGATCCCCGCTGGTCAGCTGGACCAGGCCGAGATCGATGTGCATGGCGGCCTGGAAACGCTGGCCTCGATCGGCGACCGCACAAACGTCCCCTTCGCTTTAGGCGCCATTGCCGCCATCGCTGCGCTACGAGGAGACGCAGGCCGCGCTGGAACCTTGTGGGGAGCGCTGGAAGGTTTCGCCGACCTGGATCCGAAGGGCACCGTCCAAGCTGCGATGAGTGACAACGCGCCATTTGTCAAAGACGTTCAAGGTGAGGAATTTGAGAAAGGGCGAGCCCGGGGCCGCAGCCTATCGCGCGAACAGGCGATCGAATTGGCCTTGTCGAGTACGCAATAGAGCAGCCTTGGCAACTGCGTCGGCTGGCACCTGGTGCCGCTGCGAATCGTGCGATCCGGAGTGGATGGGTGGTTTCCGAGGCGCGCGGCGTCAGCGCGACTTGGAACATGGAGTAGAAGCGGCCGCTCGATATGGGATGCCGATGCCTGGCTAGGCTTCGCCACTCCCATTCGGCCGCTTATATAAGGTGCTCAGTCATCGGAATCCTGATGCGGTACAAGGCAGACCGGATGACCGGCTGGATCGCTGAAGACTCGCGCAGTGCCCGGCGCTGGCTGGTGGTCGACTTCGATGCACCCAGAGCCAGCACACGCCCCTCGGCTGCGTCTATGTCATCGACCCGAAAGTGCAGGTGGATTTGCATTGAGGAGGCTGGATCAGGCCAGCTTGGCGGCTGATGAGTTGGCGAACGCTGGAACGACAAGTGGAAGTTTGCCCGCAGACTCTCGACGATTGAATACCAGTCGGAATCCGAGTATTGGACCGGCAATCTGGTGAGTTGACTATAAAAGGCAGCAAGGCTCGCAGGATCTCGGCATTCAAGGATGACACCGCTCAGGGTTCCGATGTCCTTCACGGCTACAAAACTGCTCAAATAATCGTTAGCGCGCGCATCTGCACCAGCGCGTGGGGTCATGGGAACGGCGCCCGGTCAGGGTTGATCACTCCACGCCCTCAAGGCACGGCGACGCGAGAAGGCTAACCGTTTGGGAGTAGTGCGGATGTTGGTTGTGGCGATGGCGGCTAGGGGCCGGGATCCAGCAAGACCGCGGTGCGCTCAGGGAGCTTTCGGCGAGACTCGAGGATCAGGTTCACCGCCAGCGCGCCGATCCACAGAGTGCAGGTCACCGCCAAAGCGCGTTCGATGAGCCCGAGCGCGGGCATCGACGCTTCGTTCGAGGAGATGGCAAGAAGCACGTACAAGATCGGCCCGATTAAGGTCGCCGCCAACAGAATCGGACGAAGACGCTGCCATCCGGGTAGGGTCGCAAGCCGGCGCCACAACGGAAACGGCGTGATCACCAGCACGAAGAACGCGAATCCACTGACGATTGCGTCTGTCAGTCCGCCCGGGCTGTTGAGCTGAAAGGAGGGGGTGCAACCTGGATCAGAAAGGCGGCACGGAATCAAGGGGAACGAGTTTCCAAGGGCAAGGGCGGAGAACGCCAGCATCCAGGGGGCGAAGCTAGCTCTCTTCCCCGCTCCCGCGAGCGCAGGTCGCAGCCCGAATACTGCGAAGGCGAACGTGGCGATGGCCGCGAGCGCGAACGCGGCGATCGGAAACCAGACGTGCGGAGCGGTGCGCGCCTGCATGTCGCTGATCGTGTCATTGACCGGGCTGTACCTCGGGCCTTGCCACAACTCGGTGACCACCCAGCTCGCGGTGAATACGACCTGAGCCGTTACCCCGACCACGCCCCAGGCTAGTCCGTGACTCAGGCCTTGCTGATCGCGGTCGCTGGCGCGTCTAACGATTCTTGATTGGATGGCGATGCCGCCTTGGGCTCGACCGTTACTCGTACCGAAGCGCTTCGATCGGGTCTTTCCTGCTGGCCCCCAACGCTGGCAACGTTCCGGCCAGGAAAGCAATGAGCATGATGCCGATGACCACTGCGACAACCGTACTCGGTGGGAAGGTCATAAGCGACAAGCCCGGATAGTCCTTCAAGAACCCATTCGTGCCGACAGCGCTGATCACCTGACCCGCAAGAGCTGCGAATGCGACACCCAGGATGCTCCCCCAGAAGCCGATGAGGACTGCCTCGCTGCTGAAGAGCAAGAAGATCCTTCGCCGGCCCATGCCAAGCGCGCGCATCAATCCGATTTCCTTCGTCCGCTTTGGCTCGCCGAGGCCGAACTGGCGCCTAAAGCGGGCCACTACGACGTCCAGACTCGGGGCAACTAGTACGTACTCGCCGTGGTCGCCCCAGGCGAAAACCCGGTCCCAAGGACCAGGTTTCGAATACAGGCTACCGCTCGAAGGCCTCTCCAAAAAGTGCTGGCGGAGAGGGAGAGATTTGAACTCTCGATGGGCCAGTGACCCATAACGGTTTTCGAGACCGTCGCCTTCAACCGGACTCGGCCACCTCTCCGGAGCGCCTGTGAGCACTTCGCTCGGGGGTCAGATGGCGGTCCCGACCGGATTCGAACCGGCGTTCTCGGCCTTGACAGGGCCGCGTGTTTGGCCAGGCTACACCACGGGACCGACAGCGGCTAAGTCTACCAACCGCCTGAACTGAGCCCCCGTTTGGTGGGGCCCGGCAACCCCATACCTATAATTCGTTCGGCGTGAGCGACACCGATCGGCAAGGCGGCGGATCCCCGGACGAGCTCCGGAAGCGGTTCCAGATCCTGGAACGCGTAGCTATCTTCTTCACGCTTCCCGACAACGTTCTCCACGCCCTTGCCCGCCGACTCGCTCCGGCCTCGGCTTCCAAGGGCTCCGTGATCGTCCACCAAGGAGACCCCGGCGACACGATGTTCGTGGTCGAATCGGGCCGCTGCGAGGTGTTTGTCGAGGAGTCTCCGGGACACACCATCACCATCGCTTTGATGGGCCCTGACGACTTCTTCGGCGAGATGGCCCTGATTTCTGAAGAAACGCGCACGGCCAGCGTCCGCGCCCTCGAGGACTGCAAGCTGCTCACCCTCGACCGCAAGACCCTCTACGAGACGCTGCCGGCCGACTCCGACGCGATCATCGAACTGACCAAGCTGGTCGAGCAGCGCAAGGACACACTCCCCAACCTGATCGCCCGCGCGCGCATGGTCGCCCCCGAGCAAGCCGCCACCACTGTCGCGGTCTACTCGCCCAAAGGCGGGTCCGGCCGCACGACGATCGCCGTTAACCTGGCCGCCGCGCTCGGCAAGAGGTTCCCCGGCGAGGTGCTGCTGGTCGACCTGGCGCTGCCGTACAACCACGCGGCGCTCATCTCTTATCTCACCCCGACAGGCTGCCTCGCGGCCGCCAGCCAGGTACCGCCTGCCAACTTCGAAGAGGCGGTGCTGGGCGCGATCCTTCACCACCCCGGCGGCATGATGCTTCTACCGGGCGTCCTGCGCGCCGAGCAGGCGGACCTGATCACGGTTGACCTCGTCAACCGCGCGATGGGGATCCTGGTCAACGCGTTCCGCTACATCGTGTTCGACCTCGGCGTCGCATTCACCGACATCGTGATCAGCGTGCTCGACCACTCGCAGCGCGTGTTGGTGCTGGTCACGCCGGAGCTCTCGTCCCTCAAGGATGTCGGCGAGCTGCTCAACATCTTCACCAACGTTCTGAACATCGTGCCAGGACGCATCATCCTGTCCCTGAACAACAAGGTCCCGAAGTCGGTGGTGAGCAGGGAGGACGTCGTCCGCACCCTCAAGCAGGAGCTGGCCGTCGAGATCGACTTCGACGGCACCAAGCCGGACGAGGCGGCGGTCAAAGGCGAGATCCTGGTCCTGACCGACCCCAAGAGCGCGATCTCGCGCGGAGCCGAGCAGCTGGCCCAGCTGATCGCCGGGGCGTCGGCCGTAGAGAAGAAGGAAACCAAGCGAGGGTTCAAGCTCGGACGGGGCTGAGCCCGCCCAGCACTCCCCTGACCCCACCCCGGCGCCGACCTTGCCGGCAAGTAGGGAGGTGAGTTATCCCCCGTGGTAACATCCGAGGCGTGATCGAACAACAGCAAGTCGTCTCACTTACCCCTGACGCTCAGTCTCGCCTCAAGGAGCTGCTTGCCAAGGAGGGCAACCCGCAGCTCGCCCTCCGCATCTTCGTGAGCGGTGGCGGCTGCTCCGGGATGCAGTACGGCATGGCCTTCGACGACAATCGCCGGCCGGACGACCTCGTTATCGAGCAGGACGGCGTGCAGATGATCGTGGACGACTTCAGCGCCCCTTACATCTCCGGCTCGGAGATCGACTACGTCGACAGCCTGATGGGCGCCGGATTCACGGTGCACAATCCGAACGCCGTGCACTCGTGCTCGTGCGGTCACTCGTTCGACACCGGTGACGACGCCGGCGAAGCGAAAGCCTGCGGCTGCGGCCACTAACCTCCCAAGAATCATTCCCAGGGCGCCGGTCTCCCGGCGCCTTATCTTTTTCTAAGGCAATGCTCAGGTCCAGGCGCTTGCGCGAATCCGTCCTCCTGACCCTCGGGGTGATCACGCCCGTCGGCATCCTCGCCGTCAACGCGTCGGCGTTCGTCATGGTCCACCTCACCCAGTTCCGGATCGGTATCGCCGCCTGCGCGTTGGTGAGCGGCCTGGTACTCAACGGCCTCACGGCCTGGTGGCTGCTGCGCCTGGCGAACCGGACAGCGCCCCCGCTCTATCGCGAGTATCGCTGGTACGCGATTGGAGTCGCGACGCTGATCGTCTTGCTGACGGCCGCGGGCGGCGGATATCTGACCTACCTTGGTCTGCGTGACCCGAAGCGCCTTCCCGATGTGCTCTCGGTCTTCGTCGCCAGCTTCATGATCCTGCTCCCGTTCGCGGTCACGTTCGCCGCTCGGCGGATGGCCGGTCTGGGCGGGATAATCCCCGTAGACGAGCCGGCAGGAAAAGACAAAGGCCCCTCGCCGAAGCGAGGGACTCCTTTGGGCCGCAGAACCTAATGGGTCACCCCTAGCCGGCCGCGCAGGCGGGGAGGGTTGAGCTCTCCAGTGAGCGGGGAGGTGAATTCAGCCGGCTCGTCCGCAAAAGAAAAGCCCCTCGCCGCGGCGAGGGGCTCCTCTCGGAATTTCTTCTTGCCTACATCATGTCCGGGGACATGCCGCCCATGCCACCGCCGCCGCCGCCCCGCTTCTCTTCGGGAACCTCGGTGACCATCGCCTCGGTGGTGAGCACCATCGCTGCGATCGACGCGGCGTTCTGTAGCGCCGAACGAGTCACCTTGGCCGGGTCAACGATGCCCGCCTCGAACATGTTCACGAACTTATCGTTGAGGGCGTCGTAGCCGAAGCCCGGCTTGCCCTTGCGGATCTCTTCGATGATGACGGAGCCCTCTTTGCCGGCGTTCAGGCAGATCTGCCGAACCGGCTCTTCGAGCGACTTGCGCACGATGTTGACACCGGTCGCCTGGTCGTCCTTGAGGCCGAGCGCGCCGTCGAGCTTCTTCTGGGCGTTCAGCAGCACGGTGCCGCCACCAGCCACGATGCCTTCCTCTACCGCGGCCTTGGTCGCGCTCAGCGCGTCCTCGATGCGGTGCTTCTTCTCTTTCTGCTCCACCTCGGTGGGAGCTCCAACCTTGATCACGGCGACGCCGCCGGCGAGCTTCGCGAGCCGCTCCTGCAGCTTCTCCTTGTCGAAGTCGGAGGTGGTCTCCTCGACCTGGTTCTTGATCGCCTTGATGCGAGCCTGGATGGCTTCCGGCTTGCCGGCGCCTTCCACGATCGTGGTGTCGTCCTTGGTCACGGTCACGCGGCGTGCGTGGCCGAGCTGCTCGATCTTCGTCTGGTCGAGCTTGAGCCCCATGTCCTCGGAGATGACCTGTCCGCCGGTGAGGATGGCCATGTCCTCGAGCATCGCCTTGCGGCGGTCACCGAAGCCCGGCGCCTTGACGGCGACGGCGGTGAAGGTGCCGCGCAGCTTGTTGACGACGAGAGTGGCGAGGGATTCGCCCTCGACATCCTCGGCGACGATCAGCAGCGGCTTGCCGTGCTGAACGACGCGCTCCAGAACGGGGAGCAGGTCCTGGATGGCTGAGATCTTGCGGTCGGTGATCAGGACGTAAGGGTCCTCGAGGACCGCTTCCATCCGGTCGGGGTTGGTGACCATGTACGCGGCGACGTAGCCGCGGTCGAACTGCATGCCCTCGACCACTTCGAGCTCGGTCGCCATGGCCTGGTTGTCCTCGACGGTGATGACGCCGTCCTTGCCAACCTTGTCCATCGCGTCGGCGATCAGGTTGCCGATCTGCTGGTCCTGGCTGGAGATCGCGGCGACGTGCGCAACGTCCTCGTGGCCCTTGACCGGAACCGACAGTCTCTTGATCTCGTCGACGATGGCCAAGACGGCTTTCTCGATTCCGAGCTTGAGCTGCATCGGGTTGGCGCCCGCGGCGACGTTGCGGAAGCCTTCGGAGATCATCGTCTGCGCCAGGATCGTCGCCGTGGTGGTGCCGTCACCTGCCACGTCGTTGGTCTTGGTCGCGACTTCGCGCAGCAGCTGCGCGCCGGTGTTCTCCATCGCGTCCTTGAGCTCGATCTCGCGCACGATCGTCACGCCGTCGTTGGTGACGGTCGGGGCGCCGAACTTCTTCTCGAGGACGACGTTGCGGCCCTTGGGGCCGAGAGTGATGCGTACGGATGAGGCGACGATGTCAATGCCCTTCTTCAGGGCCTGCCTCGCCTCTACGTCGAATGTGACTGTCTTTGCCATATAAATCCCTCTTCTTCTTTTTCCGGGTTACTTCTTCTTGCCGTTTGACGAAACGACGGCGAGGACGTCCTTCTCTGAGACGATCAGGTATTCGATCTCGTCGTGCTTGAATTCGTTACCGGCGTACTTGGCGTAAAGCACCTTGTCGCCGACCTTGAGCTCCATCGGCACCTTGGTGCCGTTGTCCAGGATCCTTCCCGTGCCCACTGCCTCGACGATGCCCTCCTGGGGCTTCTCCTTGGCGGTGTCGGGAAGAACGATCCCGCTCTTCGTCTTCTCTTCTTTCTCGACCGGCTTGACCACGACGCGGTCGCCTAACGGTCTCAGATTCATGTGCGCCCTCCTCAGCAAATTGTGTTGATTGGCAATCCCCGGGCCCAAGCGCTTAGCACTCAGGGGGGTCGACTGCCAATTGTACTACCCGCCGGGTTGGGACCGCTAAACCCCGGCTTCCCATCCCGCCGGCTATTCGGGCGCGCCACCTGCCCCGCCAGAGGGGAACTGAGTCTGTTCGGCCTGCCGGATGATCTCGCGGGCGTTCTTCGCCTGCTCGTCCGGGACCATGACCCGGGCGTCTGTCAGGTTTACTCCCACCCCGTAGGCGTGGTCGCCGAAGACCTCGACGCGGAGGCCGTCGGCCTGGAGGACGGCCGCCACCAGGTCGGCCTGGATGCGCTCGCCCCGGAAGACCACCGACCAGCCTTTGACCGCCATCGCTACCAGCCTAGCGAGGGGTCGACCGCTATGGCGGGTGGCACGCCGCCGCCGGGGCGCTCCGAGCGGCTCCCGACCGCGCCTGCCGGCGCGGAGGTGAAGTGGCCCGCGGCCGCGATCATGGCCGCATTGTCGGTGCACAGCTCCAGCGGGGGCAAAGTCAGCCTCGCTCGGTTCCCGACCACCTCGGCGGCTCGTTGGCGCAGGAGGGTGTTTGCCGCCACGCCTCCGGATACGACAACCTCCGGGTAGGGGTGGTCGGCCAGGGTCGCGTCTAGCTTTTCGAGGAGCGACTCGACCACGGATCGTTCGAAGGCGGCTGCCAGGTCGGCCCTGTCCTGGTCGCTGACCGCGTCGCCGAGGTCGCGCAGGCGGTACAGGAGCGCCGTCTTCAGGCCGCTGAAGCTGTACTCGAGTCCTGGGAGCGAGGGTTTCGGGAGCGGCCGGCGGCGGGCGTCGCCCGTCCGCGCCAATCGGTCAAGCGCCGGGCCGCCGGGATAGCCGAGGCCGAGCATCCGGGCCGCCTTGTCGAAGGCCTCTCCCGCTGCGTCGTCTCTGGTCCGACCGATCACCTCGAAACGGCCGTGCTCAGGCATCCGGACCAGGTCTGAGTGAGCACCGCTGACCACCAGGCCGAGCAGCGGCGGCTCCAGGTCGGGCCGCGCCAGCATGGCCGCGTAGATGTGGCCCCAGAGGTGGTTGACACCGGTGAGCGGTTTCGACCAAGCGGCGGAGAGGCCCTCCCCCACGCCGACCCCTACGAGCAGGCAGCCGGCCAGGCCGGGACCGCGTGTCGCCGCGATGAGGTCGATGTCCTCGGGCTTGGCACCCGCGCGCCGCAGGGCCAGGTCGAGGAGATGCGGCAGGCGCTCGAGGTGGTCGCGGGCCGCGAGCTCCGGGACCACGCCGCCGAACTCCTTGTGCAGGTCGACCTGCGAATGGATGACGTTGGAGAGGATGCGGCGACCGTCCTCAACGACGGCGACCGAGGTTTCGTCGCAGCTGGTTTCGATGCCGAGCGTCAGTGCGATAGGGCGACCCCCCACGCGGCCGTGGCCTTCGGCCAGGGCCGCCCTCCCCGGCGAGCGGGGAGGTGAATTACTGGTCGCCCTTCGTTATGAGATCTCGGCGCAGGCCCCTGACGTCGGCTTCTATGCGCTCCAGATTTGATTCGTAGGCGCGGCGGAAGCGCGGCGAGTGGATGCTGTCCGACCACATCACGATCGCGTCCTCGCCGTTGTCCGTGTAGTAACCCTTGCGGCGTCCGATGACCTTGAAGCTGAAGCCCTCGTACATCTTCATCGCGTTCTCGTTCGTGGTGCGGACCTCGAGGGTGATCCACTTCGCGCCCATGTCGTAGGCCGCCTGTACGAGGCCCGCAAACACGATGCGGCCGTAGCCGCTGTGCTGCAGGTCGTGGCGCACCCCGATGGTGGTGACGTGCGCCTCGTCGTACATGCGCCACATGCCGCCGTAACCGACGATCGTCGGGTCCAGGTCCGGCGTCTTGAATCCTGGCGGAGGCTCAAAGAGACCGTCCCGGCGAAGCACGATGTAGTGCGCGCTGGCGCGTGAGGCAAGCTCGCGGTAGTAGGCGTTCCGCGGCCACGGCGTCGCGAAGATCTCGCGCTCGATCTCCTGGACGGTGGCTACGTCCGCCTCGCGCATCAACTCGATCGCCAGCTGCTGGCGGAGCTGGACCATCACTTTGTCCCCGCCGCAAAAGACTGCATGTACTCGAGTTTAAGACTGCCGTAGGGCACTTCGCGCGCCGACTTCAGCAGTTCGGCGGCCGCCTCCGCGAAGTGCAGCAGCTGGCTTTCGGGCTTGAAATGGTGTCCCGCCGTTTGGAGCGATGCCACCGAGGCGGCCACGACCCTCCCGACGAGCTCGTGGGTGGTCGGGATAACGGAGGGTTCGCCGAGAGCGGCCTCTCCACCTGGGAGTAGGAAATAGAAGCGTCCCCGTCCCGCTTCCGAGACGGCTGTGACCGGTTGGCCGCTGCGAGCAGCCTGCAGCTCGAGAGTAGGCAGAGGAACGATCGGGATCCTGAGCCCGATGGCAAGGCCAAGCCCGAAGGAAACGCCCTTGCGCAAGCCGGTGAAAGATCCCGGGCCGGTGGCGACGGCGACTTTGGTGATCGTGTTGAGTTGCGCGGTCCGGCGCAGATACTCGATGAGCGCGGGGTCACGGGACGGAATGAACTCTTCGGTCCACCCTTTGTCGTCGATCGTCGCTATCGCGGCCAGGCTTGCCGAGGTATCAATGACTAAGATCACGCTTCGTCCTGATGAGCCGGCGCTCGCCCCCAAGGTGTTCGATTTCGATCAGAGCGGCGCTGCCCACCTCCAGTCGCTCGCCCCATTCGATGACCACCGCGCCCTGCTCGGTCAGCTCCTCGAGGCCCAGGTCGGCCAGCTCTGAGAGCTGCTCGACCCGGTACAGGTCGACGTGCGCCAGCTGCACGCGACCCGCGTAGACGCGCACCAGCTGGAAGGTCGGGCTCGCGACCGGCGCGGCCGACCCTGCGCCTCGGGTGACCCCTCT
>Ga0210394_10002051_pt1 | contig 29088 bp, 39 predicted proteins | sample IncBWC12MmetaG_FD_160121 | JGI IMG/M metagenome (GOLD analysis project Ga0210394, IMG submission 160121) | Forest soil microbial communities from Barre Woods Harvard Forest LTER site, Petersham, Massachusetts, United States - Inc-BW-C-12-M | ecosystem: Environmental > Terrestrial > Soil >...
TGCCAACCACGGTGTATTCCCGATCGCGCGATCGCTCCTGCTGAATCCTCAAGCGATCGGCCAGGGTAAAGGTTGGACGCGTCAGCACCGCTGCAGTAGTCAATTTACGATTCCCTCCGGTCGAATTTCATACTCTCCACCACTCAACAAAAACCGCTTCAGGTTGGAATCAAACAGCAACGCCGGCCGGACTCCCGTTTCCTCGCCGAAATCATGGCGCCATTCGTCCACGTCCGGATCCGGGACATGCTCCTTGCGTTGCTTGTAATCGATGCGGCGCGCTTCCCCTAAGAGAAACACGCCGCTCGCTTCCCCCAACTCCTGCGCGCCGAATTCACTAACCGAGGCGGAAATATCCTGATCGCCGGCAACAAACCAGATCTGCCGCGCCGTCTCATCGGCAACCACGGCCGGCCGCGACTCGCCGCGAAAGGCGATCTGCTTTACCTGCCCGCCGGCAATCGGTTTAACGTAGAGCACCAGGAGCTCGCCAAGCTGCGCATAATCACCGGCCGGCATGTGGGGCTCGTTTTCAACGTGGACCGCACCAACCGGCGCGCCGGTGAAGTATTCGCGGATCCCCTCAGCCGAAGGATTCAGCCGCGCCCGCCGGCGAATCGCATGCTTCCGGCGGGATCGCGATCGACGTGTCCATGGATGAAAAATACCGTTCTCAAACTCCCCAAACTCGACATTGCGCCGGCGGGGATTCAAGTTACGTTCGCGGATTTCGCGGCCAAAATCTTCAGCCCAATCGAGTTTGTGCTTTCGAGCACTGCGCACCATGCGCGCGACGCGACGCTGCTGCTTTGTCTGAATTAAACCCGGCGCCTGGCGCGTGATGCCGGCTGCTCGAGCATGCGCGGACGAGTAAGACCCGCCAGGATTCGTGGGATTCGTTCCGGTGCGACCGTGCTTGATACGCGCGGCGAGTTGCAGCGCTTCGGAAGTCTCTTTCGCGTTAAGATCCCGCGGACTCTTCCCCGGAAACAACTGCCGCACCGCTTCGAGATAATGCGGATCGTCGCCAGGATTGGCACCCATCACAATCAATTCCGCGGCGCCGATGGGATTGCGGCTGGCACCACTCTGCGCCTTGAGCTCGAATTTAACGCCGTACTTCCCCCACAAGAGTTTCATCCGCTTCAGCGATTCGCGGCCTTCTTCCTTCGTGACACCGGACACCAGCACGCGCCGTTTTTTGTCGGCCGAAACCTCGATCACCTCATAACGCTGCGGGTTGATTCCCACCATGCACGGGTTATCCCCGATGCCCAGGTGCCGCAGCGCTTCCCTGATTGCGATCCGCTTCGGCACGATCTCATCGAACTTATATTCACGACCGTCCGGCAAAACCACCATCGTCGCCTTGCGAGTTTTTCTGGTGAGCGACGATCGTAGCTTGTAGGTTTTCACTCGCGGCTGCTTGCGCGAACCACTGGCCCGGCGAATCGGATTTTTACGCGGCTTCATCACCATCCAGCGGTAACCCTTCGCAGTCGGCGTACCTCGAACGAAGGATCCCGGCGTCTTCGCTTCCTTCGCTTCGGCATCTTTTTTTTCAGTGAAAGAGCCGTGGAAGGTATAGCCGTACCCCTCGCCGAAATTTTTCCGCCGGCTCATGCCGCAGGTTTTTCCTTTGCGATCGAAACGTATTGCACATCCGGAAAGCCGGTAATCGCGTGATTCCAGCCCCGCAGCAGCGCTTTCCACGCGAGCGATTCGGCAGCCTCGATCTCCTGTCTGCTCAAGTAATCGACAGGCTGCAGATCGCGCTTCGGCTTCGCCTTGTCGCGCTCATCGACGCACAACGCGAAAAACTGATCCCAGGTAAACGGCATTTTTAGCTTTAAGCCGGCCTCGATCAGTTGAAACACATAGGCCAGCGCTTTTCGCTGGCGAAATTCGTTGCGCACTTCCCCCGGCAACCCATGCGCGTTCACACCCTCAACCCGCACGCGATGGCCGAGCGCAACCGACCGGACCGGTTTGCCGGCGTTCCAGTCAGCAAGCACCTGGCGTAATTCGTCTTCGATCAAATCGTCCACGAACTTTATCTCCTACCAAGAAACATCGGCAACAGCACCAGCGCCGCGGCACCGATTCCGATCATTTCCGCATTCTGCTCGAGCCACGCGGTGAAGTTGATCGGATTCGCAGATCCCGCCGTCGCCACCGGCACAGGTTGACCCGTCGATACCGCAGCCGCGGCGCCTGGCGTTTGCACCGTGGGAATCGAATCGGCAACGGGCATCGATCCGGTTGCAACATACACCTCATGCCGCACGATCGAGATCACATCATTGGGATCTGAAAAGCCCATCCCGTTATTGACCTGGATCTGCAGATTCGCGGTGAATTGCGCGCTAAACATGCTGCCGCTCGTCGACGAGCTCCGCACCTCGAGCCCATCTTGCTCAAGGGCAGACACAACCGCGGTCATCACACTCGCCGCATCCTCAAACGTTGCCGGCACCGTCCAAGTGCCAACGTAATTCAGAATCGACTGATCGGGCACCATCGCGCCAAGCCCGCTCAGATTCGGACTGCGCATCGATCCGCGCCGGCGAGCAACCCCATGCATCCCGCCCCACGGCCCGCCTTTGTCTGTTCCCATCCCGTGCAGCATGTAACCGCCGGAATCAGTAAAAGGACGATGCTGTCCCAGGCCATGCAAGCGCGCCGGCCCGAAAATCTGCACGCCGGTGCCGACGCTGCCGAGATGCGTCGACGCGAAAGTATCCGTACGGCCAACCGGTCGATATCCATTGCGGTAAACACTGCGCACATTCGTCGTGTAGCCCATAGTTAGCGCCGCTTGCCCCCCATGGTCAACATCAGCAGCGCGGCGCCGCCAATGAGTGCATACATCGTGTAATCCGGCGGCGCAGTTGCAGCGATCGCCGTTTGCAGCGGTGTCGGTGTAGCACTCACGCGCGGCGCCGCACCAGCCGGGCTCGTGGGAGGAACCACCGCCGGCAGCGCCACCCCGTTCGCGGCTGCGATCGAAGCAGCGCTCGCCGGCCCGAGCACAGTTGCACCCCCAAAATTTTGAACGTAGCCGGTAACATCATCGCCCTGATCATCGTAATAAGTGCCGTCCGTCGGATCGAGAAACCCCTTACTGCCGTCCGCAAATTGCACCGCAAGCATGCCACTCGGCAATCCCGGATCCGGCGCAGCCGGCGCCGATGACATGAGAGACGCCGGCAATCCCACCACAGGAAAGCTGGGAGTTCCAGGAGAGGGAGGCGCCGGCGCCGGCGCCGAATCAAACGGCCAGATCCCAAGCGCGGGTTTTTGGCAAGTACACATTTTTACTTTTTCCCTGCCAGCAAGACCGCCAGCAGTCCCACCCCGCCAATGATCATCAAATTTGACACACCGGGAATAATCGACGACGCCGTTAGAAACGAAGCACTCGAAGCCGGCGCCGGCACAGCAACGCGCGGCGCTGGACCTGGCGCAAGCATTGCCGGCAATGCACCGGCAGCAATCCCCGTCGCCGGCCCCAAACTGGAAGTACCAGAGCGAGCGCCCGTCGCCGGATTGTAAGTCCCACCACCCTCGACATTGATCGAGCCCGAGGGAGTGACCGGCAAACCATCCTGATTCACATACTTCCCCTGGCTATTAACCCAAACGTCGTTGCCTTTGGAATCGGTGCCGTAATAGGTCTGCCCGGTGCCAGCCGAAGCACCCACTTGCGCCGGCGTAGGTGGACCTTCCGCCGCGGGCGGCCCGAATGCGGTCGACGTGATAGGCGCCGCAGTGCTGAGATTCAGGCCGGCATCGTTATAAACAGAGCCTACGGGAGTAAGCGAAATCCCATTCTCGTCCACATACCCGCCGGTCGAATCGCTAACGTAAATATCATTGCCGGCATCATCGGTGCCGTAATACTCTTCATCCTGGCCGAGCCCGACGTGCCCAATCCAACCCAGACCAGCCATCCCACGATCGCGCACGTAATGTTTTGCCATCGTCTTACCTCTTGAGCACCAAATAGGCCGCAACACCCGCAGCAACCATCCACACCGGAACGCCGGCAATCGTCTCGCTCATAAAACCGCTTACCACAGACGCCGGCGCGACCGCAGCCGCAGCCGATCCCGCGGCCGAAGCCGTCCCGCCGGCTGCTGTCGCCGCGGCCGTGGGGGAAGTGTAAGTCAAGGTGTAGCTTGGCCGAGTCGTCGCACCGTAGCCACTGCCATACACTTCGCAAACATTCAACGTTCCGCCGCCGGCATTGAAAATAGCAATCGCCTGATTGATCGTGGGAGTGAAAACATCGCAGCCCACACAGCAGCCCGCGGTGCAACTCTTGTCACACTTCAGACCCGGCGAGCTCTGCTGATTACAAACAACCACGCTACTGCACTTGGTTCCACCGCCCGAAGCATCGGCGGCGCCTGGCCCACTCGTAAACGGAGCCATCCCCTGCCAGTACTGCATCAGGGTTTGCTGCAGCAATTGGATTGCTTGCGGCGCCGTGATCTGGGAACTAAGTTCAGTAGAATTCGCCGCGGCAAAAATCGCCTTCAGGGATCCATCGAAAGCGATCACAGCGGAATTGAGCGCGGTGTTTTCGTTTTTTGCGCCAGCCGCGCGAGCGTTATGCGAAGCCCACAAACCGCTGATCGCGCCGGCAACCGCACCCACTGCCGCACCAATCGGACCAAACTTAGAACCCTGCGCGGCGCCGGCAGCCGCAGACTCCAAAGCGGACGACACCGCGCCGCCACTTTTCGAAACAATTGCCGGCCCAATCAGTAAAGGCAAAATCGTAGAAACACTACTGGCACCCATCCCACGCGACGCACGCAACCCACGCAAGCCTCGAGCGCCAAGCTGGTACAGCGGAATTTTCGGAGCGCGCACCGTCGCCGGATAGGGAGCATTGATCGCTTCCCCCAGATAAGCGGAAGGATAGCCCGCAATGAAAAGCGGTAAGGCTGGTGCCCGGACGTGAGGCGCGGGATTCATTTTCGATCAGTGCTTTTTCCGGAAAAAGAAATACCAGACGGCAAGCGCACCGCCCCCAACGATCGCCCAATTCGGCGCGCCGGCGTAAATCGTGCTGGTCTGCAACCACGCTTCAAAATTGGCGATCGAGGCAAGCGGCTGAGTCGGATCGACAGCAGCCGTCGCCGTCGCCGCGATTGCCGGCAGCGCCGCGGTTTGCTGCGCTTGCAAAGCCGACATGATCGCATTTTGCTGCATCACGCCAGGATTGTTGTTGGAGCCCGAATACAACTCCCACGCGACCGCCGTTCCGTAACCACCATCCGTGGTGATCGAGCCCGGCACCAGCGGCCAGACCGGTTGAATCTCGCCCGTCACACCGGCTTGCACCGCCATCTGCAGATTTCCATTGCTGTCGGTGATGATCGAGCCATACGGATAACTGGTTTGAGGAAGCCAGAGCGCGCCCGGCGTTTGAGGCATCACCGGATTCGGCGAAGCTGCTACCGTCGCCGGCTGATCGGCAAGCGACAACCCATTGCTAGGCAGCAAACTTGCCGGCCCAACTGAAACCGTGGGAGACGGCGCCGGCGAAGTTGGATTCGCAACGCCAGTCACCGGGTTAACGTTTGTATTCGGCGCGATCGTGACATAACCAGGCGGGCGGCCACCCCAAACAGCAGGAGTACCAGGAGCGCCAGGCTGCGGAACTGTGCTTGTCGCACCCGGACCAATCGGCAGATAACGCGCCGGCCCACCGCGAGGCGCAGGATTCGGAGTTCGCACCGTAAAGCCGGCGCCAAGAGTTCGGTTATGCGCGGGAGGCGGGCACGCGCGATGGTAACTCCCACCCGGAGGCCCCAGATTGCCCGGAGATTCCGCGAAGCCAGCGCTGCGCCGCGTTTGATACCCATACACCGTGAGCGCGCCGCCGTTTGCATTCGCGCGCGGCCGCATTTCACCCGGCGAGCGATACACAGAATCGGAAACGGTTTCCCCTTCGGCAAGGGGAGTTCCGCCCCACTCATTCGACCAGGGCTCCCGCGGCAGATCACCGAGAAAGGGATTGCCAGGCTCTACATACGCATGCGCATCTGGCGCGCCGGCAATCTCGCTGCCATTTTCCGTCCCCCAACCGTAATCCGAATCCGGCCCGATGAAACCATGGTATTGCCCACCCTCAGGCCCACCCGGAAGACGCAAACGCCAGCCCGACCAGGCAAAATCCGGCGAGGGAGAATAGCCGGCGAGCCGCGGACCCAGACTGGCGGGAGTCGATGAAATGGTGCAGGGACGCGTCACGATTTTTTCCCGCCCATCATCATCACGGCAAGCACCGCCCCACCAATCAGCAGTAACGGCAACATCGAAGAGGAAGACAGCGACGCGGATACTTGCGGAATCTGATAACCGGCGGGAGGAACGCCGGCGCCCGGCGTGTAGCCCGTCGTATAGGTTCCGTAAGGACTCACGTTCGACGAAGATACCGGCACACCTTGCGAGGCATACATAATTGCCGGCAATTCCGCCACACTTTGCGCGATCAGCGCATCCGACGCATCATCGCCAAGAAGAACCGGCCCACGATACGCAGCAAAGCGCGGATACCCGCTGAGAGCTCGCCGCGGCTGCGATCGACCAAGATCCTGATAAGAATCATCGGTGAGCGACCAGGCACGCTTGCGAGAATAAGTCGGAGGCGCCACACCAAACGCGGCATCGGAGCGCGCCGCATCCATCGGAATCCAGCCACCGGATCCCGGCGGTACTTCACCCTCGACGTAGACATGGGAAAAGTCATCCGGGCTTGCCGGATTCGCAGCCAACGTAATCAGCCGCGCGGGATAGCCGATCGCAATCAGCAGCGCAGCCATCAACATCGAAATATCGTCGCAGTCGCCGGCGCGAATTTTCAGGAGCTCTTGCGGGGGATAAAGTTTTTCCTTCGTAACCGGATCTTTGGTAAAGCGAATGCTGCTCTGCACCCACTTGTAAACCGCGAGCGCTTCGCCCAGATCGTTGTATGCCGGCACATTGCGCACCAGGTCGACGGCGAAGCGGACGAACTTTTGATCCGCGACCGCTTCGTCGATTAACTGGCGCATCAAATCGATCGTTTGTTTTGTCCCTGGCTCACCGGAAAGCAGAGGCGCGCGCTGCCCCATCCATGCGGAGATTCCAGCCAGCGGCGCTTCAACAAAGATTGGCATTGACCAGTAGAAATACACCGGAACCTTGTGAAGCACAAGTTACTTCCAGCCTGAACCCGGTACACAGGCACCCCACACTAACGTCCCACCAGACTCACCAGCCCGCACCAAACTTGCCAAGCTGTTAAAAACCTGTGAAAATCTCACGCATGAAACCAGCGACAGCCCGCCCAGCAACCGAAACCAGCGTCACCACCATCACAAAAGAGACAATCACCGCACCAGAAAAGCCCGGCATGCCGGAATTCTGGGGTTATCTCGAATCCCTGAAGCCGGAAGATTGGGAAAACCATATCTGCTACATCTATCGACTCGAACCGCGTGCGCAAGAATCCGCGAGCGGAACCTATGGCAGCACCGCACTCGAGAAAGTTGTGGGCATGCTCGAGATCCGGCCGGGAGTCAGCATCCCGTTTAACAACAAAGAAGAAGTCGAACTAGGGATCCGGGAAAAATGGGGCGGCAAAACGTTCCGACTTTTTCTGAAGCGTGGCAGCGAGCGGATCTCCGAGACGCGCGTGATGAACGAATACCCGCCAAAGTATCCGCCCAGCGGCGCCATGAATCCCGGAACGCAAACCGGCCCAACGATCTCGAATGCAACAGAGTCGAGCAACACCGCGGACGTTGCCAAAACCGCGATTGCCAGCATTGCCGGCCAGGAAGCACGCGCGACGGACGTAGCAATCCGCGCACTCACCGGCGCCGCGGAAGTCGTAACGCGGTTAGCTTCAGCAGACAAGCCACAACCGAGCGCAATGGATCAGGCGTTCCAGGCTGTAATGATCCGCATGATGGAAAAATCGATGACCGAGCGGGATCCCCTTGCGGATATCACAAGAGTCGCGGAGCTCGTAAAGGTGCTTACGCCAGCAGCGCCGGCCGTCACCGCCCTGAGTCCCAACGCGACCGGAAACCCGATGCTCGATCGCATCATGGAGGCAGCGATCGAGCGAATCCTAAACCCGGCAACCGTTGCCGGACCTGTCGCCACCGCGAGCGCCGAACTGGTGCGCGCGCTGCCAAACGTTGCCGGCTACATCGTCGAAGGAATTCGGGAATGGAGAATTGGAGCCGAAGCGCAGCGCGACACCGCGGCGATTATGAACGGAGCCCCGCAGCGACCCGCCGGCGTACCAGCACCGCAACCACCGCCGCGAGCTCTCCCACAAACCCCGCCCATGCCGGCAACGCCGGCCGGAGTGCAACCCGTGATCAATATCGAGTTTATCGAAGGAAAGATTCTGGAAATTTTCAACGAAGGCGCGCCGGCCGAAGACGCGGCCGACGATACACTGACGTTCCTCGATCGCCTGGCGCCCGAACTGATCACCACGCTAGCCGCGCAAGGAGAAACGGGCTTGGTGAATCTGTTTCAAACCCGGCCCACACTTCGGCCAGCAACCAACAATATGCCACGGCTGGTCGAATTCATTCGCGCTTTCCTGCGGATCGCCAGCGGCCAGGCGAACCAACCACCAGCAGGACCGCCGGCAGTCATCCCACCGAACGGAACGGCAAAGGCATGAGCATACCCGGCGTCCCACCCCTACCCCCGCACTGCCCACACTGCGGCGCCGCCATGCAAGACGGTGTCGGCGTTTATAGCTGGACCCTTGGGAGCCTGACCGTGATCTGTCTCCACTGCATCGCACCCGGATGCCGCAAAGGATTGCATTTTGCAATCATACCAACGCCGGCAGGACAGCAAAACGCCAGCGGAATCGTCAAAGGTTTTGCCTAGCAATCCGCCGGCATTCGCGGTATCATTGCCAGCAATCGGGGGACGCACCAATGGACCACACCGATCCGCTCACGGATTATCTATCGCTGCTTTGTTTGTGGATTGCCGTTCTAGGCTGCATGGGAATCGCGCAGATCGAAGTTCCCGGCCGCGAAAACCGCACGGCGCGGATGCTGCTATACCTGGCGCTCGCGGCCGTCGTGATCCGCTTCTGCTGGTGGGGGGATCTATGAGCCTCAGAAGTCTCATTGCAACCGGGCTCACGGAAAAGCAATGGCGAGAACTGTTCGACCAACTCATGCAGTCACCCAAACGGCCGAAGGATTGGCCCATCGTCACGTTCGACGAGTGGAAAGCAGAAGTGATCGCAGAAGGCGAGAACAGAAAATTCATCGAATACTGCTACTCCGGAAAACAAATCGGAGTGAGGAAAGGGATCGCGAAAGTCATAGCCGAAATAAAAAAGGATTGGCTGTGAACGTCGATCCGACCCAATTGAGGCGAGCCGAGCCCTGCGTTCCCTGGCGCAACAAACATTACGCCGTGTGGAAACCTGATTTAAAGCTATTCGTGTGTCTGTTTTGCGGCTGGAGTCTTACGCCGGCAAAGAATTCGATCTTTCTGTCGCCGGAGCTCCGATACAGTTATCGGTATTCTTTACCGGAGGCCCCGCACCCGTCAGACCGCGATCGCGCTCAATCTTCCGTTTCGCTGCCGTTATATCCTCCAGCCCCCGCCGATCCATCTCTGCAATCGTCTTCCACGGTCCCATATGAGACAGCGGAGAATCGCAGATCGGGCAATTCCGAACTTCCGGCGCCGGATCCGGCGGCGCTTCAGGAGCATAGAACGCAGCCAGCGTATGAAACCGGCGCACCCGATGAAAAACCCGCTCCAATTCCGCCAACCGTTCCGGCGTCGACCGCTCCGCGAATTTTGCCGGATACTTCACCGCATGAAAAAGCGCGCGATGGAAATTCTCCGCGTACTTGATCCAGATGATGAACGATCCGCCGGTGATCTCTGCCCAGAGTTTCGATAGCTGCTTTTTCTCATGCGGCAGCCACGGCCCAACATAGATCCCGTGCGCGTGAGCATTTGTATTGTTGGCGCCGAGCTCATCGCAGTAAGCCAAGCCGTATTCTTTGCGCTTGATCTTGAACCGGCGTTCCATCGCACGGCAGAATTTTTTGATGTACTGATTTAGATCCCGCATCATATCCGGCCCCGTCGAGCCGGTGTTTTTCAGCGTGAAATCGAGAGTCGCAACCACAACCCGCGGTTTATGCTTGCGCGGAGGCGGCCAGTGCGGAAGCCGCTTTTCCTCGATCGCCTTACTGCACTCATCGCAGCAATCCCCAAAGCAGTCGGATCCCCGGCACATCAGCAACCGCGTCGCCGTAAAGAACAACCGTTCCGTGTGCTTGGCAAACAACCGCGTCGCAGCCTTCGGCCCACACGTCACACAATAGCGATTCCCGCATTCGTAGCTCACGCGAAAGCGATGACCGGCCTTGCACTCGACTTCCCCGCCCAGAAGCCCACACGCGAGCTCGCGCTCAGCCTTCGAGTGCAGGTTTTTATCCCACATCGCCTTCGACTTTTCGAGCTTGCCAGGCTTTGCGCGCCGCGCGACCGGCGCCACGATCCATTCGGCGCCATCCTTGGCCAGCATTGCCGGCGGTTGATAGTGGCATCCACTTTTTTGCTTCAGCGGTTTCCGTTGCCGGCCTTCATCCTCGAGCCGGCGCGCGCGGTGCGTGAGGCTTTCGCTTTCCCATTGCACCATTTCCGCGGCCGCGGCGATCGCAGGATCAATAATCCCCGGCGCCGCGGCCAAGACCATACCAGTCTGCAGCGGTGCGCCGAACTTCGAAGCCCAATTAGCCTGTAACTTCTTACGCCGGCCGGCTTTCCACGTTTGCACGTAATCGACGTTTTTCCACTGATCGCCTTGCGGAAATGAAACCGGATCCGCGCTCATGCGGCCGGCGCCGGCGTATAGTCCGGATCCCCAGGTTTCGCCACCGTTCGAAGTCCGGCCGCGCGCTGCGCTTCCGCTCGCGACGCTGCTTGCACCAACGGCACACACGGCTCGACCGATAAACCCAGCCGTTTTAATTGCCGGCGATGCCGAGCGCACAATTCGAGATCCATCCCCACCAGGATGCCACTCACATTGTAAAGCCGGCTGTGACCACCACAGATCGCGCGCGCCGGCGAAGTTTTGTACGGACTCACCTTACAGACACAGGCCATAAAATCCCCTCCTTATCTAAAATCACATCACTTCTAATTCGGCTTGTAACAATGCGCAATGTACTGCGCCAGCGGGAACGGTATCTTCGCTATTGCTGCACTGGATGCCTTACGCTTCTTGCTTTTTGAGCCGTACTCTGCGGGCAGCCCATTATTGCTAGGCAGTTTTAGGCCCTCAGCGCAAGCATCCTGGCCCTGGCGACCATCCTTAAACCAGCTTCCTCCCGGCCCTTTGATCGTGCGTCCCATTGGTGCGACCGACACGCCGAACCTGAGCACTCCCGCAACTATTCTCTTGCCAATCATCCCCACATCTCCCCATAGGTAGTAGCTCCCGAAGTGCGCCTTCGCTCGCCCCACCCACTTCTGCGCTCCCCTCACATTCTCCACAATCAACGGAATGTACCTACCGGCCGCTTCGCACGCCTCTCGCTGAATCCGAAAGCAAGTCTCAAACAGCGTGTTGTCGGGGGGCGGTAGAGCCTTGGCTCGCTTCCACGGCATTGCCCGATACGAATACGCTTGGCACGGTGGACTGGCTACGATGACGGTTGCGTCCCTGAACTGCGAACCGTGCAGCGTCGTCACGTCCTGCAAAACTAGCTGCCCCGGATATCCGCCCGTTCCGTAATCGTGACGCTCGATGTCGAACCCAATCACCCGATACCCCTCCGAAAGGAAACCCTCCGTCCAGCCACCCAACCCACAAAACAAATCAATCGCTAGCGGTTCTATTGGTACCTGCGTCATTTCGGATCCCCCATAGAGCAACACAGTTAAGATCGACTTCTGAACATGCGCCGCGGATCCCGTAAAAGCTCTCGCGCTGTCCATAGTTGCTGATCGCACGCCGCATCGACAATTGAACCAAGATCCTCAAACGAAATATCGAGCCGCACTTTCGAACCATCCCGGAGATGGGCAAGCGCGCTCTCGCCATCAGATTCGCTCACCGTCGCGATCTCCGCCGTGTTAACTAACCGCCGTCCCTCGCAACCGTTTCCGGCTGCATCCCGAATCAACACACCCCGCAAAAAACTCGCCATCGAATCCCCCATAGAGCAACACAGTTATTTGGAAAGACAAGGGAAACGGCGCGAGAATCCGCGCCGCAGAGCAACAGCAAGACCAACACCGCGGGGCTCGCCGCCCCGCACCCGCCAGCCACGCACGGCTGCCGCGCGCCAAAACCCGGCGCGCGGCAGCCGTGATGAGGAAGATCAACACCAAGAACAACCCCACCCTTCCGTCCCGTGAGGGAAACGCATAGCTGTCGCATTGCCGGGGGATCGTGCGCCGTCTCTCCGTCTCGCGCGGAATCGTTCGTGCTGGGGAGAGTGCCGGGAGCGCGAGCGCCAGGAGCAACACCAACACCGGCGCGCCGGCTCGCGCGCCGGCCATAGCTGGCAATGAAGTGCGCGTCAAAATGCGCGTTACCTGTCATTTGGGAATCCCAGATTGTGAGGCGCTTAGAGGGGGGGGGGATTGCCGGCTGAAAATCTCTTGGCTTGCGTTACCGCTCGAATTGTGGTTGAATTTCATTGTCAGACCCGTATATCTGACAGCCCAGCCCCTTGACTTCAGCAATCAAGGTGCAGACCCCGCCGAGGATTAGAGCCCCACGGCGGGGTTAGTTCTTTTCTGGGGGGATCCGTGGAGCTCTTTTCCCTTACCCGGTGAGATGGGCGGAATAGTACACCCGGCGCCCGGAAAATTCAAATACCCTGCCCGACCAGTACCTTTCTAGTAACACTTCCCGATCTGGAAAATTGTAAATATATTTACATTCTCGATCTGCTAGCAATCCGCCGGCATTCGTGGTACATTGCCAGCAATCGCGGTGCTTCTTAGCGAATGGACCCGCTAAGGGGGAGGCACGGCGAAGCGCGGCGAGCGAGATCGAAGGGAAACAGATTCTCGCTCCCGCGCACTGGCGATCGCCAAAAGCGGAAGGAAGGAAATAAACCCCTATGCCGAGAAGTGGAATTCAGAAACAGCAGTGTGGATGCGGCAGCAAAGAGCGAACGCCGATCGCGATCAGTCTCAGCGCGTCGACTCTGGGAACCACGCCGCGCCGCAAGTCGAAAACCATAACCGTTTATCTCTGCAGCCGATGCATCGCAAAGCCGAAGCGCAACACATGCCGGCAAATCGTGGCGGCAGTCATTGCCAGCGCCGTAAAAGCTAACCGCCGGCCACACCGCGCCAAACCGCGACACGCTGCGAAAATGTCAAAAGGATCTGGGGCTCGCAAGGCGGCCAAGTCCCAGCGGAAAACCGCCCGGCCGTCACAATCCAAACTCAGGAGAAAACGCAATGACGCTAATCGCAAAGCCCGAAGTCGAAAAAGGCTGGACACAATCAACCGCGCCGGATCTGTGGAAATGGGATAAGCCCAGCCAGGTACTAACCGGCATGCTGCGCTCGATCGCACCCGTCACGGTCGACGGAAAATCCGTCGTACAAATGCTCTTCCAGGTGTCCGCAGACCACCAGGTTAAATGCCTGGCAACCTACGATCTGCTGCAGAAAGTCGGCCGGCAGCACATCGGCGCCATGATGCGGATCACGTATCTGGGAGAAGATGAAACCATTAAGCGCGGCAACAACGCGATGAAGGTTTTCGACGTGCAATTTAAACGGCCGGAAGGAGCGCCAGCACCGCGCGATTCCGGCCCGATCACGGACGAAGATATTCCCTTTTAAGCGACCGCGGGGAGGAATTGGGGCCCCGCGTCCGGCCGTGGATAGCGTTTTGCGGATTTCCAAAATGCAGGGTACAAAACACCTGGCGGGACCAGGTAACCACCCTACCGCGAACGTCCACGGCCGAACGGGAGGCACCAGAAAATGTATCTCTCTTTCATTTCCGACTGTCCAACGCCCTGCGATGCAACGTGCCCGCGGTGCGGTGCCGGCATTCGCAGCAACGGAAAATGTTTATCCTGCGGCATGCAAATGCCGGGATTTTCACTCAACAAAGGGGCTCAGTATGCTGCAATTGTCGCGCGACTTTGGAGTGATCGTATTCCGCGAGCTCGACAAAAAGAGGCGGGCATTTTACGTGCAGATCGACGGAGAGATGATCCCGGCGCTGCTGTGCAAGTGCCGAATTCTGACCGGCCAGAAGGAAACCGGATCGACGCCGATCGAATATAGCTTCGAATGCCCGATCGATCTGCACGCCACACGAGCTCGCGAGGAAGTCCCATGACCGGATCCGCCAAATTCTCCGACGATCGGCGCTATCGCTATTGGCTATTGCGCTCCTGGGGAGACTATAGCCGTGCCGGAACGCTGGCAATCATCGGGCTCAACCCGTCGACCGCTGACGAACAAAAGAACGATCCCACGGTGAGCCGTTGCATCGAGTGGGCAAAGAGGCTGGGATTCTGCCGGCTGCTCATGCTCAATATGTACGCATTCCGCGCCACACACCCGGCAACCATGTGGGCAGCGTTCCGCCAGGGGATCGATATTGTGACCCCGCCCAACTTGACATTCAACCTACGCGCGTACTGTGAAGAATTTCAGGTAACCCGCACGATCGCCGCTTGGGGAAAAGGCGCCGCGAGAAAGGGACTCCCGTTCGATCTGCATCACGATCGGCAAAAGTTTTTCGAGCGCGCCGCGGACGAAGGCGCCGGATGGCGCGGACCCTGGCGGATCGATTGTTTCAAAAAGAATCAAGACGGCAGCCCAGCGCACCCGCTCTATCTGCCATACTCTCTTACGCCGATACGCTGGAATTATTAACCCATGAGCAACAATTGGACACACCCGATCTGCGATGACTGTTGGGTAAAGCGCCCGGCAGCGCCAGCAGAACCGCGAGCACCAGAGCGCAGACTTCGCATCGCGCATCGCATGACAAATCCGCGGACACTTCGATGCTGCTTTTGCAACACCTGGCAAATGTCGGGAATCTTCGTGCACCAAGACCCGGCAACTGTACCCTGTGCCGGCAATCATCCGGAGGCTGGATGACAACGTTTAACAATGTAATAGCTGGCCTCATGGCAATTTTGCTGGCGCTGGTTTTGACCGGCTGCGTCTACACTCGAGGGGGCTCCGGAGTAATCTACCGAACTCGAACGGTGCAGCAGGGGATGCAGAAATGCTCCGCAAAAGATTTCAAGTGCCGCAGAGTGGATATGCTGCTTTGTTATGACGGAGTATTACGATGGGTGCCAAGAAAGGCTAATGCCGGCAATCACCAGGAGACTACCGAATGACATACTGTTGGCCGTGGGCTCACGACTGGTCAAAATGGCAGACATTTTCACATGGGCTAATCGTCGTAAATGCCGGCGAAAAACCACCGCGTCCCTTGGGGTCATTTATTGAGCAAAAGCGCGAGTGTGCCAAGTGCGGGAAAATTCAGCTTCGGGAATCGAGAACGTGATTCACTTAGGATTCGAACTCAACACGGGAGCGCCGGTCGCAATCCCATTAGGGCATCTGGCGATCACCGGCCAGTCGCAAGCGAGTGGGAAAACCACCACGCTCGAAGCGCTCACCGCGCGCGCCGGCTGCAGATCTGTGGCATTCCTTACCAAACCCGGCGAATCAAGTTTTCGAGTTATGACGCCGATCGAGCCATACTTTCGCGATCGCGTCGACTGGCCCTTGGTTGCCTCGATCCTCGAAGCCGCGGCCTCTGAAAAGCTGAAATTTCAGCGCGCGGAGATCATCAAACTCTGTCAGGACTACAACGGCCCAGAGGGAAAGTGGAGCGCGCCGAAGACTCTTGCCGACGTCGCGAAGAACGCGGAAACCGCGCTGCTAAAAGCCCGTGGCTATGCGGCGCGCATTTACCTAGAGCTCGCGGAATATCTGCAGATGATCCTTCCCCAGATCGAGCACCTGAAGACGAGCAAAAAACTGGAGCTCAAGCCGGGATTGAATGTCATGGATCTAATCGAATTCGACTTCCCGATGCAAGCGCTGCTGGTGCAAAACGTGATCGAGTGGATCCTCCACCATGAGACGCGCACGATCGTTGCGATCCCGGAGGCATGGAAATTCGCGCCGAAGCGCCGGAACTCCCCGGTGCGCCTGGCAGCAGAGGAATTCATCCGGCAAGGCGCCGCGCTGAAGAACTTTCTATGGTGCGACTCCCAGGATCTTGCCGGCGTCAATTCCGTTCTGTTGCGCCAGGTAACGGTGTGGATCTTTGGCGTGCAGCGCGACATGCGGGAGATCGAGCGCACCCTCGAGCAGATCCCCGCGGACACAGCCCGGCCGACCAAGCGCGACATTGCGACGCTAGGAAAAGGCCAGTTCATTGCATGCTGGGAACGCGAGATCCACCGGGTTTACGTGCAGCCGGCATGGATGGGAAGGCTGCACGCCGAAGCGATCGCGCGCGGGGAGGAACCCGTCGAAAGCGCGCGCGAGATCGCCAGAGACTTCGACCAGGAGCGCACGCGATGAACAACCCAGAACTAAAAGCCGCAATCGTCGAATTCACTAAAAACGAACCCGCCAATAGGCGCCTAATCGCAGCCGAAATCGCAGAGCGCGCGATGCTTCTAGCGATAACCGCCACGCGGACAGTTTATTTCAATTTTCCGGACAGGACGATCACCGCTGCTACGAACAATTGGGAGATCGGAAGAGAAATGCTCGTATTGCTCGACAAGGAGAACAACCCCAATGCGCTACACCCTAAGCCTCGAAGTCAAACTAATCGAAATGGACGAACCACCGGCAATGCCGGATCTGCCGGCGCGACCTAGCGCGGATCCCCTCGAGGGAATGGCCCACGCCGCAACCAAGATGCTCAACACAATGGCACTGCCGATGATCAACCCCATGCGACCGTTCCTTCCGCCTGGCGGCCTCGAAATGCGCCGCGCCGTGATCGTCACTGCGGGATCGTTTGCCGGCGTTGCCGGGATCCTAGAGGAGTTTGATCAACTGATCAAAGAGATCGAATTGGAGCGCGCCTAACATGCTTCGCAATTTGACAACCCTTGCGCTCAACCTGATTGCCGGCGTTATCTGCTTTTCCACCATGCCGCACCTCTCCGGCGCTTGTTTCGGACTAGCACTGTCATGCTGTTTTGACGTTTGGCGCGCCTGGCCTAGCTGCGGCTCAAAATACGGCGATCACCTGTGCAACCGGCTAAAATGGCACCTTGGAAAGTGCCGGTGCTACGACGGTTACGGCTGGCGTCGCGGATCGGGAGTTCGACCCTGCTATAATTCCCCGCGATCGAACTCCTGAACCACTAAACAGCCCCGTCCGAAGACGGGGCTATTTTCGAAAAAGGAGATATTAGCTAAATGAAAACTTCACTGCAGCTAATCGCAACCCTGCTAGTCGCCACCGCCATCGCAGCCCAGACAATCAAAGTGACGACACCCGTCGAGCCGGAAGTGGTAACGCTCACCCTGGCTTACTGGAATTCAGACCCGGATTTTAAGGCCAAGGAATGCTTCTGGTACCTGCCGCAACCACAAAGACTGCTTCTCCTGGTGCACAGTGGATGCGACTCCTTCGAGCGAGAATACCGCATCGGCACTCACGGGATCCTGCTGATCGTGAACGGCCAGAGCAAAAAACTAGGAACCGCCAACGACCAGCGCTCCATGAGCGCAACCATCAAAGTGCAATCGCGCTTCGACGTGAACCTGTCGGAATCAACGCCGGCAGAACTTAGAAATACGCAAAAAGGAATTCCTCGCATTGAGGGAACTCCAGACCCCCCAACCAAGTGATTTTGTTGCGAGCGGGTGCTGGCGCGACGGAGCAGGGAAATACTAGTTTAGTACCTGCCGAGTGTCGGTCCAATTCCGACCCCGCTGCCAATTTGAACGCGTGATTCACTGAAGCGCTGCCGACAAACCAGTCGGGGGCGCCGGCGGGATCAGCACCGGATTCGTGGAATTCACATCCATCGCCGACTCTTTTCCGTTCCCGCCGATCGCCGTCACGCCATAGCAATAGCTGGCCCCATCGACCACGGTGCTGTCGGTGAAGGCAGCCAGGCCAGGTGCAATGTTCGCGCCGGCCGGAAGGATGGCATAGGATCCACACGCGCTCGCTGCGTACGGTGCGCGATAGACGTTCTGGCCGGTGTCGCCGCTGGTCACCGAATCGACCCAAGTCAGATTCACCACGTAGGGCGCTGGCGGCCCCTGCCAGAAACCAAGCAGCACCAGCAGAGCACAAAGAGTCAACGGCACAAAGCCGGCCCACCGCAGCTTACGGATTAATTGCGATTTCATTGCTCCCCCCTGATTCAGCACCGTTGCCGGCAACTGCCGTCACCACACAGAACAACGGAATGCCGGCAGCCACCTTGAGAACCGTCGACTTCTTTTTCGCGCCCACGCTCTGCTTGTACCGCGTATAAGGCCCGCCATGCGTCAAACCGCAGCGCACCCATTGCCCCTTAACCTTCGGCGTCACACTAGGAGTCCAGGACAGGGTAACAGACTGCGCCGCGAATGCCAGCATCAGGAAGAAGACGCGCACAAACTCAGTTCATAAACCCATATTCCACGCAAACACCCGTCACCGTAGGAGCGACAGGAAACGTCATTGTAAAGCTTGTGCCGGCAACCACCGCGCTCGTATAAGGCTGAAGCAGAGTCGCAATATCGGCCGGCGCCGTCGTGCAGTTCGTCGTGTGAGTGTCGAAGCTAAACCAGAAGCGGGAATTCGCGGTCACCGTCGACGTGTTCACGGTGAAAGAAGTTGCGGCCGCAGCCGTCAGAATCACGCCGGTACTGGCCGAGCCACAGGCAGCCGGCGAAGTGGTCGACGCCGTCGAATTGCAATTCGTGGTCGTAAAATACTGATTCGCAGAAGCGCTGCCCGTTGTGTTTGTCGTCGGCACCGTCCCGCTCGCGGTAAGCCCGGTATCGACGAAGCTGTTACAAGTTGGTGCAACCCCATTCGTGACGCAAGTCAGAGAACCGATTTTTCCGAGCGCCATCGGCCCACCGGTGCGGTAAACGTCGAAGCGAAACGCGGATTCGATCTGAATCGCAGTCAGGTTTGGGTTGATGGTCGCCGGGTTTCCAGAGGTAAGCGGATTGGTGCAAGTCGCGGCCGTGTTTTGCGCGGTGCCAGGATTGGTGCCGCCGTTGCCGTCGACGGTGATGATGTTATATTGATAGGTCGACGCGCCGCCCGAGCACGTGCCGTTCCCGCTCTGCACAGCCCCCGATACCTGAGTCACTGTGATCGATCCCTGATCGCTCATGGAAGCATAAACCGGAAACGAGCCGGGATTCGAATTGCCGATCGACCATTGCGTCGTCGGACCGTTGAAGCTAAAAGGCAGCCCGGTAATGAAATTCACCACTCCGTAAGTGGTCGCGTTCACCGCGGGGCGATTGCTGCCGACGATGTTCGACTGCCCAAACGTGATCCCATAATTCGCGGTACCGAAAAGCTGCGCCGTATTTGGGAACCCGATATTCAGGCCGATGCCCTGCAGGTTGGTAGCCGTGCCACCCCCACCCCAGGTGAGATCCGCACCGTAAAGGATCGTTCCCGCCGGCGCCGCGCTCGAGTAACCATTGCTCATGCCAACAAAAATTCCGCCACCACTGCCAAGACCAGTCCCACCCGCGGCCGGCTCGCGCACGTAGGTTAAGCGCATCGTGTTGGAACCACCCGCCGGCGTTCCGGATCCGTAAGACGCATCCGTCTGATCGGCCAGCGTCATCGTAATGCCGGTGGTTTCTGAATCGGGGTTTCCGAGCCAGGTCGGATGACCGTTAACCGTGATCTGACCCTGAATGTTTTCAATGCCGTAACGCGTCGCCGAGTCGCCGATCGGGTTGGTTGACCCAAACCACGCCGTGCGATCCTGATTGCTGGCCGAGGTATTCGTGCCCACGTTGTGATCAAACACGACCAACGCATTGTCGCCCTGCAGCGGTGGAGTTTGACGATCGGTTACATAAAAGCCCTCGCAGAATTCCAGCGTGCCGGACGTGCGCCCGTTGTTTGAGCTGGGATCGACGCCGATCGAAGCAAAAAACTGGCCCAGATAATTTTCGGTGAAGCCAAACGGAATGACACCCCCGGCGCATTGCGTCGCCTGAACGTTCGGCGGTTGCAGGAAAGCTGTATTCGCAGTCGGCGCCGTCCCGCCCGCCCCATTCGTGGTCATGGTGCAAGTTGTGGTTGCGACCGGGACGGCCGTACATCCGGAAACGCCTAGATACGGACCGCCGCTGGTCTGACTGCTGGCAACGCTCCAGGTCAACATGCCAGAGTAAACCGGCTGCGGTTCAGAGATCACAATCGAGCACGCGCCACCGCCACAGGTGGTCATACTGACTTGTGCTTGCGCGGTAGGATAGGTGCTGCCTAGCGCCGAGTTTTCCCAACCCACTAGGAATTGAGTCGCCGCGTTCAACGATCCGCCCGTTGTGCTAAGAACTGTGTTTAACCCAACGACATTCACCACACCCGATCCAATGCCGGCGTTCCCCCACTCCTGGCTATCGACAACCTGGCCGATTCCACTCGGAGAAAAGGATCCACCGGTTGCCTCAGTCAAGGCCGCGGCGTTTGCGCCGGCTGCCACTCCAGCAAAGGGCACCGTTGTGGCGCCGATCGCACCACTCCCCGACGTCGTGAACGAGCAGCCGGTGCCGCAATTGAACGGCCCGGAAGTCGAAGTCCCAGGCAAAAGAGTCGCAAACGTGGTGGAACCGCCGGCCGGAGGGTTCGATAGTTTCGGCGCTGCAGCATCCAGAGTAGCTGTAATGCTTTGCGTCGCCCCCGTGATCGTGATCAGAGACGTAAAGCAAACCGGACCTAAGCCACCGGCCGGCAGAATCGTGCCCGCTGAAGAACAGACAGTAAATTGCCATTGCAAAGTCGACGGCACCATTGCGGTATTACTCACCAGGCTCATCGTGAAAGAACCGGCAGCATTCAGGCTCGCCGGCCCGGAAGTCATGCTAAAAGAGAGCCCGTTCAAGGTTGGAGTTACGCCCGCGGTGACAAGCTGCGCCGACACCGTTCCGCCGGCATACGGAGTGCCGTTCGGATCGGTGACAGTTGCGCTTACAAGCGTGAATTGCGCCGCGGCAAAGCCAGTGAAGAGGAAAACGCAAAGCAGAATTTTCAGGATTCGCACTAGATTCACCACCCCATCGATCGAGAGATAAACCAGAAAATCACGCCGGCACCCACCACCAACCCGAGGATCTGGCCCGGATCCGGCGGGGGCACCGCCGGCGGCGCCGGCCCGGATCCGTCATCGCCAGAATCCGCCGGCGCAACCACGGCCGCGGCCGCGGAAGAAACCGCGGACGCAACGCCGGACGCAAGCGCCTCGAGCGTGGTGCTGGGATCCACGCCAAGCGCTTGCGCGACGAAGCTGGCATACGTGAAGGCATTCCCCTGCGCATCCGAAGTCGCCGTCGACTGGCCCAGGTAATGCGCCATAATCTGCAGAATCGAGTAAGCCGGAAACTCGCTCACGTAGGCATTCAGTTGGTTGTAAAGCGCTTGCCAGCCAGTCGGAGCATCCGGAAAAACCGCGAAACCCTGCGGATCCTGGCCCGTCGCGCCAGGTTGCCCGGCAAATTTGAGATCCCCCGGATTGTTATCGCGCGACGGCCGGCTGCCCGAGGTATTGAAACCCTCGAATTGCGCGATCGCACTCGCCCAGGTAGAGATGAAATCAGCCATAGCGTCCCCGCGGTTCTTCTTCCTCTTCCTCGAATTCGTCTTCGTCGTCTTCGTCGTAGCGCGCCGGGAATGGATCCGTGCGAGTCGGCAATTCCTCTTCGTCCAGGAGTTCGAAGAGCTCTTCAATCACCCGGCCGTCGCGCTGCGCTGCGGCAAAATAGCTGCAGGATGACAAGTGCTCACGATAATAGGTCCGCGCTTCGGCTTCCGTGACCCCCCAAAAAGTGTGGCCCACCTTGATCGAGTGATCCCCGGCGTCGATAATAACCACCTTGAGCTCGTAACCTGCCATCCGTTCCCCCTCCAGAATGCCGTTTCCGGAGGCGGAAACGGCCCTAATTTCGACGATCGGCCGATCGGCAGGGGTTACCTACCCCCCGAACTTGGCTTCGCCAATCGCATTCCCCAGGCTGGACCAAAAACCCGTCCGAAACTGCATCTTGCGAGTTTTAACAGCCGGAAGCGCGTTCCAGTTCTTTACCCAGGTTTTCGACCATCCCTTGTCATAGGCGCCAGTCTTCGGATTCGGTTTCGGCAGTTTGGCAGCCAGGCGGCCAACGGTGCGCTGCTGCACGGCCGTGGGAATCGGAGCAGGAGTAACCGGAGAAGCCGGCAAGAAAGACTCAATCACGGCGAGCAAACCCTCAGCCGCATCTGCCACGTCCAAAACCTCTTGCTGATGCACCCCGTTTACGACGTGAGCCAAAGCGAAAACGTTTTCGGATTGCGTGATCATCGTCTGCAGCGCCGCGTTTAAATCGTTCCACAAGCCCGGCGTCGCCGTCCCATTCGCTTGCGCGGTGATATAGGCTTGCCAGACCGCAAACAATTCTTTTTCCGCTGCAGTGAGAACCGGCCCGGCCGTTGCACACAAAGGCGAAACCGTGAATTCACACGCCACCACCACAACGTCAGTGATTGCCGGCGCGAAGCGCTCAACATCATTGAGCACCGCTTGCTCGTTGCACCCCGTCATCGCCATCGTGGAAACCGCCACCGCTACCGCCAGTAAGTAAGCACCGATTCGTCTTTTCACCCCGCTACCCCCTTGTTTCCTGAACTAGTTCCAACCGGATTCGTTCCGGCGCCGGCCGGAATCGGAGTCGCCGGCGGCGCCAGCGCACCAATCTCGACTCGCAGCCACGGCAGCAGCCCGAAGATCTGATAGAGCATCGCATTCGCCGCGTAACCTGCGACGCCGGCAATCGACGCGCTAGTCACCGCCAGGCCCGCGGCTTGAATCTTGCCGGCAACGAATTGCACCAGGTAGGTATAGAAAATCCCGGAGAAGAAAGCACGCGTTGCCAGGTTCACCGCTTGCAACTTGATCCACTTCCAGAAGCCAGACCAACCGGAAAGCCCGTTCGTGGTCGACTGCACGGAATTCTGCGCCTGTGCCAGCACGAACAGCACCCAACCCAAAACAAAAAGAGCGATTTTCACTTTGAACCCCCCGTTCACATTTTTACCCGCAGCGCCACGATCAACACCTGATCATCGTCATCCCGAAACGGAAACCGGATCACCGCATAGCTATCGCTGCGATGGTACTCGAAGGCTGCCACGTCCGTCCCGATCACCTGCAGCAGATGCACCTGCGCCTTTTTGTAGTCGCGCGGCCCAAGCACCTGATCAATCGTTTTCCCGCGGAAATCTCCGAGCGAAGCATCGAAGAGAACTTCCGCGGCGCGATTCGCCCACAGGATCCGGCCGGTACGATCCTTGACCGTCGCCGCCACGTCGATCAGCGTCAGAAAACCGCGCATCTGCTGGATCCGGCCGTTGCGCCGATCGACAGCCTTCGCGAGCTCCGCAACTGGAACATCTTCCCACTTCACAATCACAAACCTCTGCCGGCAATCACGGATTGTCGCTTTGCGCAACCGGATAGAAAGGACCCGAAAAGCTGTAACTAGCTTGGCACACCACCGGAGTCGCGACGGCCGTGGTCCCTCCCGCAGTGGTCGCAGCACCTAGCCAAATCTCGCCAAGTCCAAACAGCGGAGGGCCGACATAACTCCACGTCGAAACGGCTGCAACGCCAAAATTCGCGTTATTGGCCCCGCCCAGGCCCGGCGCGGCAGAACTAAAAAACACCTGCACAAATGCAACCGTCGCATTCGGGTTATAACACTGCAACGAAGTCAGCAACACCGGCAGGTTTCCGCCGCCGGCCGGCCCGGTCACATTGACCGGAGTAGTAAAAGAAATCGGCCCAGGATTCCCGCCTTGCGTGATGTTGCTCAAGGGAAGCGGGGTCTGGTAGCCGACATAGACCCCGGTCAATGTGGTTCCAGCACACGCGGCCGTATTGACCGGATTAACTTTTAACCGGACCACACTAAAGTAGCCATTCGCGTAAAGAAACTGAGTCGGGAAACCGCTCGACGTTCCCTGCCCGGAAGCAAGCATGATCCAATTGACACCATCGGTCGAGCCGTCGAGATTAAACCCGCACGTCGCGCCGACAGTCCATTGAAACTGCACCGAATGACCGGTTTGCCCAAGATTCGGAATCGGAAAAGTGCTCGCCGTTGCAGCCACGGGAATCGAAAACTTTGTCACCGTGGCCTGCAAACCCACGTAGCCGATAAATTGCGCCTGGCTCACCGCCGCGGCGAACAGCATTCCGAGCAAAAGAATTTTCTTCATGGGAACACCCTTGGAATCCACCAACGCAAAAAAGAACGAATCTTTGCACGCGCAAACATCACCGCGCCGGCAAGCACCACCAGCGCGATTCCACACTTAGACCCACACATCGGAGTCTTCAGAGTCGCGCGGATAGAGATAGCCGACCAGCCTGGCGCCCAAACGCTGCCCGGCAACCACCACCCCGCCATCTGGCCCGGCGGGATTATTGAAACCGACAAAGGTAATCGTCTGGTTTTCCCAGACACGGAAACCGGGAATTGCAACCGGGTTTGCCGGCGAGCCGAGCGACGCGGGAATCGAGCCGTAACTATTGGCGTTCGGCGGGGAGGCGCCATCGATCAGGATCTCCCAAATCACATCCCCCGTACCTTCGACCCATCCGCCACCGACGAAGTTATTTGCAATCGCTTTGATCACTCCATTCCGGCCAAGTGGAACCTTGAACGATAAAATAACCACCGTCGCCCCGATTGCCGGCAAAAGCGCGTATCCGATCAGATCGATATTTTCCCACTGTGAAGGGGGGAAGAGCCACACGGGAAATTGTGTGATCTCAACCTGCTGGGAGTTATCGACTGGCGGATTGACCGCATCCGACACCGGCGCGTTCGTGGTCGACAGACCTGGCGCCGGCGCCTCGATCGACGTTACCGGAAATTTTGTATAGCGATCAGCAAACCCACGGCCGGCCATTTATCCACCACCTTGCGGAGCCGCACTCGACACCGAACCGCCGGGAAATTCGGGCGCGGTGTTACTTACCTGATTAAACCGAAGCGCCGAACCATAGAGCGCGATCTGAATTAGGTTCTGCACGTTCTCGAGATTCTGCGCAACCACCAGCACTTGAGAATCCGCCAGATCGAAGCGATAGGGCTCGCGCAAAAAAAACGTTCCCGGACCAAACCCCGCACCACCGCCGATCGGCCCACCCATCAGAGATTGCTGCACGCCGCGATCAGAGAAGCGTAATTGCTTCTTTATGTCGTAAAGCTGCGCCCGGAATCCGCCGTTCACGTTCGACGAGTTCGTCACCGAAATCGAGATGAGCGTAAAATCGCGCTGCAGATTCACGCGCACCTGTTGATTTCCGAGAGGCGCGAGCACCAGCGTTACCGCTTCCCAGGTAGGACAATGGTCAGCCAGCCAACCGATCGGGGGATACTTCTCCCCCAACCGGTAGACCATCATCTGCTCTTTCTGCAGCGGCAGCATGCGCGCGATCGGATTGGTCGCAGTATGCAGCAGCGAATATGGTTTTGCGCCTGGCACGAATTTCTCTCCTAACTGAAATCAACGAATCGCGATCGCCTTTTTTATCCCACCTTCGGCCGCGGCCAGAGCTTGAAGCCTGAAAACACCAGCTCAACCGTATTCAGCGCGCCGCTCGCATCGGTAAACAGCAGCGAATAAACGCGCGTTGCCGGCATGATGTAAGGCACCGCCAGCGGAAACGCCGCGCTCCCCGCGGCCGTCCCTGCCCAATTGTCAATATTGATGCCGTTGAAAACCGCCGTGCCCGTGAGAGATCCGGCCGTGGTCTGAATAAAATCGCGGCCCGTCGCGTTTTCTTTCATCAGCACTTTCAGTAACCCGCTAGTGCGCGACGCGATCGCCCACCACCACTCAAAATCAGCGTCGGAAAGGATCTGCAATTGATTCGGATCCTGTACCGCGTTCGCTGGCACGACACGATCGAGCACGTAAGAGAAAAATTGGCGCTCGAATTGATCGTCATTGTCCTGTGCCGGACCTGGCGCCGGCGGAACCGCTTGTGTTGCCAAGGTGCACCCCTTCCGAAATCAAAGTGAGCGCCGGGGGAGCTCGCCCCCGGTGCCCGCGTTATGCCGTTTAGTGTCGAGCTCCACTTGCACGACTACAGGATGGCGCGCGCGAGCACACCCTCGAGATAACCGTGCACGTTCAATCCGGTGCCGACAAATTGCGTCGCCGGCGCCGCGGCCAGCGTGGTAAACGCAGCCGCGCCGGTGATCGTGGGATCGATCGTGAGCGAGAAGTTTTGATTCTGCTCAATCAATTGACCCATGATCGGTTCCATCGGATCGAGTCCGGGGATCTGCGGCATAGGATCGGTGACGGTAGCAACGTTCTGCGCACTCGGCCAGCCATTTGCTCCCGCGTTCGACATGGTGCCGCCGGCAACCAACGTCTGAGTAGAGATGTTGGAAGTCCAGGCACCCGCACCGGCCGGGCACTTTGATACCAGCGCCGTCCAGTAATCCTTTCCCGAGATCAGCAATTGCGCGAGCGATTGACCGATGAAGGACGCGAGATCCTGCGGTGACACATCGCTGCGCACCACAATCGCCACGGCCTTAACCAGCATCTTTTTCGGCGCATCCAACATCCCGGCTTGCACCAGGTTGGTGTGATACAGCGTTTTAACGAACGCCGCACCACCGGCCGGCGTGTAGGGCTGGCCGATCGGAGACGCGAAAAGCTGCTGCTTTGTCACCGGCGTCGCAACCGCGACCCCATAGAAATCGTAAAGCGGCTGCACCAAATACTCGAGCTGCCCCGCAACAATTGGATTCTTGCGAAGCATATGGAGTTTGGGGCGGCCAACTTCCCGCTCCTGGATCTCGCGGCAGCCCGCGAATCGGGACTGATAGCGTGAGGAATTTTTATTGACCATTGAAATTCACCCCCTTTCTAGGTCGCAAACTCAAAACACTGCAAAACCGGACGTGTCACCTACTGCCGGCAATCGTCTAGTAATTGCCGGCGTAGCGACTCCGAAAACGATGGAATCCCATCCCCTTACCACCCGCCGCAGCGGGCAGAACGGGAACAGGGACTCCCCCAGGTCCGGGGAAGAAAATGGTGCCAGCACCGCGGTTGCCCGTCATTCCCGGAGCGTAATTCCGCAAGTACTGATCAGAAGCAGTCGGAATTGCGAAATAGGAAGGACTGTACAAGCCCAACCCAATCGACTTCGCAATACCAGCCGCGTGCAGAGCACTGATGATGGTTGCCGTCAGACCGCCTTTGAATAGTTCCTCGCCAGCAGTCGGAGCGATAAACTTCCCGGCAAACAGCAGCCCAAAGGCAGCCGCGGCCGTGACTCCCACCCCAGCCCAGGGATTCGATAGTCCGACTTGCCCCGCGATGAAGAGAGAGCCCAGCGCGCCAGCAGCCGAAAACGCTGCATCTTTCACCACCGAGCCAGAAACCCCGAGAGGATTCCGGCGCCGATAATGATGGTGCTTCTTTCTGTGCGCCATATTGTGCGACCTCCTTTCTTCCCCCCGACCCGCGAAATAAGATCTCGCAGTGTAAGAGGACGGATTAAAAACTCGAATTTCCGGCATACGTTACCCCTGCACGCCGGCCGTGGGATCATTCAACGCACCAGGCGGAAGATCCGCAGCCGCGGCCGGCGAAGGATCCTGTACCACTTCGCCGGTCCCGGAGTTTGCCGGCGCCGTTTCCGCCGGCTTCGAAAATTCTTTTACGCCATCGGCAACCGCAGCCGTGCGCAGTTCCTCGTCTTCGGCCAGGTCATGCGCTTCCGCTTCCAAAATCTTATCGACGCCAACCTTTGTGACGATCTCTTTCGCGGCTTCGAGGCTGTACCCTCGGCGGTTCACGACATAGACAACGGCTTGCTGAAACTTCTGTACATCCGCGGTATCATCCGTGCCGGCATTCGGCGCCAGCGGTTTTTGCTCCGCGAGCACCACGTCGGCTGCATGCGCCGTTTCAAGACTCGAAACCTCAACTTTTTTCCCATCCGGCTCCGTCTCAATATCGACGCAATCATCCGGCCCATCGTGGATCTTTACGATCCGGCCGAATAGCTTCGTTACCTTGTCATGGGAGCGCGCAAACAGCACGCGCAAACCCACCTTGAACGCGTCTTTAAACACTGGTCACCCTCCAAGCTGAAATTTTCCGCCTACAAAAAACGCGCGCATCTGGCCCGGCTCACTGTCGTCGATCAACAACGCCAAGTGCGTGCCATCAGCAGGATCGACCAATCCGCGAATCCGGCCGAACCCACCTTGAACGCCGGCAAGCATGATCTGCAGTTCGACGATCGGATGCAGCACGCCGTAACAGCGACCGTCGCGCGACGTGATCTTATCGGTCACACGATCGCCCACCACCGGGCAGCCGGTTAACCGTTGCGGAATCCGCGGCGCAATCTCGCCGGCCGTTTTCGGCACCCAGCGCGGATCCGGAATATCCGGGAGCGGAGTCATCCCCAGCGGAAGCAAAAGATCCTGGCGATCGCGGCTCACCGCGATAATCGGCGCGTTCTTGTGAGTCAGCCAGTCGAGCGTAATCGAGCACCACAGCACAGTCTGCTTTTCAGAAAACGGCGCCATCGGCCCGTCAATGTACTTCGATTGCTCCGAATTGGCGTAACGCCGGCGCGCCTGGCTCAATCCAGACGTGTTGCGCTGCGCCTCAAAGAGAACGCTAGTCAGGCGGCCAACCACGGTGTATTCCCGATCGCGCGATCGCTCCTGCTGAATCCTCAAGCGATCGGCCAGGGTAAAGGTTGGACGCGTCAGCACCGCTGCAGTAGTCAATTTACGATTCCCTCCGGTCGAATT
>Ga0210394_10002052_pt1 | contig 29081 bp, 25 predicted proteins | sample IncBWC12MmetaG_FD_160121 | JGI IMG/M metagenome (GOLD analysis project Ga0210394, IMG submission 160121) | Forest soil microbial communities from Barre Woods Harvard Forest LTER site, Petersham, Massachusetts, United States - Inc-BW-C-12-M | ecosystem: Environmental > Terrestrial > Soil >...
GGGGGGGGGGGGGTGGGGAGTGGAAGGTGGGGGAGAACGTTGCGAGCTCGCAACTCCTCTTCTCCCACCCCCCACACCCCACTCCCCACTCCCCACACTCCGTTCGTACACACCGCCGGGCCAGGACGCCCGTCGGGAGCAGGCAGGGATGCCTGCTCTACGCTCCGTTCCCACCCCCCACCCCCCACTCCCCACACCCCCCGTATAGAATGCCCCGACTCTACGCACCTCAAGGAGCATGCATGGCTGAACTTCCCGGCATCGACCGTGAGACCCTCGATGTCGACGTCGTGATCGTGGGCGCCGGCCCTGCCGGTCTCGCCGCCGCGTACCGGCTCGCGGAGTTGGTCAAGGCCCACAACGACGCAAACGAGAAGAAGCTGGAGATCTCGATCGCCGTCCTCGAGAAGGGCAAAGAGATCGGTTCCCACGGCATCTCCGGCGCGGTCATGGACCCCCGAGGGATTGCCGAGCTGATGCCCGATTGGCTAGAGCGCGGCTGTCCCATCGAATCCCCCGTCACCGACGATGGCTTCTGGTACATGTTCGAGAAAATGAAGATCGCGGCGCCGATCATGCCGCCGCCGCTGCAGAACCACGGCAACTACGTCATCTCGCTCGGTGAATTCGTCCGCTGGATGGCGCCCATCGTGGGCGACAGGGGTGTCGACCTTTTCGCGGAATTCGCCGCCTCCCGTGTGCTGGTCGAAGAAGGCCGCGTGGTCGGCGTCCGTACGGGCGACAAGGGGATCGACAAGAACGGCCAGGCGAAGGCGAACTTCGAGCCGGGCGTCGACATCAGAGCGAAAGTCACCATCCTCGCCGAGGGACCGCGTGGGACACTGACGAAACAGCTTGGCAGCCTCTTCGACCTGTATGCCGGAAAGAACCCTCAGGTCTACTCGGTCGGCGTGAAGGAGTTGTGGCAGCTTCCGGACGATCGCTTCGCGCCCGGGCGCGTGATCCACACCCTCGGGTGGCCGCTCGACGGCGACACCTTCGGCGGCGGATTCATCTACGGCATGAACGACCGCATCGTCGACATCGGCCTCGTCGTCGGTCTCGATTACAGGAACCCCACGCTCGATCCGCACCACGAGTTCCAGCGCTACAAGACCCATCCGTCGATCCGCCCGCTACTGGAGGGCGGCAAGATGATCAGCGCCGGCGCGAAGGCCATCCCCGAGGGGGGCTATTTCTCGATGCCGCGCATGTACGGCGAGGGCTTCCTCATCACCGGCGACTCCGCCGGCTACCTGAATGGCGCCCGCCTCAAGGGCATTCACCTCGGCATCAAGTCAGGAGCGATGGCGGCTGAGACGGCATTCCACGCGCTGCTCAACGAGGATTATTCGGCGACCCAGCTCGGCGAATATGAGGCGATATTCGAGGCTTCCTGGGCACGCGAGGAGCTGTTCACGCAGCGCAATTTCCATCAGGCTTTCGAATACGGGCAACTCGCCGGCTTGATCAACGCGGGGCTCGGCATCGTATCAGGCGGCCGCGGCTACGGCGTCATGAACCGGCTGGAAGGGCATGCCGGCCACGAACGGATGGAGCGCATCCAGCGCTACTTCGGCGCCGACCATCCGCATCCGCCGGAGAAGATGAAGTTCGACAACGTGCTGACGTTCGACAAGATGACGGACGTCTACAACGGCGGCGTCCTGCACGAAGAGAATCAACCGGCCCATCTCCTGATCGCGGACACGGAGGTCTGCATCACCAGGTGTACCGAGGAGTACGGCAACCCGTGCCTGCACTTCTGTCCCGCCCAAGTCTACGAGCCGCAACCGACCGCCGACGGACGGGGGAAGGTGCCATTCCTCAACTTCACGAACTGTTTTCACTGTAAGACGTGCGACATCATGGATCCCTATCAAGTGATCACATGGGTGCCGCCGGAGGGCGGAGGCGGACCGCAATATCGGAAACTGTAACCGGCCGGCACGGCCGGCGGCGTTGAATGCCCAAGGCTCGGCCACCAGTCCCGCACGAAGGTGGTGCCTGTAACGTGCTGCATTGCCAGCGCGTAGAAATGACATGCAGACCTCCTCTGTTGCAGCGAGCGCTTCGATGACTACGCAACCCATTCCGCGCCACCAGACGTTCGAGAAGATCGCCGCGCTTCAGGCGAATGTGGAACGCGTCATCCGCGGCAAGAGCGAGGTGGTGCAGCTCTGTATCGCCGCGCTCCTGGCCAGGGGACACATCCTTCTCGAGGACGTGCCGGGCGTCGGCAAGACGACGCTGGCCCACGCGCTGGCCCGATCGCTCTCTCTTTCGTTTCAACGCATTCAGTTCACGAGCGACCTGCTGCCCGCGGACATCGTCGGTGTGACGATCTATAACCAGGACAGGCAGGAGTTCGAGTTCATCTCCGGCCCGGTCTTCACCAACATCCTGCTGGCCGACGAGATCAACCGGGCCACGCCGAAGTCGCAGTCCGCTCTGCTGGAGGCGATGAGCGAAGGGATGATCTCAGTCGAGAAGAAGCGCCTGCCGCTGCCGGAGCCGTTTCTGGTCCTGGCCACGCAGAACCCGATCGAGCACGTGGGGACGTATCCGCTCCCGGAGTCGCAACTCGACCGCTTCCTGATGAAGCTGACGATCGGCTATCCAAATGTGACGGATGAGAAGAAGCTGCTCCGTTCCGGCGGCGCCCACGATGCGCTGGAACACCTCGAGCCGGTACTGGAGGCGCAGGAAGTGCGCGACCTTCAGGAGGAAGTGGCCACGATCCACGTGAACGAGTCGCTGGCCGATTACCTGATGGCGATCGTCCACACGACGCGGACGCACCAGGAGGCGGCGTTGGGTGTCTCGACGCGCGGCGCGCTGACGTACTTCAAGGCCTGCCAGGCGCTGGCGATGGTCAACGGCCGCGACTTCGTGATCCCGGAGGATGTGAAACGGCTGGCAGGTCCCGTCCTCTCACACCGCATCGTCATGAAGGACCGCCGCCTGCTCCGCGGCGACGTCTCGCCCGAGCACCGCTTCATTCAGCGGATCGTGAGCGAGATTCCGGTGCCGAGGTAACGAAGCCGGCGGGGCGCTTCCTGGCTTGCTCCTTACGGAGTCCGTGGAGCGCCCAACATCGCGAGCAGGATGAAAAAACTCATGAAGCCGAGAAACGCAAACGTCCCATAGAACATTGGATTCATGGCATCCCCCTATCGCTTCATCCAGCGGATCGTGGACGAGATTCCGGCGCCGAGGTAGAGGCGGAAGCTGCGGCCTCCCGTTCACGCTGGTCCTTCTTTATCCCGTGGACAAGCCAGAGCCCACCGATAATGAAGAAGCTGGAAAAGGCGAGGAACGCGAACGTGCCGTAGAACATCGGATTCATGAGTGCTCCTTCGATCGCCGCCTGCTCCGCGGCGACGTCTCGCCCGAGCACCGCTTCATTCAGCCGATCGCGAGTGAGATTCCGGCGCCGAGGTAACGAAACCGGCAGGGCGCTTCTCTGCCTCGCTCTTCTTGATACCGCGAAACAGCCAAAGAGCCAGTGCATAGAGCGGAGTCACGAACGAAAGAATGATCACCATGGGGTAGTACATCGGATTCATGAGCGCTCCTTCCTCGGGATCTTCATGGCCCGGATTTCAGTGTAAATCGCAAAGAGCCAAACGCCGAACGCCGCGCCAGTATTCGCCGCCAGCCATAAGGGCGTCAAGCGACCGGTGATCAGCGTGTCGAGCACGGAGAAGACGATCCAGAGCAGCGCGGCCTCGCGTCCTCCCTCAGCAATTCTTTCGAGAAGGAGACGCTGGACTTTGTCGTCGAGTTTCCTCACGCCGCCGAGGCTACCTCGGAAATCGTGATGCGACGCAACCTCTACGACTCGTGGATTCCGCCAGGAGCTCGGGCAACCCACTCCGCCGCCGCGCCGCCTACCGCATATCCGAGGCGATCACCTGCTGGCGGTCGAAGCCGCTGACGTTCGAAACGTCGTCGACCACGCCCACCGAGATCTTGTTGAGGCCGCGCTCACACATCAGATCGAGGGTATACGTGTAGTACTTCCCTTTGGCCTTGGCGAATTCGGCCGCCGGGATGGTGATCTGATGGGATTTGCGCGAGACGTCGGACATATCGCCGTCCTTGTTGCCGACGACGACGTAGATCGAGAAACCGCCCATGAACGATTCGCCTTGCTGCAGAAGGGCGAGGTTGTCGATGGGGATACGCACCTCGACGGGGATCTTGAAGAGATCCTCCGCAGGGACCGGTGAATTGACCTTCACCTGCACCCCCAGTACGTTCTCCCTGGTCTGGTAGAGAAGGTTGGCCACGACGCGGTCGCTCATCTCCTGGAACGTCGACTTCTCGACGAAGGTCTGGCGGTTGCGGACGCGCAGGTTCTTGTTGTTGACGCGCACTTCCAGCGAGCGCTGCCGGTCGACGCGCTCGGTGCTGGCGCGGTAGCCGATCGAGTAATAAGAGTCGAGGTCCCGCATGATGTCTTTGAAGGCGCCGGTGAAGTTGTTGGTGCGTGTCGTGGCCAGACCGCCGGTCAGCTCCGCCAGCATCTCCAGCGACTCGGTGCTGCTCGATAGCGCCGCCGAGGTCACGTTGTAGGAGATCGGCTGCTGATTGTCGGCGGACATGCCTTCATTGCCCGCGGCCAGACCGCCGGCGTGGATGGCGTAGAGAGTGATGCCGTTGGCGTTGGCCGTCTTCGCGATCGACTCGATTTGCGAGCCGCTGTTATACGACATGCCCTCGAGCATCGAGCTCGATTGCCATCCCTTGTCCTTGGCCACCTCATCGATCAGGGTGAAGGCCTCGCGGCCGGGCTGCATCTGAAACCCTTCCGTGGTCAACACCAGGATTTTCTTCCCGTCCACCCCGGCCAGAGTCGTCAGCAGGCCGTTGATCGACTCCACGCTCTGCCGCAGATCGTGCGCGACGGAGTCCGCGTAGGAACGGGCATCGGCCACCGCTTCGTCGTACGTCTGGGCGTCGTTGATGCGGCCCATCACGTCCTTGGACTCGCTGTTGGCGGCAATCCCCAGGCCGGATTCGCCGGAGATAGCGTCGAGCGTCTGCTGGATCTGCACGATATCGCGCGTGAACGGCACGCGCACTTTCAGGCTTCGGTTGTACGTGGCCACCATGGCCTCGTCACCAGGGCGCATGACGTCCCTGACGAAGTCTTTCATCTGTTTGAAGACGCGGTTGCGGTTGAACGGCGCCAGCGAGAGGTTGTCGATGTAGAAGATGATGCGGCGGGTCAGGTGCTCGTTGATCGGTTCCTTCGGAGCAGGCGGGGTCGCGGGAGCGCTGGGAGCGGCGACGACCGGCTTGGCCTGCTTCGCTTCCACCTCGGAGAAGTTCGAGATCGGCTTCTCGATGCCGTTCTCGAAGATCTGGAAGTTGTCCTTGGTCAACCCGGTCACGGGGTTGCCCTTCTTATCGGTCACGACGACGTCGACGCCGATAACGCGAACGTCGATGTTTACCGTGAGCTTGGGCATCTCCGGCGGAGGCGTCTGCTGCGCGGCCAGCGGGCCGGCGGTGAGCGCGGCGATGAGGAATACCGAGGTAGCGTGGCTGAAGGGAAGTCGTTTCACGGAATCTGCTCCGATAGTTCTGAGATGTCGGACGGTGCCGATAGAGACGACCGGCTCTCGTGTGCCGGCCCGCCCCCGACCCTAGACGAAACAAGGCGGCGCGCCGTTACATGCGAGAATAGGCCGCCGGTCTGAACCCGCGCCCGGCGGCAAAACTTCCGGCCGGCCACACTGGCGAAAGACTCATGCAAATCCAGGCCTCCAAGCAAGATCCCCTGACGTTCTCGAAGATGGCCGGAGGCGGCAACGACTTCGTCGTCATCGACAATCGCTCAGGCCGCATCGAAGACGCGGCGGCCCTGACGCGGCGGATCTGTACCCCTCACCTCTCCGTCGGCGCCGACGGGCTCATCCTGATCGAAAACACGGCCCGGGCTACGTTCCGGATGCGCTATCTCAACGCCGACGGCTCGCCGGCGGACTTCTGCGCCAATGGAACCCGCTGCGCGGCGCGCTTCGCCTACGTCAACGTCATCGCACCGAAGCGAATGACGATCGAGACGGGCGCGGGGATGGTCGGCGCGGAAGTCAGCGATGGGGGCCACGTGACGCTCTCCCTTCAGCCGCCGCACTCGTTTCAGGCCGATCGCCCGCTGCGCACCGGCCAGACGCTGATCCACGGCAGCTCGATCATCGTCGGCGTACCGCATTTCGTCGTCTTCCTGCGCGACGAGCTCTGGTCGCAGGACATCGTTCCCCTGGGCCGGGCGTTGCGGTCGCATCCTGAGCTTCAGCCAGCCGGCGCGAACATCAGCTTCGTGGTCGTCCGCGACCCCGGCGCGATCGAGGTGCGGACGTACGAGCGCGGCGTCGAAGCGGAGACGCTCTCGTGTGGTTCCGGCGTCGTGGCATCGGCGGTGACCAGCGCTCTCTTCGGAAAGACGAAGAGCCCGGTGAAAGTGCTGACCCGGAGCGGCATCACGCTCGAGGTGTCCTTTGCGCTCGACGGGGGTGTGCCGCGCGACGTGCAACTGCGCGGCGATGCGCGCATCGTCTACCGGGCCACGATGACCGCCGAGACGATCGAAGGCTTCGATCCGGAATGGATCCGCAATCCGGCCGAGAACGTGATGTGCTGACCACTCCGATCGACTCCCATCTTCCGCTCATCATCGCGCTTGTCCTCGTGTGCGCCTGGGTCGTGCGCGGAACGCCCTGGTCAGCCGCGGTGCAATGCGCCGTGCCGCTTCTGATCGTGGCCATGATGACGATCACGGATGAGCGCACGCGGCTCCTGGCGTACGGGGTCATCGTCGCCGCGGCTTATGGCATCACCGCGGTAGCGGCGAACCGCCAGCGGGATGACGGCATTTCACTGGCGGAGGTTGTCCTGACCATCGTCGGGATCGTGCTGCTTCGCTGGATTCCGCTTCATGATGTACACATCGTTCGTGAATTGGCGGTTATGACCGGGAGCATCGCTCTGCTGTTTGCGATGCCTCGGCGGTGGTGTTCCGGCCCGGCGCTGGCGCGCCTGATCGCGGTTCTCGCTGTCGCCATCGCCACTCCCTCCCATGCCGGGAAGATGACGCTCTTCCCGTTTGCGCTGGCGATGTTGGTGCTAGGGTCGCGCGGTCTCGGGGTCGCGTGGTCTCGCGGGAGCTGGCAGAACGAACACCGCGAGACCCCTAAACCGCGCGACCTCGCGACCGCGTCGGTAGCAGCGGCATTCCTCGTCGCGGCCTACTTCGCTCGCTATTCGCTGGCCGGCGTCTACGTTGCCGCGGCGATCGTCTTCCTCGTGCCGCTGCTCGATCGGGTTCGGCCGCTTTCGTACGCGGCGGCCCTCGTCATCTTCGCCCTCTGGCCGTGGAGCGGCATCATCGCGCGGGCGCTGCCGATTGTGTGCGACTACGAGCCGGCCGGCGGTGATACGCGTCCGATCGCGGTGGCGCTGGCGGCGTCAGAAGCCTTGCCCATTCCTGTGCCGCCTCACGTCCGTCACGCCGTGGTAACCGCCAGCGGAGGTCAGATGGCGCGCTTAAAGCCGGGATGGGTCGTCGGCACCATCGAAGCGACGGACAGGCACGGCCACGTGACGACACGCCAGATCCACATCGGCGACATCGCCGATTTCGGCTTCACGCGCCGCGACCAATTCTTCGCCTCGCGCAATCCCCTGCCGCGATTCTCGCCAGGCGAGATCCGCGACTACGGCGCGAATGCCTGGTTATGGGGCGCCGGCCGGACGGCCATCGCCTGCCCGGCCGATATGGCATCCCTGCGCGTCGTGGCCGCCCACGACCTACCCGGGCAGTCCCATCTGCAGATCGATTCGATCGAGTTTCCGGCGCGATGAAGCTGGCTCTGTTCATCGTCGCCGCGCTGGCCATTCCGCTGATCGCGCTGCGCGGCAGATCGCTCCGCCGCTGCTTCGAGTGCGAGCTCGGCGCTGTTCTCGTCGTTGCCGGTCTGGCCGCGTTGGGCCGCGTGTTGCGCATCGACGTCGATCCATATCTCGCGCTCGTCGCCGCCGGGGCCATCATCATCGCAATCCCGCTCGGCTTCCTCGCCTTCGCCGATGACGTCCGATGGAGCGCCAATCGCGCCTTCGCCATCGCCGCGATCGGTTACGCGGTCATGATTCCCATGCAGCTCCGGACTCCGATCGACGGCGATGAGCCTTACTACCTGCTGATGACCGAATCGCTGGTACGCGATCACGATCTCGACCTCACGAACCAGTACCGCGGCCTGGCGCACTCCGACACCGGCCGCCCCGATCTCGTCCCGCAGCCGGGCGATCCGCGCGGGCCTCACGGCGAGCAATACTCGCGTCATGAACCGTTCCTGCCGATTCTGATGATGCCCGGTTACGCGCTGGGCGGCGTGCCGGGAGCGATCGCGATCATCGCCCTGTTCGGCGCCCTGCTGATGCGATCGACGGTCCGGTTCTTCGAGGATGAAGGGATCGCCGACTCCACCACGCGCGCACTCTTTCCGCTGATCGCCTTTGGACCGCCCATCGTCTTCTACGCCACGCGGATCTGGCCGGAGGTGCCGGCGGCGTTCTGTTTTCTCGAGGCGGTGCGCGGCGTGCGGCAGCGCAGACCGCCGCGCTGGATCGCGGCGACATTCGGTCTCGTGCTGCTCAAGATCCGATTCGGACTGATCGCTATCGTGCTGCTGGCGCGGGTACTCCGCACCCGGCGCCAGGCCGTCATCGCCGGGGCGCTCGTGACCGTGCCGCTGCTCGTGGCCTGGCTGATCTCCGGCAACGCCATGAACACTCACTCATTAAGGGAGCTGATGCCGAGCGGCCCGATTTTCTACTGGCTCGGCCTCTTTGGTCTCGTGCTCGACGGCGCCGCCGGCCTCCTGTTTCAGGCGCCGCTTTACGCTCTCGCCGTCGTCGCACTGCCGCGCTGGCGGGAAATGCCGGGAGGCTTCCGCCTCGGCATGAGCGCCTCGCTGCTCTACATCGTCTATCTCATCCCCCGTTCCGAGTGGCACGGCGGCTGGTCTCCCCCACTCCGTTACATCGTCGTCCTGATGCCGATCCTCGCCCTCGGCGCCGCGGCTCTTTGGGATCGCGCCGGCGCCGGAGTGCGCTCCGTCATCACGGCATGGACGCTCATGCTTGTCGTTCACGGCTCCGCATTCCCATGGCGCCTCTTTCACCTGGCCACGGGCGAGAACTTCATCGGCGAGTCGCTGAGCGCGACATGGCACAGCGACTTCTCGCGACTGATGCCGAGTTTCATCCGGCCGAATCTCGCGGCGATCGTGGGGAGTGGGGCGCTGGTTGGGGTGCTGGTTACTATTGGCGGTCTCGCGGTTGCGCGGTATCGGGGTCTCGGGGCGTTCGGACCCCACCCCGCGCAACCTCGCGACCACGAAACCGCGAGACCGTGGCGTGGACGGCCGCTCAAGATGACAGTCGCCCCCCTTGTATTCGCGCTGCTGCTCTTCGCCGCCTTCACCTACGGCCGCCAGCCCGGCGATCGCGTCGAGTTTGAAGACGTACACGTGACGCACAACGGCGGCGAGCAATTTCCCACCGAGTGGACCGTGTCTCGCTTCCTCTACCAGGGCGGATGGATTGTCCACGCGGGCGACAAGCTCTCGTTCCTGGCCAGGAGCGGATCGTCGACTGTCCGGTACCAGTCGCAAACGGGCGCCACCATTGAGCTCGGCGCGAATGCATTCGTACTGCCGCCTACCGGCGCGGTGTACGGATTCGCTCATGTCAACATCCTCGCCAGCGGACGCACGGAGCTGCACTGCCTCGACGGAACCGCCAACCTCGATTGGATGCAGCATGACTGACATCTCCGTGATCGTTCTCGACGTCGACGGCGGCGACATGCTCCGCACCTGCCTCGACTCCATCGCCGCGCAGACTCTGCCTCCGCGGGAGGTGATCGTGTTCGACAACGGCTCACGCGAGCCGGCCGCGAAGAGAATCACTTTCCGCCCCGGTCTTCACGTCTTTCGCAGCGAAGCGAACCTCGGCTTCGCCGGCGGCAACAATGAGGCCTACCGCCACGCCACCGGCGCATATGTGGCTCTCATCAACAATGACGTCGTCCTCGATCGCGACTGGCTGGCGACCGTCGCCGCTGCGCTCGATGCCGATCCGAAACTGGCCGCCGTGCAGACCATCCTCCGCAGCGATGAAACGACGATCGATGGCGCGGGGATCTATATCAGTGACGGGACGTTCAGACAGGCGCTCCACGGCTCGGGGGTCGGGGGTCGGGGGTCGGGGGTCGGAGATAAGTCAACTTCGCCAGCTCTGGCTCCCAATCCAACATCACCCGCTCCGACTCCCGACTCCCGACTCCCGACCCCCGCGCCCTGGGGCGTATCGGCAACCGCCGCGCTCTATCGCCGCGAGGCGCTTGGAGCGACGATCTTCGACACGCATCTCTTCGCTTACTACGAAGACGTCGACCTTTGTGCGCGGCTCCACGAGACCGGATGGCGCACCGCAGTCCTGCCAGTGATCAAAGCCACCCATGCCGGCTCGCAATCGGCGTCGCTCCTCGGAGGCGACGCGCTCCGCCTTCGCACGCGCAATCGCTACCTGGTGGCCCGCCGGCACCACGGCGTCGGCCGCATCGGAGCATTGCTGTTCGAAGACATGAAGCTCGCACTCCGCGGAAGGACGTCGTTTCGCGGCGTGTGGCAGGGACTCTTCACGCGGTAAAGTGCGACCCATGTTTGGAGTCGCAGTCCATACACCCGACGTCGTCGGCGAACGGATGGCCGGGCCGGGAATCCGGGCGTGGCACCTTGCCGGTGAGCTGGCGAAACACTTTGCCACGACGCTCGTCTGCAAACGCGAAGGAGAGCTGCCGTCGGCGCAGGGCTTTCGCGTTGCTGCGCGCGGCGGCGCCGAGGCCCTCGTGGCGATGCGGTCGGCGGACGTTCTGATCGGCCAGCCCGCGCGCGGCTTCCGGCGGCAGCGGCGCGCCGCCCAGCGCATCGTCTACGACCTCTTTGATCCCGTCCTGCTCGAGTTGCGCGAGATGTATGGCCGGCGCCCATCGATTCGACAGCGAATTCACTTTGAGGCGGAGCGCAGACGCGTCCGGGGAGCGCTGGCCGAGGGCGATCTGCTCATCGTGGCGACGGCGAAACAACGCGAGCTCTACCAGAACGCGGCCGGAGCGATCATCGAGATTCCCTTCGGTATCGAAGACGTCGGCGTCGCCGTGCCTGGGGACCGGGAGAACATCATTCTCTGGGGCGGTGGAATGTGGGAGTGGCTCGACCCGGCCACCGCCGTCGAAGCGGTGGTCGCAGTCAATCGGCGCGGTCTCGACTGCCGGCTCCTCTTCCTGGGACGGTCAAGGCCCAATCGGCACAGCGTCGACCGGCGCCGGGAAGACCGGCTCGACGCGCTCATCGCCGGCGGCAAGCCGTTCGTGGAAGCCAACGCCTCATGGACGCCGTACCGCGATCGCCTGGCGTGGCTGCGCCGGAGCAAAGTCGCTATCATGCTGCACCGTCCGACGGCGGAGGCCGCGTACTCCATTCGCACGCGGCTGTTCGACGCCATCGCGGCGGCGGTCCCCGTGATCACGACAGAGCAGGGCTTCGCCGCCGAACTGGTATCGGCGGAAGGGTTGGGAGTTGTTGTGCCGCCGTCCGATGCGGCAGCCGTCGCGGACGGGATCGCGCGGCTGATCGGCGACGACGGTTTCTATGCGGCGTGCGTATCTAACCTGATCCGCATCCAGCCGCGGTTCGCGTGGGACGTCGTGACGCGTCCGCTGGTCGAGGCAGTGAGGCAATGGCAGAGGCAACGCTGAAGACCGAACACGATCCGCCACGAATACTCCGTGGCCTGGCCAAGCGTCCGCTCGATTTGTCGATCGCCATCGTGACGTGGAACAGCGAGCGATGGATCGACCGCTGCCTGCAGTCGATCGCCGCGGCGTGCGGCGCACTGTCGTATGAGGTCATCGTCTACGACAACGCTTCCACGGACGCCACCCTGGCGGCCATCGGGGAGACCGTGGACGATGTCGAGATCATCCGCGGAGCGGCCAATGACGGTTTCGCCGCCGGGGTCAATCGCGTGGCCACGCGTGCCAGCGGCCGCTACTTCTTTCTGCTCAATCCTGATTGCGAGCTCGCTCCGCGCGCGCTCGAAATCCTGGTCGGGTTCCTCGACGAGAACCCCGTCGTTGCAGCCGCGGCACCTCTGCTGTCTGACGAGGAGGGCGATTCCCAGCGCGAGTTTCAACTGCGCCGCCTGCCGTCGCTGGCAACGCTCGTGAGCGAGGTCTTCGGCATCGACAAGCTCTTCCCGGCCAACAGGATGACGGCGCGTTACCGGTACCGCGAGCTCGAGCTGACGCATCCCCAACCGGTCGAACAGCCCGCCGCCGCCGCGCTGCTGCTGCGACGCGAAGTCTTCTCCGAGGTCGGCCCGCTCGACGAGCGATTCGCGCCGGCCTGGTTCGAAGACGTCGACTACTGCCGGCGCCTCGCTGCCGCCGGACACACGATCTTCGTCGTGCCGGCGGCGCGTGCGCGGCACTACGGCGGCGCCAGCCTCGAGCATGTCCCCTTCGCCGAGTTCATCGCTCTCTGGTATCGCAACATGTGGCTCTACGCGCGGAAGTGGCTCACGCCCGGCCAGGCGGAGGCGCTGCGGTGGGCGATTATCTTTGGGATGCTTCTCCGAATCCCCCTCGCGCTCGCCGGCCTGGCCTACCGTCACCTCGGGCGCTGGAGCGCCGCGCGCTCGTACGCCGGCGTGATGCGCAAGGCGTTCAGACGATGGAGCGGCGCCTGACGAGCGGGACCATCTCCGTCGTCATCGTCACCTGGAACAGCGCGCCTTTTCTCCGCCGCTGCCTCGCCGCTGTGGCCTCGCAGACCTACCCCGACCTGGAGTTGATTCACATCGACAACGCGTCGATCGATGACTCGGTGGCCGTGGTACACGGCCTCGCCCCGCAGGCGAGACAAATCATCAACGATTCGAATCGCGGCTTCAGCGCGGCTGTGAATCAGGGAGTGCGGGCAGCCCGCGGCGAATTCGTTCTTCTTCTCAATCCCGACGCGTTTCTCGACCCCGGTTACGCGGCGAAGCTGGTGGAAGCACTGACTGAAGCCGGCGACACGTTCGGAATGGCCACAGGCAAGCTGCTGCAGGCGGAGACCGGTCTGGTCGACAGCAAAGGGATCCGGATGACCCGGTCGGGGCGGCACTTCGATGTTGGTCAGGGGACGCGGGAGTCGGGAGTCGGGGGTCGGGAGTCGGAGAAGGTGCTTGACCGCTCTTACCTCCGAGACGTTACCCATCTCCGGCCTGATCGGGGGTCGGGAGCCGGGAGCCGGAAGTCGGAGCTTGGCAAAATCGTCTCCGACCCCCGACCCCCGACTCCCGACTCCCGTGAAGTCTTCGGCGTCTCCGGCGCCGCCGCCATGTACCGGTTGTCCTTTGTCCGCGACGTCACCATCGGCGGCGAGTTCCTGGACGAGGATTTCTTCACCTTTCGCGAGGACGCGGACGTTGCCTGGCGCGGGCGCCTCTTCGGCTGGCGGGCGCTGTATGTGCCGGACGCCGTCGCCCATCATGTCCGCACCGTTACACCTTCCAAGCGGCGCAGCCTGTCTGCCGCCACGAACATGCACGGCGTCAAGAATCGATTTCTGCTGCGGCTTAAGAACGAGGGGCTTTATCTGGCGCTGCGCAATGCGCCGTTCGAACTGACACGGGATCTCATTGCCATCGCCGCCACACTGATCATCGAGCGCACGTCGCTTCCGGCGCTCACATGGCTGTGGAGGAATCGGCGGCGGATCATGGAAAAGCGCCGCGCCATCCAGGGCCGCCGGAGCGTCTCGGACCGTCAGCTCGCCGGATGGTTTCGTTGAAGATTGCCATCGCCGGCACGCGCGGCGTTCCTCCGCGCTACGGCGGCTTCGAGACGTTCGCCGCTGAGCTGTCGACGCGCCTCGTTGCGCGGGGGCATGAAGTGGCTGTGTATTGTCGCGAGGGCGGGGGTCGGGAGTCGGGGGTCGGCGGTCGGAGCTTTCTCGCTACGTCTCCCGCTCCGACTCCCGACCCCCGACTCCCGACCCCCGATCTCTGGCACGGCGTCGAGCGCATCGTTCTTCCAGCACTTCGCCACAAGTACTTCGAGACCGTAAGCCACACGCTGCTCTCCGCGGTCGACGCCCTGCGGCGCGACTTCGACGTCATCCTCCTTTGCAATGCCGCGAACGCATTCGTTCTGCCGCTGCTGCGCGCGGCACGGATTCCGGTGGCGATCAATGTCGACGGCATCGAGCGGCATCGGCGCAAGTGGAACGTGGCCGGCAAAGCGGTCTACGCCATCGGCGAGTCGTTCTCGGCTCTCTTCGCCAGCCGCGTCGTCGCCGACGCCAATGTGATCGCCGACTATTACCGCCAGCGCTACGGCATCGAACCGGTGATGATCCCCTACGGTGCCGAGTTCCCCGCCGAGGACGATAGCGACATTCTTCAGCGCCTCGGCGTCGATACCGGCAGCTACATTCTCTACGTCAGCCGCTTCGAGCCGGAGAACAATCCGCTGGAGGTGGTTTTGGCGTACGAGCGGGGGGTGGTGGGTGGGGGGTGGGGAGTGGGAGAAACACCGCTACCGACGAGTCTAAGAGAATCCCTATCCGCTAATCCGCTGGCCGCGAACGGTCTTCCACTCCCACCCCCCACTCCCCACTCCCCACCCCCCACCCTCATCATGCTCGGCTCCGCCTCCTATGCCCGCGACCTCGAGGCGGAGCTTCACCGGCACGCTTCGAATCGCATCCTCTTTCCCGGGGCGCTGTACGGACGTGACTACCGGACACTGCAGCGCAATGCGCTCGTCTATATTCAGGCCACGGAAGTGGGCGGGACGCATCCGGCCATGGTCGAGGCGATGGCTTCGGGGGGGTGCGTGCTGGCACTGGATACTCCTGAAAATCGGGAAGTGGGAGGGGACGCGGTCGGCTACTTCCGTTTGCGTCCAAACGAAACACTCTCGGGCACACTTTTCGAATGTCGCAACTCGCCGGCGATGCGCGAGCGGATGAAGGCGGCTGCTCGTGCTCGCGCCGGAGAGAGGTACGGCTGGACTGCCGTGACCGATGCCTACGAGCGCCTTTTTGCCGCCATGGCCCGCTGAGTTGGGCAGCCTAGACGCTGACGAGGCGATTTCCGTATACCGAACGGGCGCTAGTGCAGTACATTCGGCCCAATCGTTCCAAAACTGTTCGTGGTCAAGGGTTTAAATGCTTAAAGAAAAAGCGCGCATGATCGCGAGGGTCGTCTATGTCGCCGACCTGGCGCTCACCACGGTTGCTTTTTTTGCAGCGTTTTTCATCCGCGATCTCGTTCTGCCGAGGATTGCGCCGGACCAGTTTCCGACTGGGCTGTTTCCCCTCCGCGAATACGTCAAGATCTATCCCGTCGTCCTGATCCTCTGGTCGGTCCTCCTCTTCAGCTATCACAGCTACCACAGCCATCGAACCGTCCCTCTCCTGCGCGAGGCGCTGACGGCCATCCGGGTCGTCTTCGTCGGCAACGCCATCCTGGCCACGCTGGCGTACCTTCTGCCGCTACGGCAACTCTCGCGTGCATGGTTCGTTCTCTTCGGCGTTCTGGCGGCGCTGCTCCTGGTCCTGGAAAAAGTCGTCGTCCGCATCGTCGCCCGCTATGTGCGTGCAAAAGGTCTCAACTACCGGACTCTCCTGATCGTCGGCACTGGCCGCCGAGCCATCGACGTAGCGCGCACGATCGAGGGTCACAAGTACTGGGGCTACAAGATCCTGGGGTTTGTCTCCGACGGCCACCGGTTGTCGAATGGGTGGGCGCGCTTCCGCGTCTACGGCACCGTCCCCGACCTTCGCCGTCTCCTCGAGGGCGGCCAGTTCGCCGAGCCGATCGACGAGATCGTCTTTGCCGTCACCCGCAAGAAGCTCGACGAGATGAAGCAGATCTTTCTGATGTGCGAGGAGCTCGGGATCCGCACCCGCGTGGCCATGAACTTCTTCCCGAACCGCGTGGCCAGGGTCGAGCTCGAGGAGCTGGAAGGGATTCCGTTCCTCACGTTCACCACGACGCCGTCGAATGAGTCACAACTCGCCCTCAAGCGCCTGCTCGACGTGGCCGTCTCGATGTTCCTCCTTCTCCTCGCGCTCCCTGCTATCGGCCTCGCGGCCATCGCCATCAGACTCTCATCGCCCGGGGCGATCCTCTTCAAGCAGAAGCGGATGGGCCTCAACGGCCGGATCTTCACGCTCTTCAAGTTCCGGACGATGTTCGAGGACGCGCACGAGCGGCGCGGCGAGGTCACACATCTGAACCAGATGACCGGACCGGTGTTCAAAGCGAAGTCCGATCCACGCATCACGGCGGTCGGCCGCGTGCTGCGGAGGTTCTCGCTCGACGAGCTGCCGCAGCTCTGGAACGTCCTGAAGGGCGACATGAGCCTCGTCGGGCCGCGCCCTCCCATCCCCGAGGAGGTCGCCGCGTACCATCGCTGGCACCGCCGCCGCCTGTCGATGAAGCCGGGACTGACATGCCTCTGGCAGGTGAGCGGACGGAACAACGTCGACTTCGACCGCTGGATGCAGCTCGATCTGCAGTACATCGACAACTGGTCGCCGTCCCTCGATCTGAAGATTCTTCTGAGGACGATACCGGCCGTGTTGTCGGGCCGCGGCGCCTCCTAATGTCGCGTCAAATGGTAAGTTTCACACACCCGTAGAGGCCGAGATCGGCATGTTCAGCGACGACTAGGTCTGCTGAGGCAACACGGCCCGCAGTTCTAATTGACGCCGGACAATCGGCCTCCGCGAGGCCATGATTGGCCTCCGCGAGGCCATGATTGGCCTCCGCGAAGCCATGATTGGACTCCGCGAAGCCATGATTGGACTCCGCGAGGCCATGAATGGACTCCACGAGGCCATGAATGGACTCCACGAGGCCATGAACGGACTCCACGAGGCCATGAATGGACTCCACGAGGCCATGATTGGACTCCGCGATGCCATGGTTGGACTCCACGAGCCCATGATTGGACTCCGCGAGGCCATGGTTGGACTCCACGAGCCCATGATTGGACTCCGCGGGGCCATGACTGGACTCCGCGAGGCCATGATTGGACTCCGCGAGCCCATGATTGGACTCCACGAGCCCATGATTGGACTCCGCCCATGGCCGGTCGTTCTCCCTGCGTGGACTGCCTGATGCCACAATACGCGCGCCGTGACTCTCCGCCGCGCCCTCACCTTCCTCTCTCTCGCAGCAATCGTGGCGATGTGTGTCGAGGCGCGTCTGCTGCAACTGCCCTTCGTCGATCGCAAGCCGTACGCGCGGGCTCTGGTCGTCTACCCCGACCGGCAGTGGCCGCAATATCCGCGCTTTCTCGACGGCGTTCGCGCGCACACGCAATCGGGGGATACGATCGCCGTGGTGGTGCCGGCGATGGGATGGGACGACGGCTATTCGTACGCCTACTATCGCGCCAGCTACTTTCTGACCGGCCGCGAGGTGCTGCCGCTGGTCAATCCGCAGAATGGACGAATTCCGCCTAACTTTCGTGCCGCGAAGTACATCGCCGCCTTCGGCGTGCGGCTACGGGTACCGGCGGATGTGGTGTGGCAGGGCCAGGACGGGGCGTTGGTGAGGTTGCGCCGATGAGGGAAGCACAGACAAGAGTGTCTGTGCCACATTGCTCTCTGCCTGTGGCAGGGGCACTCCTGTATGCGCAGAAGGATGTGGCACAGACACTCTTGTCTGTGCGGGGAAGACCAAAGCGATGACCCCCGCCCTCGTCGCCATCCTGAGCCTCATCGTCCTCGGCATCCCGATCACGCTCGCTGTCGATCGCCGCGCTCGAGGCCCGCTGCTCATCGGTGCGTCGTTCCTGTATGGAAGCGGCGCGATGTTCGTCGTGCTGCTGGCGCTGTCGATCGCCCACCTGCGCTGGACGCTCTTCAGCGTCGCCGCCGCCGCACTGGCGGTCTTCGGCGTGGCCGCCATCATCGCAAAACGACAACCGACAACCGGCAACCGGCAACCCGCCGCGAGCCCACACGTCTTCGACGTGATAACGCTGCTCACAATCATCGGGTACGCCCTCTACGCCACTCTCGCCCCGTTATGGGAATGGGACTTCTGGGCCATCTGGGGACTGAAGGCAAAAGCATTTCTGGAAATCGGCGGTATCGATTGGCACTTCCTGGAGAACCTCTGGAACACGTTTGCGCATCCCGACTATCCGCTTCTGGTGCCGTTGAACTTTGACTTCGTGGCCCTGGTCAGCGGTGGCTGGAGCGACCGCTGGCTCGGTCTTCTCTTCGTGGCCTGGGGGACGGCGTTGCTGCTCATCGCCCGCGCCCTGGCCTCGCGCGAGATGAAGCCGTTCTTCGCCTCGCTCCTTACGCTCGCGCTGGCGGCGCTCGCGGTCAGCAGTTACCTCGGTCTGGGGGAAGGGGCGCTCATCGCCTTCGGCGGTGCCGGTGTGCTCTTCGTGCGCGCGGCTCTCCTCGACGACGATGTCACGTCGTGGCGTCACGGCGCGCTGATGCTCGGTTTCGCCGCGAACTGCAAGAACGAGGGGTTGGCGTTGCTGGCGGCGGTGACGGTCACGGTGGCGCTGGTCTCGCCGTCTCGCGGTTTCGCGGTCTCGCAGGAAAACACACAGACCGCGAGACCGCGCAACCGCGTAACCGCGAGACTGCTCCGCCTCTGGCCAGCCTACGCGCTGGCGATCCCCTGGCTCCTGCTTCGAGCGATGCACGTACTTCCCACCGATATCGCCGGCGGCTCGGCAGGTTCCCGCCTTCTGGCACGGCTGCCGTATGCGCACGAGATCCTCGCCTACCTCGCGGCGCATCTATACGAGCCGTGGTTCTGGGTGGCCATTCTGGCCGGCATTCTCATCGCGCCCGCCGCCGCCCGTCGGCGTGAGGGCTTCATCCTGTCTGTCACGGCGATTCAGCTCGTCTTCTATGTCCTGGCCTACCTGACGACGCCGCACGATATTCGCTGGCACGTCCTGACGTCGTGGTCGCGGCTCACCGGTCAGATCGCCCTGCCCATCACCTTTTCCGTTCTCCTGATGCTTGCGAATTCATTGCGTCGCGGCGAAGATGCGCCGCATGCCGAAGCTCGACCCGACCAGTGATGAATTCCGCGCCGCCGGCCACAAGCTGATCGACTGGATCGGCGACTACCTCGACGGCGTCGACCGTTACGACGTCCTTTCGCGCGTGAAGCCGGGCGACGTCGAGAAACAGTTCCCGGCCGCGCCGAGCGCCAAGGGCCGTCCGTACGATGCGCTGCTCGCCGACGTCGACTCGAAGATCATCCCCGGCGTCACTCACTGGAACCACCCGGCCTTCTTCGCCTACTTTTCGATCACCGGCTCACAGGCCGGCATCCTGGCTGAGCTCCTCACCGCGGCGTTGAATCTGAACGGGATGATCTGGCGCACCTCTCCATCGTTGACGGAGCTGGAAACCGTGACGCTGCGCTGGCTTCGCGAAGCGCTCGGTCTGCCGAACGATCTGTTCGGCATCATCAACGATACCGCCTCGATCAATTCGTTCCTGGCCCTGGCCGCGGCGCGCGAGTACGTGGCGCCTGAGATTCGCACGCGCGGTTTTGCCGCGGCGCCGTCACTTCGCGTTTACTGCTCCGAGCATGCGCACTCGTCGATCGAGAAGGGCGCGCTGGCGCTCGGATTCGGAATCGATGGGGTCGTGAAGATCCCTGGCGATGATTCGTTTGCTATGAGCGTGGAAGCGCTGGAGAGCGCCATCGCCCGCGATCGTGCGGCCGGATTCACACCCTGTGCGATCTCCGCCACCGTGGGCACCACATCCTCCGCGGCGGTCGATCCCGTCAGGCGCATCGCCGAGATCGCCCGGCGGGAGAACGTATGGCTGCACGTCGACGCCGCCTACGCCGGGCCGGCTACGATCTGTCCCGAGTTTCGCTGGTTATGGGACGGTATCGAAGCGGCCGACTCGATTGTCATCAACCCACACAAATGGCTCTTCACGCCGATCGACTGCAGCGTGCTCTACACACGCAAACCCGAGGTGTTGCGCGAGACGTTTTCGCTCGTCCCCGAGTATCTGAAGACGACCGACTCGGCCGAAGTGAACTTCATGGACTACGGCCTCCAGCTCGGCCACCGCTTCCGTGCGCTCAAGCTCTGGTACCTCTTCGAGCACTACGGCATCGAGCGGATTCAGGCTGTGATCCGGGGGCACATCGCCGATGCGGCACGGCTGGCCACTGAACTGCAGAAACGGGATGACGTCGAACTGATCGCGCCGCAGAGCCTGAGCGTGGTCGTGTTTCGAAAGATTGTTCTCAATGTCGATGGTGCGATCGATGAGGCGGCCTCGGAGCGTGCCAGCATCGAGGCCCTGGAACGGATGAACGCCAGCGGGCGTCTGTTCGTTTCGCACACGCGCTTGCGCGGCCGCTACGGAATCCGCGTCGCCCTCGGCAACGGAGCTACGGAGTGGGAGCATGTGGCGCGGGTGCTGGAGTACCTCTGACGTGGGCCACATCGAGGCCGCGCCGCGGCCCACCGACCCGACCGCGCTCGACACTTTTCTCGACGATGCCCGTGACTGGTGCCGCGGACGTATGTGGGTTCCGCGCGCCATCCTTCTGCTGTTCCTCGTCTGCCTCTTCACGGTCAAGTTCCGCGACCCGACACGCTGGACGATCTTCTATGGCATCACGCTCGGCTTCCACGAGATGGGGCACCTGGTCTTCGCCTGGGCGCCGCACTTCATCACCGCAATCATGGGGAGCGTCTTTCAGATCGCGGTCCCCGTCATCTGCGTCATCTATTTCGCCCGGCAGCCTGACTACTACGGCATGTCGGTCGGCGGTTTCTGGCTTTCGTACAGCCTGTATGAGTTGTCGGCGTACGTTGGCGATGCGCGGACGAAAGACTTGCCGCTTGTCGGCTTCGCATCCTCCGAAGACCTGGAGCACGACTGGGCCTACATCCTCGGCGCGGTACACATGCTTCCGCTCGACCACGTCTTCGCGTTTCTGCTGCGCATGGCCGGACTTGTGGCCGCCGCCGGCTCGTGCGCGTTTGCGGTGTGGCTGCTGGTCACGATGGCGCAGGCGCGCAATGCTCGCGGATTCGAGTGACGAGAGCGGCGCCGAACGCCTCCAGCTTGGCGTCGCCGATGCCGTAGATTCCGCGCAGTTCGAGGAGTGTCATCGGGCGCACGCGCGCCAGCTCGCGCAGCGTCTTGTCGCTGAAGATGACGTACGGCGGCACGCCGCGGTGCTCGGCCTCGGAACGACGCCACGTCCGCAGACGCTCGAAAAGCTCGCGATCGTGCGGCTGGAGCGGATCGAGCGGTGATGACGCCGGCGACGATCGCGGAGCACCGCGGTCACTCTTCCGCACGGCCGGCTGGCGGAGCTTGACCTCGGCAACGCCGCGCATGGCGTCGCGGGCACGCGCGCCGAGGCGGAGGACCGGATACTCATCGTCCGTTTGACGCAGAAAATCCTGCGCCACGAGCTGGTAAATCCATTCGCGCAGCTCGTGCTTCGTCGATCCCTTCAGCAGCCCGAACGTCGACAGACGGCTGTGGCCGCGATCGCGGATCTTTTCCGTATCCTCGCCGCGGAGCACGCTCACGACGTGACCGACGCCGAACGACTCGCGGACACGATAGACGCACGACAGAATCTTCTGGGCGATGACCAGCCCGTCGGGGACGTTCTCCGTTTCGCCGAGGCAGATGTCACAGCCGTGACAATTCTCGGCCGTGTATTGCTGGCCAAAGTATCCGACCAGCGCGCTGTGCCGGCACGCGGCCGCGGAACAGTAGCGGTCGAGATCGCGCACGTGGCGCATGGCCGACTCGACCCAGGCCGGATCGGGCTCGACCTCTTCGCCGCCGCGCTCGAGCATCGTTCTCCAAACGATGGCGTCGGCGGCCGAATACAGCAGCACGCACTCCGCCTCCAGGCCGTCGCGACCGGCCCGGCCGCTCTCCTGCTGATAGTGCTCGATCGACTTCGGCATTCCCGTGTGCAGCACGAAGCGGACGTTGGATCGGTCGATGCCCATTCCGAACGCCACCGTGGCCACGACGAGGTCGCACTTCTCCGTGGCGAATTTCTCCTGCGCACCACGCCGCTCCTCGGGTGAGAGACCGGCGTGGTAGGCAACGGCGTCGATCCCTTTACGGCGCAGCTTCTCCGACAGCGAGTCGACGTCGCGACGGCGGATGCAGTAGATGATTCCGGCCTCGCCCTTGTGCCGCTCGACAACATCGAGAACCTGCTTCCACTCGTCGGTTCGCGGAAGAACGCGATACGTCAGATTCGGCCGGTCGAAGTCGCCGACGAGGATGAGCGAATCGCGGAGCGAGAGTTGCTCGGCGATGTCGAGCCTAACCTTCGGTGTTGCTGTCGCCGTATACGCGTGTACGGAGGCCTCGGGGAACGTCTTGCGGAGATCGCGAAGCTGCCGGTACTCCGGCCGGAAATCGTGGCCCCAATGACTGATGCAATGCGCCTCGTCGATCGCGAACGTCCTCACGTTCGCGCGCCGCAGAAGGTCGCGGAAACTGCTCATCGCCAATCGCTCGGGTGAGGCGAAGAGCAATTTGACCTTGCCCTCCAGCACCTCGCGCTCGATGGCACGCTGCTGGTCGCTCCGCTGCGAGCTGTTGAGCTGCGCCGCCGCCACTCCGCACTCGCGAAGACCGTCGACCTGGTCTTTCATCAGCGAGATGAGCGGCGAGACGACGACCGTGACATGCTCACTGAGCAGCGCCGGCGCCTGATAGCAGAGCGACTTCCCTCCGCCCGTCGGCATCACCACCAGCGAGTCGCGTCCCTCGATGGCCGCCATCATCGCGTCCTGCTGCAACGGTCGGAATGAGTCGTAACCCCAATGGTGAGAGACGAGGTCGCGGAGGCGTTCGAGCACTGTGGTGATGGTACCGCGGACGACGGGAGTCGGGGGTCGGGGGTCGGAGCTGTGCAAGGATCACCGTTCGTGCTTGGGATTCACCAACTCCGACACCCGACTGCCGACTCCCGACTCCCGTGAACCATATAATCCCCAACTCGATGCATCCTCTCCGCGCAACGCCTCGCCATACACGTGCCATCGAGGCGGTCGCGGAGTTGTTGTCTAAGCTACGGATCGACTCGATGTTCGTCGGGAGCGTGGCCCGCGCGGCGTGGCTGGGCGGTATGGTCGACAGTGGCTCGATCGACGTGCTCGGCCTGATGCAGCCACAGCAGAAGAATCAGGTGGCGATGATGGCGAACAACCGCGGCTTCCGCGTCGACCGCGACGAGATCGATCAGGCCGAGGAGCTCGACCTCATTCCTCTGACCTGGATTGACGACGACGATGTACGGGTACACGTACTCGTCGCCAGCAATGCCCTCTACGCCCGGATGTTTGCGACCGCGCGCATGATCGAATTCCACAGCCGGCAGATTCGCGTGCCGGCCGCGGAGGATGTCGCGCTTCTGCTCAGCATGTCCGACGAACACGACGACGTCCGCGTGCTCGCCGCCTCCGACCAGTTCGACCGGCGCGCCTTCAATGACAAGCTGGTGTCGATCGGGTTGAGAGAGTTGGTGTTGTGATCTTTATCGACAAACAGAAGGATTTCGACGCCGCGATGGGTCGCGTGGCCGCACAGCCGGTCGTCGCTCTCGACACCGAGGCCGATTCGCTGCACTCGTACTTCGACAAGGTGTGCCTGATCCAGATGTCCTATCCGGGCGAGGACCTGATCATCGATCCACTGTGCAAGTTCGATCTGTCGAAGTTCGGGGAGATTCTCGCGGACCGCGGCATCACGAAGATCCTGCACGGCGCTGACTACGACCTGCGCATCCTCAACCGCGACTTCGGCTTCACGATCGCCAACCTGATCGACACGATGGTCTGCTCGCAACTGCTCGGCTACGAGGCTTTCGGTCTGGCAGCTCTGCTCGACCGCCACTTCGGCTACAAGGTCGACAAGAAGCATCAGCGCGCCGACTGGGCGATGCGTCCGCTACCTGCCGACATGCTCGACTACGCGGCCACTGACACGCGCCATCTAATCGATCTCGCGACCCGGTTGCGCGATGAGCTGACGGCACTGGGCCGATGGGAGTGGGCGGTCGAGGAGTTCGCCCGCCTGGAACAGATCCGTTTCAACGAGAAGGATAACGACGAGGAGCCTTTCCGCCGTCTGAAGGGGCTCGGCGCGCTCGATCGCCGCTCGCTGGCGGTCGTCCGCGCGCTCTATGACCATCGCGATGGCCTGGCGCGCGAGGCTGACCGCCCGCCGTTCAAGATCTTCAGCAACGATCTGATCTTCGAGGTAGCGAAAAACAAGCCGGAGACGGCGCAGGAATTCAGCACCACCAAGGGTGTCTCCGGGTATCACCGCGGCCGCTATGGCCGCGACGTCGTCCGTCTCGTGCAGGAAGCGCTGGCAATCCCCGAGGAGGAGTTGCCGGAGAAGAGCGAAGCGAAAACGTGGCTTCGCGACCGGGAGGTAGAGGCGCGGGTCGATCGGATGAAGAAAGCGCGCGATAAAATCGCCCGCGACCTGAAGGTGGATGCCTCCGTCCTGGCCCCGCGTCACATCCTTCTGACCGTCGCCCAGGCCCAGCCACAGGAACCGGCTGATCTCGACCGCGTCCCCGTGATGCGGAACTGGCAGAAGGCGCTCCTGGGCCAGGCGTTGATCGACGCCTTGCGCGGCGGCCCAAAGCCGCCGCAGTCGAAACTGTTCTGAGCGACCCACGCGATAGAATGCGCGTCGCATGGAACGGATCAAAGACTACAAAGTGATCGTCATCGGCTCCGGGCCCGCCGGGTGTACGGCCGCGATCTATCTCTCACGGGCCAACCTGGCGCCGCTCGTCCTCGAAGGACTGCAGCCCGGCGGACAGCTCACCATCACCACCGACGTCGAGAACTATCCCGGCTTCCCCGATGGGATCCTCGGGCCGAAGCTGATGGACCTCATGCGCCAGCAGGCGGAGCGTTTCGGGGCCGTCTTCAAGATGGAGCAGGTCGAGAGCGTGGAGCTCGACGGGCACCCTTTCGCAATCACGACAGACTCGCACATCTACGAATGTCAGGCGTTGATCATCGCCGCCGGCGCCTCGGCGATGCAGATCGGGCTGCCGAGCGAGAAGGCGCTGCAGGGCTTCGGCGTGTCGTACTGCGCCACGTGCGACGGTTTCTTTTTCAAGAACAAAGAAATCGTTGTGGTCGGCGGCGGGGACTCGGCGATGGAGGAAGCGACCTTTCTCACGAAGTTCGCCACCAAAGTCACGGTCGTCCATCGCCGCGATGAACTGCGCGCGTCGAAGATCATGCAGGATCGAGCGCTCAGCAATCCGAAGATCGAGTTCATTTTCGATTCGACTGTCGATGAAGTCATCGGCACGAAAGAGGGCGGCATCACGTCCCTCAAGCTCCGTAACCTCAAGACGGACGTGATGACGGACTTCGCCACACAGGGCCTCTTCGTCGCCATCGGCCATACGCCGAACACGCAGCCTTACGTCGGTCAGCTCGAGCTCGACGAGCGCGGCTACATCTGCCTCCGACATCCGCATTCGACTGCGACGAACATCCAGGGGGTATTCGCCTGCGGCGACGCCGTCGATCACGTCTATCGCCAGGCCGTCACCGCAGCCGGCACCGGCTGCATGGCCGCGCTCGACTGCGAGCGGTGGCTGACGCACGAGCGGATCACCGAGCGCTGGGATCTTCCCGAAGGGGAGGAGGAGCGCGTTTGACGCGCACCGCCCGGACGGTTCTCATCCTCGGGGGCGGAGGGATGGTGGGCGTTCAGGTGGCGCGCGAAGTGGCGCGCGAGCTGAGCCCGGAGCGCATCGTCATCGCCGCGGTGGGGGAGGATGAGGTCAATTACGCCCTGCTTTTCCTGCGCGACCAGATCGACGATGGCATCGAGCTTTGCGGTGAGTGGGGCAACATCTTCGTCCCCGAGGAGCTCAAGAACGCCGGCCGAGACGCGGTCATCGAGAACCGCGAGCACTACGACAAGCTCTTCGACGCCGTCTTCCGGCGGGAGGTGAGCTATCAGACCTCGGCGCTGTACCAGCTCGTCGCCAAATACCAGCCGGAAATTGTCATCGACGCGATCAACACGGCCACGGCCATCAGCTACCAGAACGAGTTCGCGCTCGCCATCGAGACGAAGGATCTGATCGACAGCCTCGGCGACCGCACCGGAGCCATTCCGCGCGAAGAGCTGGAACCGCTTTTCTCCACCGTTCGAAAGCTGCTCATCGCGCAAGGCATCCCCCAGATTGCACGGCACATCCTCCTGCTCAACGAGACGCTGAAGAACACGAATGTGCAGACCTATGTGAAAGTCGGAACGACCGGCACCGGCGGGATGGGCCTGAACGTCCCGTACACTCACAGCGAGGACAAACCGTCGCTGACGCTGCTGGCGAAGTCCGCCATCGGCTTCGCGCACACCGGCCTCCTGTTTCTCATGGCCCGCACGCCCGGCGCGTCCGAAGAGCAGCAGAGCGTCATCGTCAAGGAAGTGAAGCCGGGGGCGATGATTGGCTTCCGGCGCGTGGAGAAGCGGCATATCGGCGTGCGCGGCGAGACCGGCAAAGCTTTCCTCGTCGAGCCGCGGGAGGAGACCCTCGGCGCGCGATTGCAATTGCGCGACGATGCGGCCTACGAGCGATTCGAAGGGCGCGACGTACCGCTGGAAGTGATCGGCGCTGACACGGGCGAGAACGGCTTCTTCTCCATCGGCGAGTTTCAGGCCATCACCTTTCCGCGGCAGATGGAGTACGTGACACCCGAGGAAGTGGCGCGCACCGTGGTCCTCGAAATTGTGGGAGCGTCCACCGGCAGAGACGTCCTCGCCGCGATCGACGGCGCGATCACCGAGCCGAGCTACCGCGCCGGTGTGCTGCGCGACCACGCCATTCGGCAGATGCAGACTCTCGAGGAGCAGAAGCGCGGCGAGGTGCCGTCGATCGCCGTCGGCCACCTCGGCCCGCCGCGGCTTTCAAAACTCCTGGCCGAGGCCTATCTGATCAGGCAAGCGGCTGGAACGAGCAAGATGGTCGAGATCAGCGCTGTCGAGCCCGCGGAGATGCAGCGCCGCGTCGAACGATACCTTACGGACAATCCGGCGGTCGCCAGCACCATCGTCCGCGTAGGCACGCCCATCCTCCGCGAGCGAGCGGGACGCCCCACCCTCATGCGCGGACCACGCATCAGCATCCCAGCGCTTGCGGCCGGCCACAGCGTCGTCGAACTGAACGCGGAACGGATCGAGCAGTACGCGGCGTCCGGGTGGGTCGACCTGCGTCTCTCCAACTTTGAGCGCTGGCGCGTGCGCCTGAATTGCGCGAAACCGGGTGACATCGAGCGCTTTGGCTCCGCTGCCTTCGACGCCAAGCGCTATCCCGGCGATTCGTTCGAGCCCGGCGACTTCGTCGGCTGGCTCTTCGTCAACGAAGCCGACGAGCAGGGAATCTTCGGGCGAAGGCTGTTCTGAGCTGCGCTTCGCGCGTTGTCTGCGCCTTTGGCGCGTTGTCGGTTGTCGGAGCTCTGGCACAACGCCGTGAGTATGTTTGGACCACGAGATCTGTAGTCTGAGGCTTCGCCGCGTGCTTGCGAGCAGAGGTGGCGGAAACAACCTGACATTTCGCCAGCAGCGGCCAACGGACCATGCGCCACGGCGCAGACAACCGATAACGCGGCGAAGCCGCAGACAACGTGCGCGAAGCGCGCCGTCTAGAACGCGTTGAGGATGTACTCGAGCGGGTTGACGGGGTTGTTGTTCAGCCGCACCTCGTAGTGCAGGTGCGGGCCCGTGGCCCGGCCTGTCGAGCCGACGTAGCCGATGATGTCGCCCCGTTTCACGTGCTGGCCTGGCTTGATCGCGTATCCCGAGAGATGGCCGTAACGGGTCGAGTAGCCATAGCCGTGCGACAGGAAGATCACGTTGCCGTATCCGTTTGCCCATTCCGCCTTGACGACGATCCCGTCAGCGGGAGCGCGGACCGGCTGGCCGGCCGCGGAAGAGATGTCGACGGCGTTGTGCGTGCCGCGCTCGCCCGTAAACGGATCGGAGCGGCCGCCGAAGCCGTCCGTCAGAATCCCACGAATCGGCGCGATCGACGGCGTCGACGCCAGAAGCTGCGACTGCGCCACGAGTTTCTGCTCGAGCACCGAGAGATCGCTCTCGATGCGTTTCGAACGGAACGCCATCTTGTCGACGTCATCGCGGTAGGGATTGTTGTCGCCAAGGTCGTTCGGGCGAAGACCACCGACACCGCCCTGGGCGCTGTCGTCGAGGCTGCTGATACCGGCGTAGATGGCCAGCTTGCGGGTACGGTCTTCAACGGTACGGAGTTGGCCGCGAAGCGACTCGACCGACTTGCTGAACTGTTCGTTGGCTGTCTCCAGCTCCTTGTTCTCGTGGCGGAGCTTTGTGAGCTCATGGGTCTGGGACAGCGAGGTGAAATACTGGACGGAGAAGAACGTCGAGAGGCAGAGAGATGACGTAACGATCGACACCAACGAGATGAGCAGGCGGTGCGACACCTTCAACTTCCGGAACTTGGCCCGAGCGTGCGGGACAAAGATGATGGTTGAATAGCGTTGATCCATGCTTACTCCTAAACTCTGGGTTAACCGACAGGACGTTGGTGGAGCCGTATTCTATGGAAAGGAGGTGCGGAGTCAACGCAAAATCGACCCATAAGTTATGTGAAAGCAAGCACTTGCAAGGCCATTTTATGCTGACGCACCATATTCCATCTGCATGCGTTAGGATTTTTCGTACATAACGCGAATAACTATTGAAGGGGTCGGGTGTGGGGGGTCGGGAGTCGGAGCTGATGGGGCGGAACTGATGCGATACGCCACCCGCCGGCACCGGCGATACGGCCTCGGTGGGCGGCGAATCGGAGCGACTGCATCCTTAAGAGTAGTTACTGATCTGCCGCGTCGGCCCCTCCCTCCCCCCGCCCCCCCACCC
>Ga0210394_10002054_pt1 | contig 29037 bp, 27 predicted proteins | sample IncBWC12MmetaG_FD_160121 | JGI IMG/M metagenome (GOLD analysis project Ga0210394, IMG submission 160121) | Forest soil microbial communities from Barre Woods Harvard Forest LTER site, Petersham, Massachusetts, United States - Inc-BW-C-12-M | ecosystem: Environmental > Terrestrial > Soil >...
GCGCCGGCATCATGGAGCCTGGTGTAGAACGCCTCGATCCGCTGCATCGCATCGCCAAGGTCGATGGGGTTGACCGGCGCGTCGCCGTGATCGCCGACCCGGCACAGCTCATAGGGTGCGACAAGGCTGACATGGTGCACCCGGCGCATCAGCGTCGACATGCTGCGGATCTCGCGCGGCCCGTGCCGCGCCCCCGGCCGGTTGGTGGTGCCGCCATCCCACGGCACGCCAACGACGGCGATGTCGAGCTTTTTCGGGTCGCGCTCGACCGGCAGCCTCATGAAGGTCGCGATCTCGCCGAAACGCGGCACCACCATGCCGGAGAGCGGCTCGGGGAATCGCCCGGAGGATTTATCGGCCATCGCGCTCGTCAGGGTTGGGTTTCGAGCCGGCGCACGCGGTCGGTCAGGCGCGAATGCTGCCGGTGCATGGCCCTGATATCTTCCAGCATCCGGCCGTGCGAATTGTCGAGACGCTGGACGACTGCGGTCAGCACATGCAAATCGTCGCGCAGGCTCGCGACTTCGCTGGTCAGCCGCTGCAGCGCGTGCCCGATATATTCAAGGTCGATGGCGGGCTCGCTCGGGCTGTTTCTCAAGGCTCGATCTCCATCAAGGTGAGGCTCCCAATCTCCCTTATATAAGGGCGTTGCACGTGCCGGCGAAGCAAACGATGGATGGCGCGTCGTCAAGGGGCGCTATCCTCCACCGCACCTGTGCCGGGGCAGGGGATGTTCACCAAGGCAATTCTCTACGGGATGAACCTCCTGACGCTGGCGGGCTTTCTCTTGATGGGGATCGGCCTCACCCTCAACCGCCAGGGGAAGGTTCGCACTCCGGTCGCCTTCGCGCTGATGGGGGCGGGGACCATCATGGTATTTCTCGGCCTCTACGTCGCGACTCCGCCATAGGCGCCGATGTGAAGCAGCTCCGCGAATTGAAGCTCCAGGGATGATCCGGCCGGCAACCCCGAGCGATATCGCGCGCATCTTCGAGATCCGCAACAATGTCGGCGAAAACCGCCTGTCCGACCCGAGCGCGGTGACCGAGGCTGCTGCGGTCCGGTTCATCAGGGAGGGCGCGTTGTGGGCGTGGCAGGAAGCGGACGGGCTGGTTAGCGGATTTTCCGGCAGCGACAAGCGCGACGGCTCGATCTGGGCCTTGTTCGTCGCCCCCGGCCATGAGGGCAAGGGGATCGGCCGCGCCCTCTTGAAAACCGCGTGCGATGCGCTGCGCGAGGCCGGCCATTGCGCCGCCACCCTCAGCACCGAGCCGGGCACCCGCGCCGAGCGGCATTACCGCGCCGACGGCTGGACCGTCACCGGGACAAACCCAAAGGGCGAGCTCGTCTTTCAGAAGCCGCTTTGAGGCACGGGCGGCAAGCCCCCACCCCAACCCTCCCCCGCAAGTGGAGGAGGGAGTCGCACCTGAGCATGTAACACCCTCCCCCGCAAGCGGGGGAGGGAAGGGTGGGGCTCGCTGCCGCAACTTGACGATCGGCTATACGCCAGATGCCGCATTGCCGTAAGCTGATCGCCAAACCCGCCGGCCACCCCTCTCTTAGGAGACCCCGATGAAAGTCACCAATGCCATCGCCCATGTCCTGAAGAAGGAGGGGGTCGAGTTCCTGATCGGCTACCCGGTCAACCCGATCATCGAGGGCGCGGCCGAGGCCGACATCCGCACGATCATGGTGCGCCAGGAGCGCATTGGCCTCCATATGTGCGACGCGGTCGGCAAGCTTTCGTCGGGCGAGAAGATCGGCGTCTTCGTGATGCAGCACGGCCCCGGCACCGAGAACGCCTTTGGCGGCGTCGCGCAATCCTATGGCGATTCCTGTCCCGTCGTCGTGCTGCCGGCCGGCTACGCCCGCAACATCAACCAGGTCCGGCCGAACTTCAATGCGGCCCTCAATTTCCGCAACGTCACCAAATGGTCGGAGCAGGTGACCGTCGCCGATGCCACGATCGAGGCGTTGCGCCGCGCCTTCACCCAGGTCAGGAACGGCCGGCCCGGCCCGGTCTTGGTCGAATTCCCGACCGATATCCTGCGCGAAGAGGTGCCCGATGTGCTGGTCGCCGAATATACGAAGGCGCCGCAGCTGAAGAGCGGCCCCGACCCGCGCTCGGTGTCCAAGATCGCCGAAGCATTGGTCGCCGCCCAGCGCCCGATCATCGTGGCGGGGCAGGGGGTGCATTACGGCAAGGCCTGGCCGCAATTGCAGGCATTGGCCGAGCTCCTTGAAGCGCCGGTCATGACGACGCTTCCGGGCAAGAGCGCCTTTCCGGAGAACCATCCGCTGGCGCTCGGCTCGGGCGGGATCGGGATCTCGGCGCAACTCTGGCATTTCCTGCAGAACGCCGATTTCATCTTCGGCATTGGCTGCAGTTTTACCCGCTCCAGCTTTGCGACCCCGATGCCCAAGGGCAAAAAGATCGCCCACGCGACCTTGGACCCGACTGACATCAACAAGGACGTGCCGGTCGAGCTGGCCGCGGTCGGCGACGCGGGGCTGACGCTCGACGCATTGCTCCTCGAGGTGAAGGACCGCCTGAAGGGTAAGCCCCGCGATCGCCTCGCGTCGGTCACCCGCCAGATCGCCGGCCTAAAGGAAGAGTGGATGGGCAAGTGGAAGCATCGGCTGACCGCCGATACGACGCCCTTGTCGCCCTACCGGGTGATCTGGGACCTCCTGCACACCGTCGACATCAAGAACACGATCATCACCCACGACGCCGGCAGCCCGCGCGACCAGCTCTCGCCGTTCTGGGTCAGCGAGAACCCGCTCGGCTATATCGGCTGGGGCAAGACGACCCAGCTCGGCTACGGCCTGGGCCTGGCGATGGGCGCCAAGCTCGCCCAGCCCGACAAATTATGCATCAATGTCTGGGGCGATGCTGCGATCGGCTTTACGGGCATGGATTTCGAGACCGCGGTCAGGGAGCGCCTCCCAATCCTCTCGATCCTCTTCAACAATTTCTCGATGGCGATCGAGTTGAAGGTGATGCCGATCTCGACCGAGAAGTACCGCTCGACCGACATCAGCGGCCATTACGCCGATTTCGCCAAGGCGCTGGGCGGCTATGGCGAGCGCGTCACCGACCCCGGGCAGATCGTCCCGGCGATCAAGCGCGGCATCGCCAAGACACGGGAAGGCACCCCGGTACTCCTCGAATTCATCACCGAGAAGGCGACCGACGTCTCGCGCTTTCCCTGAGCGTGTCCCGCCGGTCCGACGGTAGCACACTCGGCTCTCTTCTCCGCCCGCGGCGAAGGGTAGGGGTAGGAGCTGTGGCATTGGCGGCGGTTTGTGCAGTCGTTGCCGGTCTGACCATGGCCCTGACAGGAGGACACGCCGCGGAAGCGGTCGATATCCGCGTCTTCTGCGTCAACGGGACCAAGAGGATCATGGCCGATCTCGAGCCGCGCTTCGAGAGCGCGAGCGGAGACACCCTGATCGTCACTTTGGGTGGGACCGGCGAGTTGCGTCATCGAATTCTCGGCGGTGAAGGGTTCGACGTGGCGCTCCTCCCCGCTCAGACGCTGCGAGACATGGCGACGCTTGGTAAAGTCGCCGCCAACTCGATGGTCGATATTTCCCGCTCCGATATCGGCATGGCGGTACGCGAAGGGGCCGCCAAGCCCGCTGGCGGCTCGGTCGAGGAGTTCAAGGCCTGGCTGCTCGCGGCCTCTACGATCGCGGTCACCGACCCGGCAAGCGGCGATGTCAGCGGCGTCCATTTCGCCGGCGTCCTGAAGCAGCTCGGCATCGCCGACGCGATCGGGCCGAGGCTGCGGCTGACCACCGAAGAGTCCAACGCCGAGTTGGTTGCCCGCGGCGAGGCTGAAATGGCGGTGCAGCTCGCGCACCAGATCCGCGCCGTCGCCGGCGTCGAATTCGTCCCATTTCCGCTCGACTTTCAGCGCGGCGTCGTGTTTGCGGCCGGGATCGCTGCCGCGCCCCCCAAATCGGCCGCGGCGCAGGCTGCGGCGAATGCGTTGATCGTCTTCTTGTCTGGACCGGCCGCCGCGCCGATGATCATCGCGAGGGGGATGCAGCCGGCCAAATGATTTCGACCGGTATCCAGAGGGAGAGGAAAATGCCATTGCCGCAAGATATCCGTCCGGTGTTTCAGGACATCCAGGACACCCTCGTCACCTCCGCCGCGCGGTGGATCGACACGTCGCCAACCTCGAAGATGAAGGTGCTGTGGGTCGGACAGGAGACCGGCACCTTCGCCCTCCTCATCCACTGGAAAAAAGGCCACGTCGCCGCCCCGCACAAGCACCTTGCCGGCGCGCACGCCTATGTCATTTCAGGTAAGCTTCAGGTGCGCAACGGCACCCTCGATGCCGGTGACTATGTCTATGAGCCGTCCGGCATCCTGCATGACGCGACGACAGCGCTCGAAGACACGACCTATCTGTTCATCTGCAACGGCGCGGTCTTGTTTTTCGACGAGAACAGCTTCACCCGCTATCTCAATTGGGAAGTGGTTGAAAAGCTGCGCGCCGAGTCGGCAACGGCGCCGCGCGCCGAGGCGGCGGAATAATGAAACCATGTGGACCGGGGGTACGGCAATGTTGAAGAGAGGTCTGGTTAGGTTGGCGCCGGCATTGGCGTTTCTAGCGCTGTCGGCGCTGCCGGCGGCGGCGCAGACGGTCGTCAAGATCGGGCTGATCAACAGCTACACCGGCTTCGTCGCGCAGGCGGCGGATGAGGGGCAAAAAGCGATCGATCTTTACGTGAAGCTGCACGAGAAGGACCTGCCGCCCGGCGTCAAGCTTGAGATCGTCAAGCGCGACGACACCTCGAACCCGGAGGTCGGCAAGCGCCTGGCGCAGGAATTGATCGCGCGCGAGCACGTCCAGCTGTTGACCGGCGTCGTGCTGTCGCCGGTCGCCGCGGCGATCGCACCGCTGACCGCTGAGGCCAAGGTGCCGCTGTTGCTCGACATCGCCTCCGCCGGCGTGCAGATCCCGCGGATCTCGCCCTATGTCGCGCGGGTCAGCTTCACCCTGTGGCAACAGGGCTACCCGATCGGCAAATGGGCCGCCGAGCAAGGCTGGAAGACCGGCTATACGGCGGTCAGCGACTTCATCCCCGGCCACGATTCGGAGGAATCGTTCACCAAGGGCTTCACCGAAGGCGGCGGCAAAATCATCGGGGCGGTGCGGATGCCGCCGGCCAATCCCGATTTCGTGCCGTTCGTGCAACGCATCAAGGACGCCAAGCCCGACGTCGCGTTCTTCTTCGTGCCGGCCGACCCGCAGGCGACCGCGCTGATCAAGGCGATCCGCGACCTCGGCGTGCGCGAAGCCGGAATCAACATCACTGCGCCGCAAGATCTGCTGCCGGATGAGGCGCTGCCGAACATGGGCGACACGCCGCTCGGCATCATCACCTCCGGCACCTATTCGACCGCCGGCAAGCGGTCCGCCAACCAGGCCTTCGTCGCCGCCTGGCACAAGGAATACGGCGACAACTCGTACCCCGATTTCCTGTCGGTCGACGGCTGGGACGGCATGACCGCGATCTTCGACCTGATCAAGGCGACCAAGGGCAAATTTACCGGCGACGAGGCGATGGATTTCTTCAAGAAATGGAAGAACCCGGACAGCCCGCGGGGGCCCATCAGCATCGACCCCGACACGCGCGACATCATCCAAAACATTTACATTCGCAGGGCCGAGAAGGTCGACGGCAAGCTCGCCAACGTCGAGATCGCGACGATCCCCCAGGTCAAGGACCCCTGGAAGGAGCTGAACCCGGCGAAGTAGCCGGTGGCCGGACCCGCGGGCGCGGCGGAATGCGCTTCGCTTTTCCGCCCTGCGCCGCTGTAGAGTGCTCGTCACCGATAAGCGATTGCGGGGCGGGGGCAGCGTTCGATGTCACGTACACCACGGGGTCTCCTGCTCGCGGCGGCGATTGGGCTGGCGCTGTCGGCGATGCCGGCGGCGGCGCAGACGGTGGTCAAGATCGGGCTGATTAACAGCTATACCGGCTTTGTCGCCGAGGCCGCGGACGAGGCGCAAAAGGCGATCGACCTCTACATCAAGGAGCACGAAAAGGATTTGCCGGCGGGCGTCAAGCTCGAGATCGTCAAGCGCGACGACACATCCAACCCCGAGGTCGGCAAGCGGCTGGCGCAGGAATTGATCGCGCGTGAGCATGTCCAGCTCCTGACCGGGGTCATCCTTTCGCCGGTCGCTGCGGCGATCGCACCGTTGACCGCCGAAGCCAAGGTGCCGCTGTTGATCAGCATCGCCGCGGGAGGGTCCGCCATCCCACGGATCTCGCCTTATGTCGCGCGGGTCTCATTCACGCTGTGGCAGCAGGGCTATCCGATCGGCAAATGGGCCGCCGAGCAGGGCTGGAAGAAGGGCTACACCGCGGTCAGCGATTTCATTCCCGGGCACGATTCGGAGGCGTCGTTCACCAAGGGCTTCACCGACGGCGGCGGCCAGATCGTCGGGGCGGTGCGGATGCCGCCGGCCAATCCCGATTTCGTGCCGTTCGTGCAGCGCATCAAGGACGCCAAGCCCGATGTCGCGTTCATTTGGATCCCAGGCGTCCAGGCAACCGCGCTGATGAAGGCGGTCGAGGATCTCCAGCTGCGCGAAGCCGGCATCCCGATTACTTCGGCGCAGGATTTGTTGCCCGACGAGCAATTGCCGGCGATCGGGGATATCGGCTTGGGTCTGATCACCGCCGGCAACTATTCGGTTGCCGGCGAGCGGCCGGCCAACGAAGCGTTTCTCGCCGCCTGGAACCGCACCTACGGCGACAGCGCGACCCCCGATTTCGTGTCGGTCAACGCGTGGGACGGGATGACCGCGATCTTCGACCTGATCAAGGCGACGGGCGGCAAGTTCACCGGCGACGAGGCGATGGCCTTCTTCAGGGGCTGGAAGGACCCGGACAGCCCGCGCGGACCGATCATGATCGACCCGGAGACCCGCGACATCGTCCAGAACGTCTATATCCGCCGCCTCGAGAAAGTCGACGGCAAGCTCGCCAATGTCGAGATCGCCACGATCCCCCAGGTCAAGGACCCGTGGAAAGAGCTGAACCCGGCGAAGTAGCGCCGCTCCGTTCCGCAATGTCTGCCCCTCACCCTCCCATCGCTGCGCGACGGGCCCCTCCCTCTCCCCGCGTGCGGGGAGAGGGTCGGGGTGAGGGGCATTTGCGGGCAAGCCGATGAGCGACACCTTTTCCGCCGTCGTCAGCATCGGCTTCCACGGCATCGCCTTTGCGATGGTGCTCTACCTCATTTCGGTCGGGCTGTCGGTGACGATGGGGATGATGGGTTTCGTCAATCTGGCGCATGGCGTGTTCGCGATGCTCGGCGGCTATGTGCTGACCAGCCTGATGAACCGGCTGGGCGTGCCGTTTGCCTTGGCGCTCGCCGGCGCCGCGGTGGCAACCGCCGTTGCCAGCGTCCTTATCGAGCGCCTCTTATATCGCCGGCTGTACGGCGGCGATGAGCTCGACCAGGTCTTGCTGACGATGGGGCTCATTTTCATGTCGGTGGCCGGCGCCACCTATTTTTGGGGACCGGTGCAACAGCCGATGTTCCCGCCGCGCTGGCTCTCCGGCCAGATCGATTTCGGGTTCCGCAGTTTTCCCGGCTACCGCAGCTTTCTGATCCTGTGCGGCGCGGCGCTGGTGACGGTCTTATGGTTGGGGTTGGAGCGTACCAGCTTCGGTGTCCAGATCCGCGCCGCCGTCGACAATCTGCGGATGGCGCAATCGGTCGGCATCAACACCTCGCGCCTGTTCACCCTCACATTTGCGCTGGGTAGCGGGCTCGCCGGCCTGGGCGGCGCGCTCGGCGCCGATTTATTGGCGATCAATCCAAGCTATGCGCTCGACAATCTGGTCTATTTCCTGATCGTCGTCGCGGTCGGCGGGCTCGGCAGCATTCGCGGTCCGTTTTTCGCGGCGCTGCTACTCGGCATCGCCGATACCGGGTTCAAGTACCTCTTGCCCGAACTGGGCGCCTTTTTCATCTATGCATTGACGATGGCGATCCTCTTATGGCGACCGAGGGGCTTGTTCGGACGGGTATAAGCGCGGGTCAGGAGGCGATCGGCGCCTTCGCCAGGCGTCATCGCCATCACCCGCTCGAAGCGCTGCCCTGGGCCGCGGCCGTCGCGGCATTCGCGGTTTTCCCGAGCTACCTGCCGCTGGGGTCGCAGATCCTGGCGACGATCCTCTTTGCATTGTCGGCCGATCTGGTGCTGGGGTACGCCGGGATCGTGACCTTGGGCCATGCTGCGTTTTTCGGCACCGGCGCCTACACCGCCGGGATCCTCGCCGCCAACGGCTGGGGCGAGCCGATCACCGGGCTCCTCGCCGCGACAGCGGTGGCGGCGCTGGTCGGACTTTTATCCGGGTTCGTCGTGCTGCGTACGACGGGCCTTGCGCTCTTGATGCAGACCCTGGTCGTCGCGACTCTGCTCCACGAGGCAGCCAACAAGGCGTCCTTTATCACCGGCGGGGACGACGGGCTGCAGGGCATGGACGTATGGCCGATCTTCGGCCTCTTTCGCTTCGACCTGTTCGGCCGGACCGCCTATGTCTATTGCCTCGTCGTGCTGTTTCTCGGCTGGTGGGTTGCCCGCCGCGTCGTCCATTCGCCGTTCGGCCGCTCGTTGACCGGGATCCGCGAGAATGTGCTGCGCATGCATGCGATCGGCGCGCCGGTCGTGCGCCGCCGCCTCGTCATTTACACGATTTCGGCCGCCCTCGCCGGGACGTCGGGTGCGTTGATCGCGCAGACGACGCAGTTTGTCGGGCTCGGCACTTTGAGCCTCGACCGCTCCGGGGGCGTCTTGATCATGCTGATCATCGGCGGGGTCGGACGGATCTATGGCGCGTTCATCGGGGTACCCCTCTACATGATCGCGCAGGACCGGTTTTCGGAAATCCAGCCGGTCTACTGGTATTTCTGGATCGGGCTCTTGATGGTGCTCGTCGTCAGGTTCGGCCGCGGCGGCGTGCTTGGCCTCTTCGATCGGCTCCGGCGATGAGTTCAGCGCTGGAGGAGCCGGCGCTCGAGACCCGCGCGCTGTGCAAGAGCTTCGGTGCGCTTCGGGTCGCGGATTCGATCGATTTCCGGCTCGAACGCGGTGCCCGCCACGCGCTCATTGGGCCGAACGGCGCCGGCAAGACCAGCTTTGTCAACCTGGTGACCGGCGCATTGCGGGCCGATGCCGGCGCTATCCTGTTCGACGGCGCCGAGGTGACCAATCTGCCGCAATCGGCGCGAGTGAAGCGCGGTCTCGCCCGCACCTTCCAAGTCACCGCCTTGTTCCGCCGGTTGACCGCGCTCGAAAACGTCACCCTGGCGATCGCCGAGCGCGAAGCCGTCGCCGATGATTTTATGTGGCCCGCCGGGCGCCATCGTCACGTCATCGAGGAAGCCTTCGCGCTCTTGGAAGCCCTCGACCTCGGCGAGGACGCGCTGCGCCCGGTCAACACCCTCGCCTACGGCCGTCAGCGCCTCATCGAGATCGCCGTGGCGCTCGGCCTCGCCCCCAAGGTCTTATTGCTCGACGAGCCGGCGGCCGGCGTGCCGTCGAGCGAAACGGGGCTCGTCATCGGGGTCGTCGAGCGCCTGCCGCCCGACATCGCCGTTCTCATTATCGACCACGACATGGACCTGGTGTTTCGCTTGGCGCGCCGCATCACGGTGATGGTCGAGGGGCGGATCCTCGTCGAAGGCCCGCCGGAGGCGATCGCCAAGGATCCGCAGGTCCGTCAGGTCTATCTGGGCGAGCGCGCCCAAGGGTCGACGAGACGATGAGCCAGAGCCGCACGAACGGCGGTCTGGTGCTCGACGGCGTCGAGGCGGGATACGGCGAGACGGTGGTGCTCGAAGGGATCTCGCTCGCCGTGCCGCCGGGCGGCACGCTCGCCATCTTGGGCCGCAACGGGGTTGGGAAGACGACTCTCCTCGCGACGATCATGGGGCATACCGCGCTCCACGCCGGGCAAATCCGCTTTGCCGGAAGGGATTTCTCGACCCTGCCGGCCTACCGGCGGGCGCGGCTTGGCATTGGCATCGTCCCGCAGGAGCGCGAGATCTTCCCGTCGCTGACGGTCGAAGAGAATTTGCTTGTCGCGGCGCAACCCGGGGCCTGGTCAGTTCCCCGCATCTACGACCTCTTTCCCGGGCTCGCCTCGCGCCGCAAGAACCGCGGCAATCACCTCTCGGGCGGCGAGCAGCAGATGCTCGCGATCGGGCGCGCCCTCATCGGCAACCCATCGCTCCTGTTGATGGACGAGCCGCTCGAGGGCCTCGCGCCGGTCATTGTCGACACGCTCCTCTCCGGGCTCGGCCGCGTGCGGCGCGAAGATCACCTGGCGCTGATGCTGGTCGAGCAGCACGCCCGGCTCGCGCTCGAATTCGCCGAGAACGCGATCATCCTCGATCGCGGCGCGATCGTTTACTACGGGCCGAGCCGCGAGTTGCTCGACGCGCCGGAGCGTCTCGAATCGCTGATGGGCGTGACGGCGCGCGGGCCGCACTGAGTCAAGGGAGAAGCGTATGCGCTGGTTCGCCTTTTTATGCCTGCTGATGTTCGCGGCGCCCGCGGCCACGCATGCCGACCCGCAATGGTTGACGCTGCCCGCGACGCCGACCCTGCCGAAGGCGGCGCAAAGCGGCTATGCGCCGGTCAACGGCGTCAGGATCTGGTATGCGACGTTCGGGCCCAGCTCCAACGGGGGCGAGCCGGTCATTCTGCTCCATGGTGGGCTTGCCAACGCCGATTACTGGGGCAACCAAGTGCGCGCGTTGGAGGGGCGCTACCGGGTCATCGTCATGGACAGCCGCGGGCACGGCCGCAGCACCCGGAACGAGGAGCCCTATGGCTACGATTTGATGGAAGGGGATGTCGTCGCGCTGATGGATTTCCTGAAGATCAAGAAGGCCGCGATCGTCGGCTGGAGCGACGGCGCGATCCTCGGCCTCGACCTCGCGATGCGGCATCCCGAGCGGGTATCGAAGCTGTTCGCGTTTGCCGCCAATTCCGACCCCTCCGGGGTTGCCGATATCGCCCAGAGCCCGGTCTTCAACGCCTTCATCGCCCGGGCGGAAAAGGAATACGAGAAACTGTCGCCGACCCCGACCGAATACCAAGCCTTCCTCGCCCAGATCACCAGGATGTGGGAAACCCAGCCCAACTGGACCGCCGCCGACCTGCAGCGCATCGCCATCCCGACCTGGATCGTCGACGCCGACCATGACGAGGCGATCAAGCGCGAGAACACCCTCTTCATGGCGGCGCAGATCCCCAATGCCGGCCTCTTGCTGCAGCCCGCGGTCAGCCACTTCTCGTTCATCCAGGATCCCGACCAGTTCAGCGCGGATGTGCTGCATTTCCTGCAGCACGTGAAGGGCCGGTGAGGGCGCCTAAAGCGGCAGCGCGCCGCCACTCTCTTCCCGTCATGGCCGGGCTTGACCCGGCCATCCACGTGGATCCCCGGGTCAAGCCCGGGGATGACGGTAAAGTTTCGACTCTATCCGGTGAGGGCGCCTACAGCGGCAGTACGCCGCCGGGGAACGCGATGATCGGCACCGGGCTGCCGGCGGGGAGGGCAGGGGCGTTGGGCGGACGCATGACGAGGCAATCGGAGGCCGCGAGCGGGCGCATCATCGAGCTGTCCTGGACCTCGAACGGGATTGCTTCAACGACCCCGTCGGCGGCGCGCACGAGGCGGGCGCGCAGATAGTCCTGGCGGCGGTCGTTGGGTTTGAGCGCGACCCCGAGCCGCGCGGTGGCCGGCATCTCACTTCCCTCGGGCAGGCCGCTCAGCTTGTCGATCGCTGGCTTCAGGAAGAGGAGCGAACAGACCAGCGTCGAGACCGGGTTGCCGGGGAGCCCGAGCATCGGCGCCCCACGGTAGCGCCCGACCATGAGCGGCTTTCCCGGGCGCATCGCGATCTCCCAGAAATCGATGTCGAGCCCGTCTTCCGAAAGGACGCCGCGCACCAGATCGTGCTCGCCGACCGAGACGCCGCCGGTGCTGACCAGGAGATCGACGCCGCGTGCCGCCGCGGCGAAGCGGCGCAGCGCGTCGGGGTCGTCGGGGGCGTTGCCGACGAGGATCGGCACCCCGCCGCAGGCGGTGACGAAGGCGGCGAGCGCAAGCGCGTTCGAGCTGACGATCTGATGCGGCCCGATAGGATCGCCCGGCATGACGATCTCGTCGCCGGTCGAGAGGATCGCGACCCGCGGCCGGCGGTGAACGAAGAGCCACGGCCGGTTCATCGCCGCTGCGAGGCCGATGTCGCGCGGGGTCAACCGCCGGCCGGCGGTGAGCAGCACCTCGCCCTCGGCGAAATCGAGGCCGGCGCGGCGGACGTAGCGGCCTCGGGCAGCGCCTTCCCTGACCAGGACCCGGTCGCCCTCTCGGTCGGTATCTTCCTGGATGATGATCGTGTCGGCGCCGTCCGGCAGCGGCGCGCCGGTGAAGATGCGCGCAGCCTCGCTCGGCCCTAGCGTGCCGCCGAACCCGGCGCCGGCCGGGATCTCGGCGACGATGCGCAAGCTGACCGGGATCCGCTCGAGATCGGCGGCGCGCACGGCATAGCCATCCATCGCCGAGACCGCGAACGGCGGCTGGGTGCGCCGGGCACCGACATCCTCGGCAAGGACCCGGCCGACGGCGTCGGCGATCGACACCTCTTCGGGCGGCATCATTTCGAGCGGCGCCAACAGCCGCGCCAGGGCTTCTTCAACCGAAATCATGGGGTAGCCTCGTAATCGCCCGATTTGCCGCCCGATTTACGCAGCAAACGCAGATCGGTGACGACCATCGCGCGGTCGATCGATTTGCACATGTCATAGATCGTCAGTGCGGCAACGCTCGCCGCGGTCAGCGCCTCCATCTCGACCCCGGTGCGGCCACACACCCGGCAGGTCGCGGTGATCTCGACGCACGAGCGCGCGGCCACGCAGGCCAGCTCCACCCCGACCGAGGTCAGGGCCAGCGGATGGCATAAGGGAATGAGTTCGGCGGTGCGCTTCGCCGCCATGATCCCGGCCAGGCGCGCGACGGCGAGGACGTCGCCCTTGGCGATTTCGCCGGCCTGGATCCGCGCCAGGGTCTGGGGCTTCATGACGACCCGCGCGCGGGCGCTGGCGACCCGGTCGGTCTCGGCCTTGTCGGAGACATCGACCATATGGGCGCGGCCTTCGAGGTCGGTATGGGTCAGATCGGGGAGGCGCAAGAGGCGGCGCGTCGCCGCCGCGACATCGCCGGCGCGCATCAGCGATTCGCCGACCAGAAAACAGCACGCGCCCGCGAGGGCGAGCCGGTCGAGATCGGCGGGATCGTTGATCCCGCTTTCGCCGACGATGACATGGCCCGGCGGCACCAGCGGCGCGAGGCTCTCCGTTGTGTGGAGATCGACCTTCAAGCTCTTGAGATTGCGGTTGTTGATGCCGATGAGGCGAGCCCCGAGACGGAGCGCGCGGTCGAGCTCGGCTTGGTCGTGCACCTCGACCAGCACATCAAGTCCGAGCTCGGCCGCGGCGGCGGCGAGGTCACGCGCCGCACCGTCGTCGAGGGCGGCCATGATCAGGAGGATGCAGTCGGCGCCAAGCGCGCGGCTCTCGACCACCTGATAGGGGTCGAGGATGAAATCCTTGCGCAGCACCGGCAGCTTGCAAGCCGCGCGCGCGGCTTGCAGATGGTCGTCGCTGCCCTGGAAATAGGGCGTGTCGGTCAACACCGAAAGGCAGGTGGCGCCGCCGGCCTCATAGGCCTGGGCCAAGGCGGCCGGATCGAAATCGGCGCGGATGAGGCCGCGGCTGGGCGAAGCTTTCTTAACTTCGGCGATGAGGCCGTAGCGGCCCTCGCCAACCGCCAGTTCGAGCGCCGCCGCAAACGGCCGCACCGGCGGCGCCTCTGAGAGCGACGCGCGCAATGCCGGCTCCGGCCGCGCTGCCTTGCAGCGCGCGACATAGGCCAGTTTCTCGGCGCAGATCTCGGCGAGGACGTCAGGCACCGGCGGTTCCTTCGTTGGTCATCAGGACGAGCCGGTCGAGCACCTGCCGCGCCGCGCCGCTGTCGATCGCCCGGGTTGCGATCAGGACCCCCGCGCGCAGATCCTCGGCGCGGCCCGCCACCACGAGGGCGGCGGCGCTGTTGAGGAGCACCACCTCGCGCAAGGCGCCCTGCGCCCCGCCCAGGAGGTCGCGCATCAGCGCGGCGTTGTGCGCCGGCTCGCCGCCCTTCAGCGCCTCGAGGGGCACGCGGAGGAGCCCGGCCTCTTCGGGGGTCACCTCGAAGCTGGTCACCTTGCCGTCATTGAACTCGGCAATTTTGGTGACGCCCGACGTGGTCAGCTCGTCGATGCCGGAGCCGTGCACGACCCAGGCCCGCTCGGCGCCGAGCCGGCCCAAAACCTCGGCCATCGGCACCACCCATTCGGGCGCGAAGACGCCGACCAGCTGGCGTCGCGCCCCGGCTGGGTTCGACAGCGGCCCCAAGAGGTTGAAGATCGTGCGGGTGCCGAGCTCGACCCGGGTCGGCGCGACATGGCGGGTCGCGCTGTGATGGCGCGGCGCCATCAGAAAGCACATGCCGATCTCCCACAGGCAGCGCCGCACGACCCTCATGTCGGCATCGATATTGACGCCGAGCGCACTCAAGACGTCGGCTGCACCCGATTTGGACGAGAAGGCGCGGTTGCCGTGCTTGGCTACAGGCACGCCGCTTCCGGCGACGACAAACGCGGTCGCGGTCGATATGTTGAACGTGCCCGAGGCGTCGCCGCCGGTCCCGACGGTGTCGATCGTGCCGGGCGGCGCGTCGATCGTCAGCGCCTTCAGGCGCATGGTGCGAACCGCGCCGGTGATCTCGTCGACCGTTTCGCCGCGCACCCTGAGCGCCATCAAAAAAGCGCCCATCTGCGACGGCGTCGCATGGCCGCTCATGATGATGTCGAACGCCGCCTCGGCCTCGCTTTCGCTGAGCGTCCGGCCGGCCGCGACCTCGGCCAGCAATGGTTTCAGATCGCCGATCGCTGCCCCGTTCATCGGATCTCGCTCAAGCACGCCGTGACGCCAATGCCGTTATATACAACCCGAATTCCGGGACGGAAACCGGCAGGGACGCCGGGCTCGTCCGATACCTACGATATTCCTGTCGGTGACCACGGTCCGATGCGCGGCAGCCACCGCGGCACTCCGGCGCGGTACTCCTTATAGTCATCGCCAAAGCGGCGACGCAGGTCCGGCTCTTCGTAGACCACGACGAATAGGTGGAACGCCAGCCAAATGGCCGCGCCGTAGGTCAACAGATTTACGCTGCCCAGCAGGATCGCCTGGCCGAAAACAATCGCCAACAGCGCGAGATAGATCGGATTGCGGACGTGGCGGTAGACGCCGCGTACCACGAGGTGGCGCGGCGGCGCGATCGGCGCGGGCGTGCCCAGTCCCTCCAGCGCAAAGCGCGCAAACGATTCGACAAGCACCGGCAGCCCCGCTGCAATCAGCACGCCGCCGAGAATGCGCAACGGCCCGATCCCGAAGAAAGCCGCATCGACCTGCCAACGCGAAATCCACCAGGGCACAATCCCAGCCACGGTGACCGGCGCGATTGCGAAAAACAGGATCGACCCCAAGATGGCCGTGACGCGTGTCATTGCGGCCGGACACTACCGCCGTTGCGGCGGCGATGCACGGCCGCTATAGTTCGCCCATGAGCATTGCGTCGCGTTCAACCAATTGGTGGTGGCCCGTCTAACCCGGGCGGCCAACGATTCCATTTTGCATAGGCCGCCTCGGAGTACCGGGCGGCTTTCGCATTTCAGGGCGACGGCCCGAAGGATCTCCGAGGCGCCCGGTACCCGGAGGGGACCCTCGTGCAACGCACATCCTATGAGACCACCGGCGGCATCCGCATCGAGCGCGAGATCCTCCTTCAGCCCTATAGCCCGGCCGACACGACTCTGGCCGATCGGCTGGACTATCGGCGCGGTGTCTTGTTTTCGTCGAGCTTTGAGTTTCCCGGCCGCTATACGCGCTGGGATATGGGCTTTGTCGACCCACCGCTCTCACTGACGGTGCGCGGCTGCGAGTTTTGCGTCGAGGCGCTCAACGAACGCGGGGGCCTTCTGCTCGGAGCGGTCGCAGACCATCTCGCCGATTTACCGGCAGCCGACATCCGGCATCGGGGCGACGGTCGCATCGACGGCGCGATCCGAGAGAGCGCCACCCGGTTTCCCGAAGAGGCGCGCAGCCGCCAGCCGAGCGTCTTCTCGGTCTTACGCGCCCTCGGCGAATTGTTCGCCAGCCCGGAGGATCAGCATCTCGGGTTCTATGGCGCGTTCGGGTACGATCTGGTGTTCCAGTTCGAGCCGGTGCCGCTCAAACTGCCGCGTCCGGCCGACCAGCGCGACCTCGTCTTGTACCTGCCCGACGAGATCCTGATCGTCGACCACATGCGCCAGCAGGCCGCGCTCCATCGCTACGAGTTCGAGATCGGCGGCCGATCGACATCGGGCCTGCCGCGCGGGACCCCGCCGGCGCCCTATCGCCTGGACCCGGCCGCGGCGCCGCCGCCCGAGAGCGATCATGGCCCGGGCGAATACGCCGCGCTTGTCCGGCGCGCCAAGGAATCCTTCGTCCGTGGCGATTTGTTCGAGGTCGTTCCCGGCCAGCTCTTCGCCACGCCGTGCGCCGACAGCCCAAGCCTCGTCTTCCACCGGCTGCGCCAGGCCAACCCGGCACCCTACGGCGCGCTCATCAACCTCGGCGCCGGCGAGTTCCTGGTGTCGGCTTCCCCCGAGATGTTCGTGCGGGTGGAGGGAAGCCGCATCGAGACCTGCCCGATCAGCGGCACGATCGCGCGCGGCCGCGACGCGATCGAAGATGCCGATCGTATCCTCGAGCTGCTCAACTCGAAAAAGGACGAGAGCGAATTGACGATGTGCACCGATGTCGACCGTAACGACAAGTCGCGCGTCTGCGTCGCCGGCAGCGTGCATGTCATCGGACGGCGCCAGATCGAGATGTATTCGCGGCTCATCCATACCGTCGATCATGTCGAAGGCGAGCTGCGCCCCGAATTCGACGCGCTCGACGGGTTTCTCTCGCACGCCTGGGCGGTGACGGTCACCGGGGCGCCAAAACTCTGGGCGATCCGCTTTATCGAGGAGGAGGAGCGCTCGTCGCGCCGCTGGTATGGCGGCGCCATCGGCCGCGTGACCTTTGACGGCAACATGAATACCGGGCTCACCCTGCGGACGATCCGGATGAAGGATGGCGTCGCCGAGATCCGCGCCGGGGCTACGCTCCTCTACGACAGCGACCCCGATGCGGAGGAAGCCGAGACCCGGCTCAAGGCTGCGGCGCTGTTCACCGCGATCCGCGGCTCCGGCAGGGTAACCGCGCGCCCCGGCGCAATGCCGGTCGGGCAATCGGCGATGGGGCGCAAGGTGCTCTTGATCGATCACGAGGATTCGTTTGTTCACACGCTGGCCGGTTACATCCGCAGGACGGGGGCCGAGGTTACGACCCTGCGCCATGATTTCGCGCGCGCCGAGCTAGAGGGTGGGCTCTCTCCCGATCTCGTCGTGCTGTCGCCAGGGCCGGGGCGTCCCACCGATTTCGCGATTGGCAAAACGCTCGCTCTGCTCCTCGAACGAGGGATCCCGATCTTTGGCGTGTGCCTCGGGCTCCAAGGCATCGTCGAGTATTTCGGCGGGTCCTTGCGCGTCCTCGATGTGCCGATGCATGGTAAGCCCTCGGTCGTGCGCGCTCTTCCGGGCCGCTTGCTGCGCGGCTTGCCGGAGCGTTTCACGGTCGGCCGCTATCATTCGCTCTATGCGGTGCGCAAAGGGTTGCCCAGGGTGCTCTCGGTCGTCGCCGAGACCGAGGATGATCGCGTGATCATGGCGATCGAGCACGCCTCGTTGCCGATCGCGGCGGTGCAGTTTCATCCAGAATCGGTGATGACCTCGCCCAGCGAGATCGGCATGCCGATCATCGAGCAGGCGCTGGCGCTGCTGTGCGAGAGGGCGGCGGTGACGTAGCTCTGTCCCTTGTCATCCCGGCGAGGGCCGGGCTTTAGCCACGGCTGTCCGGTTTAGCTTCTCGTGCCCGGTTTTTGCGTCGTTTGCACCGAATTGGTGCCCCAACTTCCCCTTGGCCGGGCTTGACCCGGCCATCCACGTCTTCCGGCCGCCTCGATGTCGCCAAAAAAAAGACGTGGGTGGCCGGGTCAAGCCCGGCCAAGGGGTGTCTATGGTTAGTCTAACCGGACAGCCGTGGGCTTTCGCCGGGATGACGCACCCCCGTCAGAACATGCGGTCGAGGGCGTCGCGCTGGATCTCGACTGGGAAGCGGTGGCGCAGGGACTCGGTGAATTCGCCGGTGATGCCGACCCTTGCTTCGCCCGCAAGCTGGTCTGAGAGCCCCGCTGCGGCCGCGTCCGGAATGGTCTCCGGCGACTGGATCTCCCTGAGTTGCGCGGCATAGGCGCCGGTTTCGTCGCTCGCCGTCACGACATCGCCGGGCTTTGCCTCGAACAGCTTGGCGACGAGCGCCGGCGAGACGGTCTGGCCCGGCGCTGCGCCGCGCGACAAGGGCGCCGCCGGAAGCAGCGTCAATCCCTTGTCGCCCGCCGCCTTGGCGAGCGCCAGACCGGGGGTGACGGCGCCGGCGAGCGCCTCGGCCCGTTTGGTCGCGGCTTCATGCTTCTGCTCGGCCTGCCAGGCGGCGACCGCCTGGCCCTTGACCTCGGCAAGCGGCCTCACCACCGGCGGGGTGACCTTGTCGAGATGGACGGCGAAGATCGACCCGTCCTTCATGTCGATGATCCGGCTGGTGTCGCCCTGGTTGGTCGCGAAGACGGTCTTGAGGATCTCGTCGGACGGGACGGACAGCGTCACCGCCTTGCCTTCTTGATCGCGGCCGCCCTCATCGGATGCCGCGACCGTCGCGGTCTTGAGCTGGAATTTTGCGGCGACATCGGCGAGCGCAGCGCCGCCGGCGAGCGCATCGTCGGCCTGGTTGCCGATCTTGTCGAGGCGGTCGGCGGCATTCTGACGCTTCAGCTCGGCTTCGATCTGGGGCTTGGCCTGGTCGAAGCTTTGCGTTGCGCCCGGCTCGATCTTGACGACCCGCAGGATGTGCCAGCCGAGTGGAGTCTTTATCGGCTGGCTCGGCTGATTGAGCGCCTGCTCGAACGCGACATCGCCCAGCTCGTGCGGTATCTCCTGGCGGCTCAAGGGGCCGAGGTCGATGGTATCCGGATCCTGCCCGGCAATCGTCGTCGCGACCTCCCTCCAATCCTTGCCGGAGGCGAGCGCCGTCTCGGCTTCCTTGGCCTTTTCTTCCGATGGCGAGAGGATTTGCTGGATGTCGCGGCGCTCGGGCGTTTCGAACTCGTCCTTGCGCTCTTCGTATTCCTTCTTCAGATCGTCCTCGGCGATCTCGCCGGGTTGCTCGAGATCGGTCGGAGAGAGGCTCGCGACGGTGAAGCCGCGGTATTCGGGGGCACGGAACAAATCCGGATGGGCCTCGTAGAATTTGTTGAGGTCAGTCTCGTTCGGCTCGCTGATATCGGTGACCGAGGCGGCCGGGAAGGCGACGATGTCGGCGATCCGCTTTTCATTGCGATAGCGGTAGAGGGCATCGACGACCGGCCGCGGCATGCCGACCCCGGTGGTGATCGCCTGCAGGAGGTCGCTGCGCGGAATGTCGTGCCGCAATCGCGCCACCAGCTGGTCCTCGCTCAGCCGGTTCATCGACAGCACCTGGGCGAAAAGCTGGCGATCGAACGCGCCGTCCGGCCCGCGGAACGCCGGGTTGGCGTAGATCGTGTTACGGATCGCCTCGTCGGAGACGTCGAGGCCGAGCTTTGCGGTTTCCTGGTCGAGCAGGCTGCGGTCGATCAGCTGGCCCAAGAGCGTGTCGAGGATCCCGAGCTGCTTGACCTGGCGACGGTCGATCGCGGTGCCGAATTGCGCGCGCAGCCGCTCGAGCGCGGGCTCCAAGGCCCGCTGCAGATCCTCGGCGCGGATGCTGTGGGCGCCGACGGTGGCGATGGCGGTATCGGGCGTGGGAGGCGCCGATCGCGTATAGATGCCCCAGAAACCGAACGAGACGATCAGGAGCCCGAACAGGATTTTGACGACGATGGAGCCCGCTCGGCCCCGGATCCATTGCATCATGGCGCAACATGCCCGATTTGGCGGATCTCGCGGCCGGTTGACCTCCGCGAATCCCGGTGTGATCGTGAGAGCGAACATAGGGATGGCCCGGCGCGGCCGCAACATTCGCCGGTACCGGACCGCCGGCCGCCTGGAGAACCGAAATGGCTGAACGAAAACAACTTGTCGCCGGCAACTGGAAGATGAACGGCGGGCGCGCCGACGGGATCGCGCTGGCGCGCGAAATCGCCGCGCGGGCGAAAGAGCCGCATGCCTGCGACCTCTTGGTCTGCCCGCCCGCCACCCTCCTCGTTGCGGTTTGCGAGGTATTCGCCGGCAGCGATGTCAGGCTCGGCGGCCAGGACTGCCACGCCGCGGCCTCGGGCGCCTTCACCGGCTCGATCAGTGCCGAGATGTTGCGCGATGCCGGCTGCAGCCACGTCATCGTCGGGCATTCCGAGCGGCGGCATGGCTGTGGCGAGAGCGAAGCGGACATCCAGGCGAAAGCCCTGGCCGCATGGCGCGCCGGGCTCACAGCGATCGTCTGCGTCGGCGAGACCCTGGTGGAGCGCGAGGCGGAGATCGCGCTCGCGGTTGTCGCCAGCCAGCTCGCGGGCTCCGTGCCCGACGGCGCCACTCCCGACGAGCTGGTCATCGCCTACGAGCCGGTCTGGGCGATCGGCAGCGGGCTCACTCCGACGCAGAGCGACATCGTCGAGATGCACAAGGCGATCCGCCTCCACATCCCCTCCGGCACGCGGATCCTCTACGGCGGCTCGGTCAATCCGAAAAACGCCGCCGGGATCCTGGCACTGCCCGAGGTCGACGGTGCGCTGGTCGGCGGCGCCAGCCTGAAAGCGGCGGATTTCTGGGCAATCGCGCAGGCTTGTCGCTGAGGCGGCAAAGTAACTCTTCCGTCATTCCGGGGCGCCGCCTGTAGCCAGCCGCCGGGGAAACGCCTACATAGAGGCGCGACCCCCCGAGTTGACCGGACGCTGCCCCGCCGATGATCATCCTGTTGTTTGTCGTCCATGTCATGATTGCGCTGGCGCTGATCGGCGTCGTCATGCTGCAGAAGAGCGAGGGCGGGGCGCTCGGCATGGGTGGCGGCGGCATGTCCGGGTTCATGACCGGACGCTCGACCGCCAATCTATTGACCCGCACGACGGCGATCCTCGCCGCGGCGTTCTTCGCGACCAGCATCCTCCTCGTCGTGTTCGGCAATTACACTCGCGCGCCGCGCTCGATCGTCGATGAAGGCGGGCCGCTGCCGACCGCGCCGCTGAACCCCGGGACTCCGGTCGTGCCGGCGGCGCCCGGCCCCGGGCCGGCGACCCCTGCCGCCCCGGCCCAGCCCGCCGAGCCCAGCGCGCCGCTCGCCAAGTGAGTGGCGGCGGCGAATCGCGCCCGCATCGGCCAAGTCCCGACCAGCACAAGCAAATTCGCCTGGCGCCAAGACGCCCGTGGCCGGACTTGATCCGGCCACCCACGTCTTCCCGTAGCACGGAGGTGTCAGGCAAAGACGTGGATAGCCGGGACAAGCCCGGCCAAGGGGTTGTTAGATATGATAAATGCATCTGGCCGCCGGCGGTGGCGTCAGTTTGTCATGGGCCGCTTGCCCGGCTTGCTATACATTGAAGGTCCATGACGCGGTTCATCTTCATCACCGGCGGCGTGGTCTCCTCTCTCGGCAAGGGTCTGTGCTCGGCAGCGCTCGGCGCCCTCCTACAGGCGCGCGGGTTCAAGGTGCGCTTGCGCAAGCTCGACCCCTACCTCAATGTCGATCCCGGCACGATGAGCCCCTATCAGCACGGGGAAGTGTTCGTGACCGACGACGGCGCCGAAACCGATCTCGACCTCGGCCATTACGAGCGTTATGTCGGGGTCGCCGCGCGCAAGAGCGACAGCGTCACGACGGGCAGGATCTATTCGACCGTGATCGGCCGCGAGCGGCGCGGCGAATATTTGGGCGCGACCGTGCAGGTCATCCCGCACGTCACAGACGCGATCAAGGAGTTCATCACGGCCGATCTGGCCGACGAGGATTTTGTGCTGTGCGAGATCGGCGGCACGGTCGGCGACATCGAAAGCCTGCCGTTTCTGGAAGCCATTCGGCAGCTCGGCAACGAGCTCGGTCGCGAGCGGGTGATGTTCATCCACCTGACGCTGGTCCCGTGGATCAACTCGGCCGAAGAGCTGAAGACCAAGCCGACCCAACATTCGGCGAAGGAGCTCCTCGGGCTCGGCATCCAGCCCGACATCCTCTTGTGCCGCTGCGACCGGCCGATCCCGGAGAATGCGCGCAAGAAGATCGCCCTATTCTGCAACCTGCGCGAATCGCGGGTCATTCCCGCGCTCGATGTTGACACGATCTATGCGGTGCCCGGCGCCTATCATGCCGAGGGGTTCGACCGCGAGGTCTGCGCCCATTTCGGACTCGACGCGCCCGACCCCGATCTCGCGCGCTGGGACGCGATCGTCAACCGCATCCGCCGGCCCGAGGGCGAGGTGACGATCGCCATCGTCGGCAAGTACACCCATCTGCGCGACAGCTACAAGTCGCTGGCCGAGGCGATGACCCATGGCGGCATCGCCAACAACGTGCGGGTTAGGCTCGACTGGATCGATTCGGAGGTGTTCGAAGCCGACGCCGACGCTGATGCAGTGCGTCAATTGGAGGGGGTGCACGCCATCCTCGTCCCGGGCGGGTTCGGCGAGCGCGGCACTGAAGGCATGATCGAGGCGGCGCGCTTCGCCCGCGAGCGACAGGTGCCCTATTTCGGCATCTGCTTCGGCATGCAGATGGCGATGATCGAGGCGGCGCGCCATCTCGCGAGGTTATTCGGCGCCGGATCGACCGAGTTTGGCCCGTGCGAGCACCCGGTCATCGGCCTGATGACCGAATGGATGCGCGGCAACGAATTGGAGCAGCGCAGCGCCAATGGCGATCTCGGGGGCACGATGCGGCTCGGCGCCTACGCGGCGGTGCTCAGCCCCGACAGCCGCGTCGCCGAGATCTACGGCGGGACGCTTATCAGCGAGCGGCACCGCCACCGCTACGAGGTCAACATCGCCTATCGTGATACGCTCGAAGCAGCGGGCTTGCGCTTCTCAGGCATGTCCCCCGACGGCCTCCTGCCGGAGATCGTGGAAATTCCCGAGCATCCCTGGTTCATCGGCGTACAATTCCATCCCGAGCTGAAATCGAAGCCGTTCGAGCCGCACCCCTTATTCACCTCGTTTGTCAAGGCCGCCCTCGATCAGTCGCGGCTGGTGTAACCGGGGACGCGAGTGTGGTCGAAGCGTAGGTAAATTGTCATCCCGACGAAGGCCGGGATCCACTCGTCAGCGGCTCGTGCCTCTCCAGCATGGATCCCGGCCTATGACAATTGGGGATGCCATCGGGCAGGCCGTTAAGGGGGCATTTGCAAATGCAGCCACGCCGCGTCGCCATCGGCGATCTGACGCTCAGCAATGATCTTCCACTCGTCTTTATCGTCGGGCCGAACACGCTTGAATCGCGCGCGCATGCTTTGGAAACCAGCGCGGCGTTGGCCGAGATCGCGGACAAGCTGAAAATCGGCCTCATCTACAAGACCTCGTTCGACAAGGCGAACCGCACCTCGGTCGGTTCGGCGCGCGGCATCGGCCTCGAGGCCGGGCTGCCGATCCTCGCCGAAGTGCGCGAGACGACCGGATTGCCGGTGCTGACCGACATCCATGCGCCGGAGCAATGCGCGCCGGTTGCGGAAGTTGTCGATGTGCTGCAGACCCCGGCGTTCCTCTGCCGCCAGACCGATCTCCTGCTGGCGGCGGGCATCACGGGCAAGCCGGTCAACATCAAGAAGGGCCAGTTCCTCGCGCCATGGGACATGAAAAACGTCGCGGCGAAGATCGCCTCGACCGGTAACGAGCGGATCCTCTTATGCGAGCGCGGCGCGAGCTTTGGCTACAACACGCTGGTCGTCGATATGCGCGCGATGCCGATCATGGCGCAGACCGGCTATCCGGTGGTGTTCGACGCGACCCACGCAGTTGCCGAGCCGGGCGGCCTCGGCGACCGCTCGGGCGGACAGCGCGAATTTGGCCCTATCCTGGCGCGCGCGGCAGTGGCGGTCGGCATCGCCGCTGTCTTCATCGAGACCCACCAGGACCCCGACCACGCCGGCACCGCCGAAGCGTCCACCATGATCCCCTTGAAGGCGCTCCCAGAGCTCCTCGAAACCCTCATAGCCTTCGACCGCATCGCCAAGGCGCGGCCCACGGCGGGGTATGAGCTTCCGATAACGGCTTGAAACAGGTAAATACGGCACGTAAGTACGACTCGTGCGGTTCACCTGGGGACCCGGACCAGGACCTCGCCAACGTCCGCAGGCACGCGATTGCCTTTGCGGGTGCCGCTGGGATCTTCGAAGGCCCGACCGTCGAGCGGGTCGACGACCGTTTTGAGAGCGGAGCCCCATGAACGGCGGCAAAACCGTGAAACCTGAACCGGCCACGGGGCAGCGCCTGCGCGGCATGACCGACGAGGAGGTGCATGCGGCGGTGCTTGCAGACCCGGAGATAAAGCCGACCGACGAAGCTTTTTGGAAAGCGGCGCACGTGGTCATGCCGCAATCCAAAAGGACGGTCACGATGCGTCTCGACGCCGATTTGCTGGCGTGGTTTCGCCGGCAGCGGGGTTATCAGACACGGATCAAATGCGCACGCCGAGGATCGATAGGTAAAGGGCACTCACCTCTACTTTTGACCGACTCGCTAAGGCAAGGTAACAACTTGAACGACTATTTTCAGCCCCGATATCGGGAGCACATGCGGCCAAGGTGAATACTATGTCCGAAGATCCTGTCGGTTCAGGCAATGCCGTTCGGCGTGCCGAGAATGGGTTTTATTACGTACTTTGGCGCGGAAATATTGTGCGTAACATGTTTGGAAAGCGATTTCTTGGAACCGAGGACGAAGCGTGGGCATTTCTCGCTCGGTCTGACGACGCGGGTGAAATCGAAGAGAGTAGGCTTGTCGACGCGCCGAGACCGCTGCCCGAATCAAAACCTGCTAGAATGCCACCAATAACCAAGCGGCCGACCGAGCGCCGGTCGTACGGGCGCCGGTATGGTCGCGCCGACCTGGGCGCCGATCGTAGGCCCGTAGAGCCGATCGTAGGCCCGTAGATATGATTGGAACCGCCGGGGTTGCCGCCGGAATACTTGAGCGGAAGTTAAGTTAGAAGAGGCCTCCGATGACCGCCATTGCCGATATCCACGCGCGTGAGATCCTCGACAGCCGCGGCAATCCGACGGTCGAGGTCGAGGTGACGCTCGACAGCGGCGCCTTGGGCCGCGCGGCGGTGCCGTCGGGCGCCTCGACCGGGGCGCATGAGGCGGTCGAGAAGCGCGACGGCGGCAAGCGCTTTGGCGGGAAGGGGGTGGAGGAGGCGGTCGGCGCCGTCAACGGCGAGATCTTCGATGCGCTGTCGGGGTTCGATGCGGCGGACCAGCTGAGTGTCGACCGCACCTTGATCGCGCTCGACGGCACGCCGAACAAGGGCCGGCTCGGCGCCAATGCGGTGCTCGGCGTCAGCCTGGCTTGCGCCAAGGCATCCGCCATCGAGCTCGATCAGCCGCTCTACCGCTATGTCGGCGGGGTTTTCGCCCGCACCTTGCCCGTCCCGATGATGAACATCGTCAATGGCGGGGTGCACGCCGACAACCCGATCGACATCCAGGAATTCATGATCGTGCCGGTCGGTGCGCCTGATGTCACCGAAGCGATCCGCATGGGGTCGGAGATCTTTCACGCGTTGCGCAAGAAGCTCGCCGACGCCGGGCACAATACCAATGTCGGGGACGAAGGCGGGTTCGCCCCGAACCTCGCCTCGGCCGACGCCGCGCTCGGGTTCGTGATGCAAGCGATCGAGGCCGCAGGCTATCATCCGGGCGAGGATGTCGTCTTGGCGCTCGATCCCGCGGCGAGCGAATTCTACCGCGACGGCAAGTACCAGCTCACGGGCGAGGGCAAGGTGCTCGATGCCGTCGGCATGGTCGCCTATTACGAGGGTCTGGTCGGCCGCTACCCGATCCTCTCGATCGAGGACGGCATGGCGGAGGACGATTGGGCGGGCTGGGAATTACTGACCCGCCAGCTCGGGCAAAAGATCCAGCTCGTTGGCGACGATGTGTTTGTGACCAACCCCGCGCGGCTCAAGGAGGGGATCGCCCGCGGCGTCGGCAATGCGCTCCTCGTCAAGGTCAACCAGATCGGCACGCTTTCGGAGACGCTGGAGGCGGTCGAGATTGCGTTGCGCGCCGGCTATGGCGTGGTCTTCTCGCACCGTTCGGGCGAAACCGAGGATGCGACGATCGCCGATCTCGCCGTCGCCACCAATGCCGGTCAGATCAAGACGGGGTCGTTGTCGCGCTCCGATCGGCTGGCGAAATACAACCAGCTGATCCGGATCGAGGAGAGCCTCGGCGAATCAGCGCTCTATCCGGGCCGGGCCGCGCTCCGGCGCTAGCGGCCGCTCTCACTGAAGTTTCTATCGGCGGCACCCGGTGTTGGCGCCGTGCGTCCTTCGAGACGCCCGCGTTGCGGGCTCCTCAGGATGACGTTCTTTCTCAATGTCATCATAAACTTACGTCATCCTGAGGAGGCACGGAGCGCCGTCTCGAAGGACGCGGTATTCCGGGGTGACCGGTCTCTAGCCAGGATCACTCGATTTATCGCCAAGTGCCAAGCCGGCGGCGGCGTTGACGGCGGGCGCAACGCGTGCTGCTCTTTCTCGATGATCGTGCTGCGCGAAATGCGCCGGCGGGCGAAGGTTCTGGTGTCTCCCGTATTGGGCTTGGCGCTGACCGGCTATTTCGCCTACCACCTCGTCGAAGGGGATCGCGGGCTGCGCGCCTGGGTCCAGGTCACCCAGGAACTGCGCCTCGCCAAGGAGAATTTATCGGCGGTCGAAGCCGAGCGGGCGGCGCTCGAGCATCGGGTCTCCCATATGCGGCCCGACCACGTCGATCCGGACCTTCTCGACTCCCAGGTGCGCCGCACGCTCGATGTCGTGTCGCCGGGCGAGATCACGATCATGGAGCACCCGGACAAGCGCTGAGCGGAGAAGGGACGGGGCCCTGTCACGGCGCCGGCGCGGCGTTTTTCTCAGCTCTGCCATGACAAGGATTTCCTCTTTCCAACCAAGGAATTGATACCCCCGAGGTTGCAAACCAACGGATTTGACCCCATGCTCCGGGGCCAGAGCATGTTCGGGAAAAGCGGATACCGCTTTTCCAAAGAGAACATGCTCCAGATCAGCAAGTTAGGAGCGAAATCCGGTTCCGCCAAATCGGATTTCGCTCCGACCGGAGGAAGCCAGATGGCAGTCAAGCGCAAGGCCAAGGTGGTCACGCCCGCGGTTAAGCTCACCCGGCCTGACGTCTCGACCGAGGCGCTGTTGCGCTATTATCGGGACATGCTGCTGATCCGCCGCTTCGAGGAGCGCGCCGGGCAGATGTACGGCATGGGCCTCATTGGCGGCTACTGCCACCTCTATATCGGGCAGGAGGCGGTGGTTGTCGGCATCCAGGCCGCGCTCCTCGACGGCGACACCAGCGTCACCTCCTATCGCGACCACGGCCACATGCTGGCCTGCGGCCTCGACCCCAAGGGGGTCATGGCCGAGCTGACCGGGCGGCGCGGCGGCTATTCGCACGGCAAGGGCGGCTCGATGCACATGTTCAGCCCGGAAAAGCATTTTTTCGGCGGACACGGCATCGTCGGCGTCCCGGTGCCGATCGGCACCGGCCTCGGCTTTGCCCATCGCTATAAGGATGACGGGCATATCTCGGTGACCTATTTCGGCGATGGCGCGATCAACCAGGGCCAGGTGTACGAGAGCTTCAATATGGCAGCGCTGTGGAAGCTGCCGGTCGTCTATGTCATCGAAAACAACCAGTACGGCATGGGCACATCGGTGAGCCGCGCTTCGGCGCGCACCGATCTGTTCCATCGCGGCATCCCCTATGGCATCCCCGGCGAGCAGGTCGACGGGATGGACGTGGTCGCCGTCCACCAGGCGGGGCTCCGGGCGGCCGAGCATGCCCGCTCGGGCCAGGGACCGGTCATTCTCGAAATGCTGACCTATCGCTATCGCGGCCATTCGATGTCGGACCCGGCGAAATATCGCAGCAAGGACGAACTCAACCGGATGCGCACCGAGCACGATCCGATCGACCATCTGCGCCGCCGCTTGCTCGCCGAGCACCAGGCCGACGAAGACGAACTGAAGCGGATCGAAAAACGCGCGCGTGACATTGTCGTCGAGGCTGCGCAGTTTGCTCAGGACTGCCCGGAGCCGGATCCGAGCGAATTGTGGACGGATGTGCTGGCCGACGCCTAGAGAGCCGGGTGGCAGAGGCCGCGGGCGGACGAAGCTCCGCCGATGACGCCGAGGAAGGGAATGACTAGCGAAGTGCTGATGCCGGCGCTGTCGCCGACGATGACCGAGGGCAAGATCGCGCGCTGGGTCAAAAGCGAGGGCGACACCGTGCGCGCGGGCGACGTGCTGGCGGAGATCGAGACTGACAAGGCGACGATGGAGGTCGAAGCGGTGGACGAGGGCGTGCTCGCCAAGATCGTCATTCCCGAAGGCACCGACCACGTCCTCGTCAACACCCCGATCGCGTTGATCGCGGAGAATGGCGAGGATGTCGGCACCGCTGCGGCGAGGCCGTCAGGGCCGCCCCCGGCGCCGCAGCCGCCCGAAGCGTGGGAAGCGCGAACCGCGCCTCCCCCCGCGACCCGCGCGCTGCCCGATGCCGCACCTGCCGCCAGGGCCGAGGAATACGCCGGCAAAACCGTCACGCAGACTG
>Ga0210394_10002055_pt1 | contig 29022 bp, 22 predicted proteins | sample IncBWC12MmetaG_FD_160121 | JGI IMG/M metagenome (GOLD analysis project Ga0210394, IMG submission 160121) | Forest soil microbial communities from Barre Woods Harvard Forest LTER site, Petersham, Massachusetts, United States - Inc-BW-C-12-M | ecosystem: Environmental > Terrestrial > Soil >...
GTGAAGATGAAAAAGAAACGCGCCGAGCCGTACATCTCCTCGATCATCGGCCCGATATCCATGAGCACCCACATGTTGAATCCGATGTGCAGCAGGCTGCCGTGGAGGAACACGGCCGTCACGAGCCTCCAGGGTTGCGCGAGATCGTAGGGCAGCGGCAGGGAAGCTCCCATGCGCGCGAGGACGTTGCCGCTGATGCCGCCGAGGCCGAAGATCGCCCCGAGCCCTCCGCTCGGCGCTTCAAAACCGCTTTGGTGGATCGTGGCCAACAGGCTCACGCCATATAGAACGCAGCAAAGGCTGAGGATCACGTAGGTCACCGGAGCGGTTTGCGGCATGAAGCGACTGAGTGAGCGGCTGGCCGCAGCCAGCGAGTAGGACATGCTCGCGCCGCACTGATGGCAGTGGGTCGCGCTCGCGCCTACCAGCTGGCCGCACGCGGGGCACAGGCGAGGGCGCGCGACTTTGGGCTCGGAGTGAAGCCTCGAGGCGATCTCGCTGCGCCATCGGTCCAGCTTGTAACGCCATCGGACGGGAAGCGGCACACGGTCTCCTTGTTGCGGGTCAATGACGGCCTGTCTATAATACCGGAAAATTCGAGAGGGACGCCAAGTCGCGGGCAACGGGTCAGTATCTCAGGGAGCGGCGCGATGGTTAAGTTTCAAGACATGGGTCGCAAGCTCGACCGGGAACTAGAGAAGCTCCGCGAGGTTGCCGAGCGGGAAATCAGCCCGGCCACGCGGCTCAAGGCGGCCAAGGCCTTGCGAAGCGTTTGCGGAAGCCTGGCGCGCCTGGCTGAGGAACTCGAATCGAAATCCACTCCGAAAGAGCAGTAGCGCATTGACCGGCGAACACGGTGGCCTCGATGGCCGCGCCGGACGTCGCTCGCCTTGCGTCCTCCTTCTTCTTGCGATTCTTGTCGTGGCCGGGTGCGCCCGTCCCCGGCCTATTATCACGGCTGTTCCGCCTCCGCCGGCGGCGTCCCCCGCGGGGCCTGCGCCGCCTGCACCGTCTTCGCCCGAAGTCCAGCCGGTTGCGCCGGCCGCATATCTCGAGCAGGGAGTCGCGTCGTGGTACGGTGCGCCGTTTAACGGGCGGCGCGCGTCCAATGGAGAAATCTACGACATGATGCAGCCCGTGGCAGCTCACCGCACACTACCGTTCGGCAGCATGGTGCGCGTGACGAACTTGAACAACGGCCTCCAGACCGAGGTGCGCATCATCGACCGGGGACCGTTCGTGTCCGGCCGCATCATCGACCTGTCGCTCGCGGCAGCGCGCGCGATAGGCCTGGTGGGACCGGGTACAGCGCGGGTGCAGCTCGAGCTTGTTTCGAGTCCGGCCCCGCTCACCGGAAGTTTTACAGTTCAGGTCGGCTCGTTTCAGCAGCAGGAAAACGCCGAGAGTCTCCGCATGAGGCTCATGGCCCGTCACAGTCCGGTCTTCGTCGAGCCATTTGATGCGCCGAGCGGGCATTTCTTCCGCGTGCGAGTCGGGCGAGTCTCGACCCAAGAGGAAGCGCAGGAACTGGCCGCTCAGCTTGCCAGCGAAAGCAGCCTCCAGACGTTCGTGGTGCGACTCGATGAGACTCCGTGCTGCAGCAAGTGAGGCAAAGGGCTGCGCCGCCGGCCCGGGAGGGTCATGACAGTGGACGACTGCATATTTTGCAAGATCGGCAGGAAAGAGATCGCCGGAAAAATCGTCTATGAGGACGCCGATTTATTCGCGTTCGAGGACCTCTCGCCGCAGGCTCCGGCGCACATCCTGATCTGCCCTCGCAAGCATCTGGAATCGCTCAGCGATGCCACAGCGGAAGACACCGCGGTGCTGGGGCGCCTGTTTCTGGTCGCTGCGCAACTGGCTGCCGCGCGCGGTCTCAAGAGCGGCTATCGCACGGTGGTGAATAATGGACGCAGCGCGGGGCAATCGGTGTTTCATTTGCACGTGCATCTGCTCGGCGGCCGCGATTTTCGCTGGCCTCCCGGTTAGCAAATCGGGCGGGCCAGCACGTCGGGCGCGCACGGCGCCTACTTGTGGGTCATGACGTAAACGCCGTCCCAATCCGGCTGCGGTTCGCTCGACGCGTATTCCCGGCAACGGAGGGAAAACGTGCGCGCGGGGCCGTCCCCGGGCCAGCACTCGAGAAGTTTCTCGAAGATCGTGCGAGCCTCGACCCAGCGGCGTTGCTCGTAGCAGGCGCGGCCTTGCGCGAACATCTCGAGTCGCGCCGGCCAGTCGCCCGCGCCCCCGGCCAGTTGCCCGCGCGAGCCCACCAATTCGTAAATCGTGACGGGCTGCAGCTTGCCCTTCACGCGAATCAGATCCATCTCGCGAAAAAGCAGGTCCGAGCTCGCAACGGCGCCGTACGTGGCCTCGGTTACGAGGAGCCGCGTGCCGTATTCCTTATTGAGGCCTTCGAGACGCGCCGCCAGATTCACGGCATCGCCCATGGCCGTGTAGCCGTAGCGCAGTTCAGACCCCATGTTTCCGACAGAGGCGACTCCGGTGTTGATTCCGACGCCGATGTCCAAACGCGGCTTTCCCTCGGCTTCCCATTGTCGCTGCAGATCCGCTAGGCGCTCCAGCATCTCGATCGCGGCGCGGCATGCATTGAGGGGATGCTCGGCGTCCTCGAAAGGCGCGCCCCAGAAAGCCATCACTGCGTCACCGATATATTTGTCGAGCGTGCCGTTGTGACGGAAGACGACCTGGGTCATCGTCGTGAGGTACTGATTGAGCAGCAGCGCGAGCTCCTGCGCGTCGAGCTTTTCGGAAATGGTGGTGAAGCTGCGGACGTCGGTGAACAGCACGGTGATCGCGGTCTTGCGCGGCTTAACCAGTTCCGGACTTTCCAGCAGCCGCCGGATGACTTCGGGGCTCAGGTATTGCTGGAAGGCTCCGCGGACCTTGCGTTTTTCGCGTTCCTCGACCAGCGCGCGATAGAGCGCGACCATGCCGACGTTCGACACCAGCGTCAAACTCGGGATGCTGAAGTTGAGCCACCAGCCGCGCAGAAACGCATAGTAAATTCCTCCCGTAAGCGGCGCGATCAGCAACAAGCCAAGCAACAGCCAGCGAGGCTTAACCAGCGCCAGCCACAGCCCCAACGGAACACCCAGCAGGAAAATCAGCAGCAGGTCCGCGAATACTTGCTTCGAACCCCGCACCAGGAAGTTCCCGTGCAGCAAGTTGTCGATCACGTTGGCATGAATTTCCACGCCGGGATAATCGAGCCCGCCGAAAGGTGTGGAGCGGAGGTCTCCGATGCCGGTGGCCGACGCGCCGACCAGCACGATTTTTCCGCGGAACGTGCCCGGCTCGAAACGCCGTGCCACCACATCGGCGACCGAAACGTATCGGTACGTGCGCACTGGTCCCTGGTAGTTGATCATCACCCGGCCGATCGGGTCGGGCGCAACGCGCAGCGATGGCCCGAACTGTATCCCCGCGACGCCCGTCGATCCGTACTCCAACACCAACTGCGCCGGGGGAATGTGCAGAAACAGGCGTACGATCTGGACGTCGAGCGACGGGTAGAAGTCCCAATCGTCCAGATTTGCTGAGCGGCCGTACGGGAGGGTCAGCAAGGCGCGCCGGACCACTCCATCCGGGTCGGGCTCGACGTTGAAGAAGCCGGTCGCGGCGATGTCGCCGCGCAGCGCGTCCGTCAGGACGGGAATGTTGGCCTGCGCGCCCTGGGGCTCCAGGTTGTAGGAAGCGAAGTCGCGGATCAGCGCAACCCGGTCACGTTTCGCGTTGGTGCGATCGAGCGGCCTCACTTCGGGAAACGAAAAGAAAGCGATCAAGTTCGCGTAATCATCAAGCGTCTTGCTCGAGAGGCCTTCGAGGTCGGCTTGCGAGTAAAGAAAAAAGTTGCCGAGCACAACGGGGCCGGAGTGCTCAATCGCTCTCGCAAACTGGCCGTCGTTGTCGTAGTCCTTCTGCAGGCGATCGAGTTCGGCGGTCAGATGCGGATCGAGAGGGGCGCCCGGCGGTTGCTGCGCGGTGATGCGGCGCCGCAATTCAATGATAGGCGCACTCGCTTCGTCCGGCTTGCTGAACGTGATGTCAAAGCCGACCACGGCCGCGCCGTCGGCTTGTAGCGCGTCGAGCATTCGGGCGAACTCGGCGCGCGGAAACGGCCAGCGGCCGAGCAGTTCCTGCGAGCGCTGGTCGATGTCCACGATGACGATACGCGAATCAGGATGGGAATACGAAGCAGGCCGGTAGCGAAAGCGAGTATCGAGCGCGTTCAGTTCGAGGCGCTTCACAAAATCGAGCAGAGTCGTAGGCCGGTCGCCGACAAACGTATAGAGGTAGAGCAGCGAGGCGCAGATGGTGATGGTGAGGCTGATGGCGAAGGGAACCTTTCGCTGCCACCAGGCGCCGAGCCACGAACGCGCGACCTGTCCGGCGCGGCGCCCCCGTCCGGCCCCGCCCCGTTTTCTGTTGTCGCTGCCGGGCATCGCTTCGGGAGTAGCTCCTTGACACCGGGCGAAGGTCAATCGCGGTAGGCGAAGTGGAGGCGGACGCGCCCGATTTCGATGACGTCGCCGTCGCGCAACCGCGTCGCACCAGCGATGGTTTGGCCGTTAACCTTCGGAATACGATCGCCGAGTCCCAGGTAGTAGCCATCCTCGCGCCTGTTGATCTGAGCGGCGACGCGCGGCGCGAACCATCCCTGCAGGCGCACCGTGGCCATCCCGGAACGGCCGATCACGGTCAATTTGCCGGAAAGCATGTATTCAGCCTGGTCTGTGCGCCCGCTGAGCACGCTCAACGTGGGCACGCGCAGACGCGCGGGCGAAAGCTGCGAGCGTTCGCCGGCGGCCGCAGCCTGCCGCAGCATCTCGCGGCGCTCGTGGGTGTCGAGCACCATGGTCTCGTCAACCTTGGGCGCGGGAGCTTTTCTCCAGCCGTTTACGGGAAGCGCGGCGTCGTGCCCCGCGTCCAACTGGATACTGTGTTTGCCGACTTGAATTGTATCGCCGTCGCGAAGCACGGCCCGTTCCACGCGCAGGTCGTTGACAAAGGTTCCGTTCAGGCTGCTCAGATCCTCGATGACCAGCTTCCCCGCCTCCGCGTAAACGCGCGCGTGGTAGTTCGAGACGGCCAGATTGTCGATCGCGATCTCGTTGTCCGGGGCCCGTCCGATCGTCACCGGCCGGGTCCCGAGCGGGATCTCCTTGAGGACCGCGGATTCGAATTTCAGCAGAAGTCGCGCCATTTTCAGGAGCTCTTGTCCGTATGCTTCGTCCATCGCCGCAATCGCTGCAGGATGCCGCCCGAGCCCGGCAAGGCGCGCACGACGATCGCGGTCACGTTATCATCGCCGCCGTAATCGTTGGCCAGATCCACGAGCCGGTCGGCGGCGGCCTGCGCCGGTTCCACGGTCAGCAACGTACTGGCGATTTCCGGATCGGTAACCATGCGCGTGAGCCCGTCGGAGCAAAGCAGCAGGGTATCGTTATCCAGCAACACGTGCTCGTCGGCATCTACTTCCACCTGCTCCGCCGTTCCGAGCGCGCGAATCAACACGCTTTGCAGCTGGCTGGTCTCCGCTTCCTGCGGTGTGAGGACGCCGCGGCGCACCTGCTCGGCCACCAGGGAATGATCGGCCGTGAGCTGTTCGAGCGAACCAGCGCGCAGCAGGTAAGCGCGGCTGTCGCCTACGTGCACCAGACTCAGGCGCTGTCCTTGCATCCACGCGGCAACGATCGTAGCGCCCATCCGGTTCCGGTCCGGGTGGCTTGATGCCGAGTCGAAAATCTTACGGTTTGCGAGAGTCACCGCGCTTGCCAAGCGGTTCGTCCGTTCCGATATGTCCGGCCGAGGCTCTACGAAAAGAGGAGTTGCGTGATTGTTCTCCGCCTCGAGGCAATGCCTGACGATGGTCTCGACCGCCAGAGCGCTGGCGACCTCGCCCTGTTCTTCGCCACCGACGCCGTCGGACAGTACGTAGAGATCGAGCGCCGGTTCGATCCGGTAGGCGTCCTCGTTATTTTGGCGGACACGCCCTACGTCGCTGTGCGCGCCTGCATCGATGCGCAAGAGAGAACCTCGACATCCAGGTTGGTTAAGCTCCGGGCTGCGTAGCAGCCGTGATTCCGAGCCTGCATCGAGGCTAGCAAAGCGTCCGGACGCGTGCAATGGTTAGCAGTGCAACTAGTTACGGGGTTGTCCTGAGCCCGAGATCGAAACCCGGCCCGGACTTGTCCCTGACCGCTTGGGACTGCACCCACACGGCGATTCTTGTGTATACTTGGCCGCCGGCGGTTTTGGGCTTCAGCGCCGGTCCCCAGCCCTTCAAACGAAACGATGGTATTGCCACGCGAGATCTGGTTTTTCAAGGGTTCGCCCGGCGAGGCTCTGGCCCGACCGCTTGGGCGCGAGTACGCCCTGCACCCGGTGGAGCGCCTCAACGGCCATCGCGGCGCCAGAAACGGTCTTAGCGAGGCGCCTTCAAGGCCCGTCGTCTGGTTGGCCGATCCAGCGGCGGATTCAGCCGCAATGCTTCGCCGGCTCGTCCGCCGCCGACCTGAGGTGCGCTTGGTTGCGGTGATGAGCCGTCGTTCGGCCAAAGTTAAGCCCGGCCGCGAGTGGTTTGCCTGTGTGCCCTACAATTGCCCGGCGGTCATGCTGGAGCGCGCGGTTGCGGCAGCATTTGCCAGTGTGGATGTGAACCAGCGCGAACGCGCCGTGCGCGAAGATCTCAACCGCGCTGAAAAGGAGCGGGAAGAACTCAACCGAATCGGGGTGGCGCTTTCCTCCACCCACGACGTGGGCGCGCTGCTGGAAATGATTCTCGGGAAGACCCGTGAAATCACCGCTGCCGATGCCGGATCGCTGTACGTGGTCGAGACAGCGCCGCGGGAAAACGGCGGGTCCGGTAAACTCGAGCGCCGCCTGCGTTTCAAACTGACACAAAACGACAGCAAACAATTCCTTTTTGCCGAATACACCCTGCCCATCAGCGAGGATTCCCTGGCAGGTTACGCGGCTCTGCACGGCGAGGTCATTGCGCTCGACGATGCCTACGCCATTCCCGCCGGATGCCCGTACCGGTTCAACGCGCGTTACGATCGTGAGACCGGGTACCACACGCGTTCCCTGCTGACCGTGCCGATGAAGAATCCGCGCGGCGAGGTCACCGGAGTGGTACAGCTGCTGAACTGCAAGCGTAATCCCTCGGCGCGCCTGCTCACGGAGACCGATCTCGATCGCGAAGCGCAACCGTTTCCTCCGCATGCCGTGCGTCTGGCGGAGTCGCTGGCCTCGCAGGCAGCGGTGGCCTATGAGAACGGCCGCCTTTATCAGGATATCGAAGCGCTATTCGAGGGCTTCGTGCAGGCTGCCGTAACCGCCATCGAGCAGCGCGATCCCACCACCTCGGGCCATTCGCTGCGCGTGTCGCGTATGACAGTCGGCCTGGCCGAAATCGTGGACCGCAGCGAGACAGGCCCGTATCGCGGGACGCACTTCACTCGCGACCAAATGAAGGAGATTCGCTACGCCGCGCTGCTCCACGATTTCGGCAAGGTGGGCGTCCGGGAAGAAGTGCTGGTGAAGGCAAAAAAGCTCTACCCCGTGCAGCTTGAGGTGATCCAGAGCCGCTTTGACTACGCGCGCAAGGAGCTCGAGGCGCGTTACGAGCGCGAGAAGTTCCAAGCGCTGCTGGAATCCAAGCGCGATGAGGCCCTGCGAACCGTGGCCCGGCTCGACCAGGAATTTCGCCGCCGCACCGAGGAGCTCGACGATGCCTTCGCTGCTATCGCGGAGGCCAACGAGCCCACCGTCCTGCCGTCGGAGAAATTCGAGCGGCTGTTCGAGATTGCGCGACGTAGCTATCGCGATCCTCGCGGCAGCGAGCGCCCGCTGCTCAGCGCCGACGAAGTGCGGTTCCTCTCCATCCCGCGCGGCAGCCTCGACCCCGGCGAACGCCAACAGATCGAGTCTCACGTTCTGCACAGCTTCCACTTCCTGATGCAGATTCCGTGGACCCGCGAGATTCGTGAAATACCCGACATCGCGCGCGCCCATCACGAAAAGATGAACGGCACCGGCTATCCGTACCGGCTGAAGGGGCAAGAGATCCCATTGCAAGCGCGCATGATGACCATCTGCGATATCTTCGACGCGCTTGCAGCCGCCGACCGGCCTTACAAGAGGGCCGTGTCTCCCGACCACGCGCTCGACATTTTGAAAGAGTCGGTTCAGAGGAACGAACTCGACGCCGAAGTCTTCGAGTTGTTTTTGCAGGGCCGCATCTATGAACTCGATCACATACGGGCTTAGTCCAATTCTTGCGGCGCCCACGCCGCGGAACCGGACGGGAGCTGGCGTGAAAATCCAGCCATGCGACGTCTCGCAACTTTCCTAGGGGCGTTTTTAGCCGTGGGTGTTAGCACGGCGCGGCCGGGCTTGCCGCAGGAGCCGGTGATCGGCCCCCCGCAAACCATCATCCTTCCGCAAAGAGTCGTCGCTGGGGAAAGCGCCTCGCTCGCCGTGCTGGATGCCGCTGGCCGCCTGGTTCCAGGCGCGGCCGTGTATCTTACCGAAAGCACGAAGTTAGTCACCGACGCGACGGGCCGCGCGGTCTTCGTTGCATCGGCGGAGGGCGGTTCGCTGGCCGCGCACCTTGACCCGCGTGGGCCAGAATTTACCGCAGCGATTCTCCCTCCGCCGAAGGGTGCGGAAGGTAAATCGCACTCCGTCCCTCATCCGGCCATGCCACCGCGCATCGCCTCGTTCCCGCGAGTCATCGCGCTGGGCGACCGTTTCGCGCTCGAGGGCGACGGCTTTCGCGGGAACGTTAATCTGGATCGGGTACTGGTGGGCGAACAAAGTGCAATCGTGCTCGCGGCCTCACCGGTGTCGGTTGTGGCTTTGGCGAATCCGCGAACCGCGCTAGGCGCGACGCAGATCAGGATTGAAATCCTGGGCGCCGGCGCCAGCGCCATGTCGGTGACGGTAGTTTCTCTGGCGGTGTCGGGTCCTGCTAAAACGCTTTCGGCTGGGTCCAGCGGCGCGCTCACCGTATCTGTCGTTGGCTCGACGGAACCTCTGGACGTCGAGGTGCGCAATCTTGTGCCGAACGTTGTGACTCTGCCGGGAGGTAGCGCAGTGCAACTCAAAACGAGCGGAGGCGAGCCTAACGTCGCCACGGTCGAGCTCACCGGCGTGCGAGGCGGAGACTATTCCGTCAGCGCGCGCCTCTTGCCGGTGATATCGGTCCTGCCTACTAACCCCTAAACCATCGGGCCAGCGGTAAAAGGTCAATCGCGCGAGGCGGGCTCGAGCGCTTTTTCGGTTGGGGCGCCCTGGGCCATTTCGTCGAGCGCGTCGCGGGCTCGCTCCAGCTTGCCGCTGGCGTCGGAGTAGCTTTGCTGCGCGTTGCGCAGGTGCGTGCCGAGCCTGTCGTACACCTCGCTGAAGTTCTCGATCTGCTTCTTGAGTCCGGTCAGATTCGCGAGCAGCCTCTTGGCGTTTTCCTCGATCTGCATTCCGCGCAAGCCGAGCAAGATGATGCGCAGGTGAGCGAAGAGCGTGTTGGGCGAGACGGGAACGACGCCCTTCGAGCGGCAGTATTCGTCGAGCGGCGAACCATTGGGGATCTCCGAGCGCAGTAGTTCGTAGTAGACGCCTTCGGACGGCACGAACATCAGGGCGATGTCCAGCGTGCCTTCGTCCGGCAGAATGTATTTCTTGGCGATCGAATCGGCGTGCTGGCGCACGGCGTTCGAGAATCCCTTGCGCGCATCTTCGCCTGCGTCCACCAAACGGCGATAGTCGTCCAGGGGAAATTTCGAGTCGATCGGCAAAAGCTTCTCGGTCAGCCGCACCACCGCGTCCACGGCTTCCCCGGTCGAGAAGCGGTATTGCGTGTCGTAGCTTGAAACCGGCAGAGTGTCGGCCAGCATGCGCTCGAGAGCGACTTCTCCGAGCGTTCCGCGAGTTTTTGCGCCGCCCAGCACGGTTTGGATTTGCCGGGCCGCGTCGGAAACCTCGCGTCCCGCCTGTTGGACTTCGCCGAGTTGCTGGCGAATGCTTCCCAGCATCTGCGTCGAGGTCTGCAATTGGTCGGAAACTGCCTTTTGCGCGACGGAGGTCAAGGCTCCGACAGACGCCATGCCGTTTTGCAGCTGCTGCGTGACTTGGCCGAGCTGCGTGGTGACGGATTGGGTCAGCTGGCCGAGCTGCGTGGTGAACGATTGCGATTGCGCTGCGGCGAGCGCCTGCATTTCCTGGCGCACGGCGGTGGCCTGCGCCGTCGCTTGGCGCTGCGCGCCCGTCCTGGCCAGCCATGCGGCCGCCCCCGCGGCGAGCGCGACCAGCAGTACAACGATCCAGACCGTCATACGCTGTACTGTAGCGCGAATCGGCGCGCGCGCAAGAAATCTCTCCCGAGCAGAGCCGCGCGGAGAGCGACGGAGCACGGTCTGCCGGGCTCTTGCGACGGTTCAGGGGAGCAGCTTGATGAGGCGGCGCCGCAGCTTCTCGCGATCTTCGTGCTTCATGTGCACGAATTCGATTCCATAGCCCGCGGGTGTCGCGGTTCGGACGATGGCGGTCGAGCGGATGCGCCGCAGACCGGCGCGGATCTCGACGTGGATCGAATCACGCACGGCGAGCCGGCTCTTCGTTTCGAGCGTAGCTCCCCCCAGCGAGATCGTGCGCACCTGCGCCTTGGCGGCATGTGGCCCTTCGATTCTTGCCGGCATTGGAGAGGGCAGTGTGACGCGCACGTAGCGCCGAGGGTGCGCGAAACGGGCATTCGATTTTTCGATTGTTTCCTTCGTGGCGCGAAGCCGAGCCGAGCTGGGACGATTCTCAATGAGCGCCAGCGCTTCCTCGGCCGTGGACCGCAAGCCGGCCGGTTCGACGTACGTAAGGCCGGAGCGGCTGCGCACGAGCTCGCGCAGCAACGGAGCCGCGCTTTCCGCGCGCATGTGGCCGAGCGCCTCAATGGCCTTGATGCGGATGAAGACGTCCCGCAGCCGGTCCACTCCGCCCGCGGCGATCTCGATCAGGCGCGGCACCGCCTCCGGGCCCTCCGTCCGCGCAATATGATCGAGCATGCTGGGCACGACTAGCAGATGCGCTTCGTTGAGCGTGGCCAGAAATTCACTCGCGACCTGCGCACGCAGGGCCGAACTTGGCTGCCGCATCAGTTCGATAACGGCAAGGTCTTGCAGGCTCCAGTCCCACGCGGGTAGCGCGTGCGGGAGCGCCGCCGTCAGCCGTTCGGGTTGGACCGCTGACAATAGTTTGATCGCCGTGGCGACGCGCTGGCGTCGCGGCTCTGAGAGGTGCGCCTGCAGCGCTCCGAGCACAGGCTCCCCCGCGGCGCGCACCAACCGCGCCATCGCCGGCAGTGCGTTCGCGCCTTCCGGCGCCGTGAGCAAAAGGCTCAGGCGATCGAGAAGGCGCTCGGGGTCGCGCCGCAATAATCTCGGCAACGCCGGGTCGAGCGACCGATTCGCCAGCGCCGTGTCCACCAGCAGCAACCAGCGTTCCTGCGCAAGGATGCGGCGCCACAGCGCGGCGATATGCTCATGCTCCGCATCCCGCGGAGCCTGAGCCAGACCGTCGAGGATGCGCTCGAAGTCGGCGTACTGCCCGCGCTCGAGCGCCAATCGCGCCAGAATTTCGGTGGCGGCCGCCAGGAGACCCGCGATGCCAGGCGAAGTCTCTCGCACGAGCGCGCCCACGACCTTGCGGGAAAGGTCCGCAAATCGCGGATGCGGCCACAGCTGCTCGATCAGGTCAGTCAGCTCCACAAGACCGGCCGCAACCGACCGGCGGGCCTTTTCCTCCTCGGATTCCACGCAGCGCACAAAATCAGCCAGCGCGCGGCGCGCCTCCCTGCCTGACGCTTCCGCGCCCCTACGCGCGGCCGCGGCGATCAGCGGTTCGAGATAGCGGCGCAACACTGGTACCGGCATGCACCAGGCGTCGCGGCTCGCCAGGGCTCGCGCCTTCTCGCGCGCCGGCAGCGAGGACCAGAAACGCTCGACGCGCGCCTCGCCCTGCGCCTCTTCGCCGGCCGGACCGCCGTGACGGTTCAGGTGATCGAGGAGCGAGCGCACCTCCACGGCGCGGGCGCGTCCGGCAAGGTACTCTTGGCGCACGAAATTGACAGCGAGCGCGTCGCCCACGCGTCCCAGGTAGGGTTCCACTGTGTCGCTGTGCCGCGGCGGGTCGAGGACGACGCTGCGTGTGACCAGTGCGAGCGTTTGCGAATCCGCCCCTGCGAGTTCGGCGCGGACGAGCCCCGCCGCTTCCTGGGGCGACTGGCGCTGCGCCTGTTTCAGGCGCGGCGCGGCCGTCGCCAGAAAACGCAAGGCGCTGCGCGCCTGTTCGAGCGTGCATTGCGAAAATGTTTCAGGCGGCCCGGCCGCCGTCCGTTCGGCACTGGGCAGGGCGCCGAGCAGGATGGCCAGTAGTGTATCTTCGCGTCGCTCGATAGGAGCGTTCACGAGAATTCCGGCGACCTTTTGCCCGACAAGCCACGCGCTCCAGTTGCGCGGGGCTGCGGCGCGGCCGCCACGCTGCTGGCTCGTGCTCCGGGACGTCGCATCCACGGCGTGCGCCAGCAGCGCCAGTTCGCCCAGGTTGGTTTGCGGCAGGAAGGTCAGCGAATTCACGCCGGCGTCGGCCAGTTCTTCCGCCAGGCTGCGAAGCTCCCCGCGCGGGTCGGCCAGTGTTTGATGTTCGTGCTGCGGATCGCGCGCGATCGCGGCGAGGCTGGCGCGCGTGACGCTCACGGAGAGCATGGGCCATTGCCGGAACACTGCGCGCAGGTCGCGCTCGGCGGATTCGAGGCTTTCGGTAACGCGCGGATGATTGCGTTGATAGAGACGCACCGCGCTTACGAGCACGTGCAGCGAATGAAAGAAACGCCCGATGAGAACGTGGATGGGAAGACTGCCGTTCGCGGCCGGTGGCGTGGCCGTTCGCGTCGCTGCTTCCGGGCGGCGCGTGGACGCCAGCGCTGGCGTGGCCGCAACGTTCAGCAGCGTAGCCTCGGTGCTATCGTCGCCCTGTGCGAGCGCCTTAGAATTCACTGCTGCAACCCCACTTTCCGAATGTCGGACCACCGGCGATCCCTGCGTTCAGGCGCGAGGGTTTACCGCGCAGGCGCGTCGCCGCTTAAACCCGCGACCGAGAGTTCCGGAAGACTGCGCGGCGTATTTTCACATAAGGGGAGCAAGGCGGTTGCCGACCACAGTGTAAGGCTAGGCCAATTGTTTACAAGCAGTTAGGCGGACCGCGTCGCGTATGGGTAAATTGGGTGCGCGGGCGCATGTCCAGAAAAGTGACGGCGGGAGCAGAGGCCTACCTTAGACACCTAGGGGCCTGGCACAGACTGCGGCGCGTCAGTTTCGGGTGCTTCTGCGGCAGGAGCAGTATCGCTTTCTGCCGGCTCGTCGGCGTATTCAATGTCGTCGACGATATTGACGCCATCGGGAACAGCCTGCAACCGAGCCAGCAGCCTTCGATGAGCGCGTAGCCCAAGATTGCCCACGAGCGTGAGCGTGCTGCCCGCGGCGACCACCTGCACCCTGTCTGCGATTCCGCCCTCAGCCAGAGCGAGCGCGATGCGCCGTTGCCATGCGGCTGCGATTGGCGACGCGGGTAGCCTGCTCGGTTTGTACGGCGCAACCCTCGCAGGAGCGTGAGCGTCCGCTGTGGGTTTCGGCGTGCTGAGCGTTGAGGCAGACGATTCCCTCGATGTTCGAAGCGGAGCAGCTGCCGGCACGGCAGCAGGCGACGCACTGGCGGGAGGCGCAGTGGTTCGCGCGCTCGAGGGTGAAATTGCCGGTTGCTGCTCCTTGTCTGTCGCTGTCGTAGACGTCGCTGCGGATGACGGAGTTTCTGCAACGGAGGTTGCAGCCGGCTCTTCACTCTGGGCCGGCAAGACAGCCGCGGCCGGTCCGGGCGATTCGCTGGACCTGACCGCTCGTTTCGGAGCGAGCATCGCAACTCGATCGGCTTCGCTGCGCTGCCAGATCTCGCGCACCGCCGGCCAAACGCGGTAGCCGGCGCCAGCGATCACGGCGAGCAAGAAGAGCGCCAGCCAGAAAGAACCGCGCTGCTTGGCGGGCGCGGAATCGGCGGTCGCCAGGCGCCCCGTCCACGCGGGCAATGCGGCTGCGGCACGCGGCGCCAATCCTCCCGCGGGCGCGACGCCTGGCCGCGCGGCGGCCTCGGACAAGACCACCGTGTCCTCTGCGCGCGCGTTAGTGAAGTCGCGGTAATTCTCAAGCGCTTCCAGGAATTCGCGGCAGGTTTGAAAGCGCGATTCTACCGGCTTCGCGAGCGCCCGGGTGATGATCGCCGACAATCCCGGATGGATCGAGGAATCGAACTCCCGCGGCGGAATGGGATTTTCATTGACGATCTTGTAGATCACCGTGGTGACCGACTCTCCCGGGAACGGCTTTGCGCCGGTCACCAGTTCGTACAGCACCACGCCCAGCGAAAAAATGTCCGACCGGCCGTCCACCGGCCGGCCCTTGATCTGTTCGGGCGACATGTAACTCGGCGTGCCGATGATTTGCGCGGTCTGCATGGCGCCGAACTGAAGAATCTTCGCCGTGCCGAAGTCGGTGATCTTCAGCGTGTCGTCCGGCGTAAGCATCAGGTTTGCGGGCTTGATGTCGCGGTGGATGATTTTGTGTTGGTGCGCGAAATCCAGCGCCGAGCAGGCCTGCTGCATCAGCCGCAGCACGCGCGGAAGCGGAAACGCCTGGCGCGACTCGATCTGGGCCTGCAGGCTGGGCCCTTCGACCAGTTCCATCGTGATGTACAGCAGGCCGTCTTCCTCGCCGGCGTCGTAGACGACCACGATATTCGGGTGGGTCAGCCGGCCGGCAGCGCGCGCTTCGGTTTGGAAACGCGACACCAGTTCCTCGTGCGACATCCCGCTGCCGGGCTGCGCCAGGCGCATCGTCTTCACCGCCACCGTCCGGCCGATCACCGGATCGTTGGCGCGATAGACCACGCCCATGGCGCCGCGGCCCAGTTCTTCGAGCAGTTCGTAGCGTCCGGCTTTGGCGGATGTCGTCATGTCCCTTTCGAGGCACAGGGATTCCCGTACGGGAATCCGGCAGAGGCGGCGAAGGGGCATCGCGGGAAACTGGCGTAAACCCAGCGGTGCCTCCGGTTTGGGGTCCGTCAGCGAGTGCCCGCCTGGGACCACCCTTCCGGGCTTGCTGTCGAACATAGCGTTCCAGGACGGGGCCGTCAACGCTGGCGAAGTACAGTGTTCGAGGGCCGCAACTCGGAGCGCGTAAGTGCCTCAGGACAAGACGCCAACGAGGGGAATTCGAGCTGTGACGGCGGAAAAGCGACGAGCCGATAAGGCCAAGGTCAGGTGGAGATTTGCCGCCGCATCTTGCCGAAGCTAGTCCTTTTGTTGTGCGCCCGCTCGTGTCAAGTGAACCAGCCGTTCCGCCTCCGGCGGTGCCGCCGGTCGAGGCCGCAGCGTCTGCGGCGCTCGCCGGTTGTCGAGCATCGCTACCTGTTGCGAGCAGGAGACAGTGCAGAGGGGGGCGCACGGCTTCTCGGTCAAAAACTCGCGGCGGAAATCCTCGAGGTTGTAATCCGCCAGCGGAATTCCCGGGTAGCCGCGCTGCTGCGAGCACCAGTGCACCAGTCCGTCCTCGCAGATATAGAGGTAGCGCGCGCCCGAGCGGCAGCGCCACTGGTTCGGTTTGCCGCCGGCGATGTTGTGCTGGAACTGGTTGAATCGCGAATACGACCGCTTGCTCAGGTCCATCACCTGCTCGAAGATCTCCTGTTCGCGCGGGTTGAGCGGCTCGAGCTGCCCGTTGTGATCGTGCAGCACGCCGACGGTGCTCGTGAAGCCCAGCCCCACGGCGCGCCGCGCCACCGCCAGCGCGTCCTCGGGATTTTTGATGCCGCTGCCGAGGACCGAGTTGATGTTCACCTGAAATTCGGCGTGCTCGGCCAGCAGCACCAGCTTCTGGTCCAGCACCTTCAGGCTTTTCTTCGAAGTTTCGTCCGGCATCGCGTTGTCGATGCTGATCTGCAAGTGCAGCAGGCCGGCGCGATTGAGCCGCCGGATGCGCTCGGCCGTGAGCAGGTAGCCGTTGGTGATCATCCCGGCGATGGCCCCGGTCCCTCGTACGCGGGAGATGATCTGGTCGAGCTCGGGATGGAGCAGCGGCTCGCCGCCGCTCTGCGTGATGATCGAAGTTCCCAGCTGCCCCAGCTTGTCGATCCGCTTGAACATCTCCGCCAGCGGCACCGGCTGCGAGAAGTCGTCGTATTCGTTGCAGTAGGTGCAGGAGAGATTGCAGCGCCGGATGGGAATCAGATGCGCGAGCACGGGGTGCTCGGTCGAGAGCAACCCCCACCCTATCATGCGCCACTCGGCCAGGCGCGTGCCCCAAAAGCGCAGTCCGCGGCGGATGCGACCCCGCATTTCCATGCCGTAACTATAGCGGGATTTGCTGCTGAAGTGTACTCCCCGCCGTCTCGCTCACTAACTCCAGGTCACAAGACACGCGGCATGTCCGCTAGGTATAATGCCGGGACCGTGGCGATATCGTCCAAGGGTTAGGACGCGGCCCTCTCAAGGCCGAAATCCGGGTTCGAATCCCGGTATCGCTACCAGATTTCCGGATAAGCTTGCAGCAAACTTGCACCGGTCGCCCACCAGTTACGTTCCGCTCTTGGACTTTAAAGCGGTTCCCAAAGTGTGCAAAAACGTATCTCTAGAATCAGCGCTATCCAGGTTGAACTGATGTTCTAACCATCGACCGTTTTCCTCCAATTGCACTAAATGCCCTGTTTCTTGTTGCAATCGGAAGGTTCGGGAATCCTGATCGAATGTCATTGAATTCCGCAGAAAGTTTTCATGAAAGGTGACGGGTCCAATGGCGTTTAAAACTTCCTCGCCTAAAACGGTCTCAACTTTACGCTTAAAGATTTCCGCATCCCTTTCAAATTCTTTTTTCTGTTTCTGCGCCATTTCGGCCTCTCGTTCAGCGTCAGCAGCATCGACCCGAATACTGGCTTGGGCAACCAACTCACGTAGTTTATCCTTCATGAAACAAATTCTACCACGAGACGAGCCGAATTCACTTCGCCCGGCTTAGACGTGCTGTGCCTTACCGCGCTGGCTGGCTACTGCGGAATGCTCACCCTCACCTTCAGGTCGTCAACGAGCCTTTGCGCCGAGTTTACGGTCTCCTTCTCTCTGTTCTTCTCCCGGCGGGCCAGTCTCCTATGGTCAGTTTCGGACCAAAGCGAGTTCTTCGTCTTGGCATCGTAGATGGTCAGCACGAGCTGGGGATCAACGATCTGAGCGCTGTGAACCTGTGTTGTATTGTTGTAAGTGTTGGTTGAACTCCACACACGCGTGCCCCCGTTCTCAACGCGGTACGCTAACTCAACGATTAAATCTGCCTCCTCAGGTGATCCGACAATTTCGTATTTGTTCCATTCCTTAATCTTTGAGTAGAAGGCATCGTACGCGAGATTGTTTCCACCGCCGTTTGTAAGAAAAATCTTCTTGGCGTTCACGACTACGGCAGGCAACGGGGCCACCGGTACTTTCTGTTTGTCCTTTGCCACCGTTAGGTCAACAGCCAGAATTAGGATCACTATTGGTGTAACCAAGCAGAGAACTGTCATAGAAATCCATCGTTTCATTTATTTCTCCCCACCAGATTACGCCGGGCCGCCAACCTTCACACCAATCGCCTTAGTTTCCAGATAGAGAATCGGCGGAATAAAGGAATGCCCACACTTTTCGTTTGGACAAGTTACTTTAATGTCGGATATCCCGGGAGTTCCCCCGGAACACCCTTTTGGAGACATATCGTTGACCCAGACTTCGCTCTCGCATTGAGGACACGTCGCATACATTGCCATTCGCTGTTCCCTCCGTACCTTGATTCTACGCTAGTTTCAGAATCAGCAAAAACATCAATAAGAGCAGCGCTTCTGTATTGTGTCTGCACCCTCTCAAGGCCGAAATCCGGGTTCGGATCCCGGTATCGCTACCAACATTTACGACCTGCGGAGCAGATTCCTCGTTAGAGCACATGCAATCGTGACGGGATGCGTCGCCACAATGGTGATTTGGCCCAACACGCTCTGCGGCTCGTGGAAAACGCCTAGTTGTCTCAACACCGTGCCCCGGTCGTAATAGATTCTTTCCCCGGCCAGGCGGTCATCGGCGTCGAACGTGTACACACCGCAAAGCGGGAACTCGACTCGTCGCCCCGTCGCCGGAAGGCTGCGCCACAGCCCAAGGTGCGTGCCGCGAATCATGGCTTCAACGAGAATGGCGTCGTCTGTGACGTGCCGGCGCCGTACCTCGATTTCCAGGTCAGGCAGCGCCTTCATCAGTTGCTCGTAAAACTGGCGGACTCCGTTCCGGCCCTCGTAGTGTTTGTCCCACGCTTCGTCATCGTAGCGGGCGGTATCGCCGAAGGTGCCGAGAACGCCTTCAAGGTCGTGCTCGTTCTCAAGCCGAACGTGCTGCTCGACAATGGCAATTCGAGCCGACCGTCTGTCCTTTGGGATAACTGCGCTTGCCACAGTCGCCTCCCGTCGCGTCTACGCCAGTTCCTGCCGTACCAGCCGGGCCCCTGCAACCATCGCCTGCATCTTGCCGAAGGCGACCTCCCGCGGCAAATACTTCAGGCCGCAATCGGGTGCCACAACGACTCGGTCGGGACTGACGAAGGGAAACGCGCGCCGGATTCGTTCCGCGACGATTGCCGCCGTTTCAACCTGATGGGTTGAGAGATCGAGGACGCCGAGAATGATCGTTTTTCCCCGCAGCTTTTCGAGCACCGAGCAATCGAGCGAGGACTGGGCTGTCTCGATCGAGATCTGCTGCGCGCGGGATTCGGCCAGCTCCGCGAGGAACGAGTAGCCACTGGGGCGCTCGTGAACCATGGCGGCGTAGCCGAAACAGATGTGTATGGCGGTGGTGCCGGTGACCCCTTCGAGCGCGCGGTTCAGCGCGGCGAGGCCGTATTGACGCGCTTTTTCGTGACGCGCCTGCATGTAGGGCTCGTCGATCTGCACGATGTCCGCGCCGGCGGCGAAAAGGTCCTTGATCTCTGCGTTCACCGCCGCCGCATAGTCCAAAGCCATCTCCTCTTCGCGAGCGTAATAGTCGTTCTGCGCCTGCTGCGCCATCGTAAACGGGCCCGGGACCGTGGCCTTGATCTTGCGCTCCGTGTTCGCGCGCAGAAACTCGACGTCCCGCGCTTCCACCGCATGCTTGCGGCGAATCTTTCCGACCACGCGTGGTACCGCGTAGGGAACGCCGCTGCGCCCGACTGCGGTTCCCGGGTTATCGAGGTCGATTCCTTCGAGCGCCGTGGCAAACCGGTTCGAGTAGCTCTCGCGGCGGATTTCCCCGTCGGTGATGATGTCCAGGCCCGCGCGTTCCTGATCGCGAATCGCGAGCAGCGTTGCATCGTCCTGAGCCTGTTCGAGCCATGCGGGAGCCACGCGCCACAATTCCCCGGCGCGCACCCGCGGCGGCATTCGGCCGGCGAGTTTTCCGCGATCGATCAACCAGTCGGGCTGGGGATACGAACCGACTAAAGATGTCTCCAGCAACTTTGCCGGCACAAGTTTCCTCTTCGCCCAGTTCGGAGTACGATCCAACCCGTGGCCGGCGCTGTCGTACCCCCTGCGGCAGATTCCGCGGTATCATCCCGGCTAGGTTTGGGCGCCAGCCGCGGCCAGCAAGGGACAGTCGCCGGCAAGACGCTACCGGCGGGGCGGCCAGGGTGTCAAGGCAGTTTGGCGAACGGATCGGCGCGGGACCCGAAGCGATTTGCACTGCCGGCCCGCCCGGGAAATCAGGAGGCGCAGATGCGTGCTATCGACGAGAAAACGGTCACCGACGTGGCTCTCGAACAGATGTCTTCGACGGCCGATCCGCGGCTGAAGGAAGTCATTGCTGCGCTCGTGCGTCACTTGCATGACTTCGCGCGCGAAGTCGACCTCACGGCGGAAGAATGGCTTGCGGGCATCCGCTTTCTCACGGCGGTCGGCCAGAGCTGTACGCCCTATCGCCAGGAATTCATTCTCCTTTCGGACACGCTCGGCCTGAGCAGCCTGGTCAACGCGCTGCACGACAAGCGCAGCGTGGAAGTCGGTACGAAGACGAGCCTGCTCGGCCCGTTTTACCGGCGGAACGCGCCCGCGTTCAAACTCGGCGACTCGATCGCCGCAAATGCGAACGGGAAGGAGATCGCGATCTACGGGCGTGTCGTGGATCTGCACGGTGAGGGAGTCCCAAATGCTTCGCTCGAGATCTGGCAGACGGACGAGGAAGGCACCTACGACCTGCAAAAGCGCGACGCTTCGGAGATGGATCTTCGCGGATGTTTCCACGCGGATTCTCAGGGCCGTTATTTCCTGCGCAGCGTCCGTCCGCTCGGATACATGATTCCGCTGGATGGTCCGGTGGGCGACTTGATCCGCGCGCAAGGGCGCCACGGTTGCCGCCCGGCGCACATCCATTTCCTGGTGGGCGCGCCCGGTTACCGCGAGGTCGTCACGGCCGCCTACCTGGCCAGCGACCAGTACATCGATTCGGATACCGTTTTCGGCGTCACCGAGTCTCTGATCACGGAGACCAAGAACGGCGATCCGTCTTCGCCCTTCCCGAATCTGCCGAGCCTGCGATTCGATTTCACGCTCGCGCCGGCAGTGAAAGATGCCGTCTCTGGCCGGGTCGGCGCCGACCCTTCGCAAATCCTCTAGCGCGCGTTACACGACGGCGAGAAGAAACATCTCGCCGGGGCAGGTTTGCTCCGGCGGCAAATTCGTTGACGCCAAGCCGTCGGAAGCCGTAACATCTGCCGCCTTGAAATTCGAATCACGAATATAGCTCTGCACGGCCGCCGCCCCTTGCACGGCCCGGACGAAGGTTCCGGAGCTCGGGCCTCGGACAGCACGACTCCAGGAGATAAACCATGTTGCGCATAAACGACGAAGCTCCCAATTTCACCGCCGAAACTTCGCAGGGCACGATCAACTTCCACGAATGGATGGGCGACGGCTGGGCCATCTTGTTCTCGCATCCCAAGGATTTCACTCCGGTCTGCACCACGGAACTGGGCTACATGGCCGGCCTCCAGCCGGAATTCGAAAAGCGCAATTGCAAGATCATCGGGCTGAGCGTGGACCCGGTGACGAGTCACAGCAAGTGGGCTGCGGACATCGAAGAAACGCAAGGCCACAAAGTAGAATACCCCATGATCGGGGATCCGCAACTCAAGGTGGCCAAGCTGTACGACATGCTGCCGGCCGACGCCGGCGATACCTCCGAAGGTCGCACCGCGGCCACGAACGCAACCGTTCGCACCGTGTTCGTGATCGGTCCCGACAAGAAGGTCAAGCTGATGCTCAGCTATCCAATGAGCACCGGCCGCAACTTCGACGAGGTCTTGCGCGTGCTCGATTCGATGCAGCTCACGGCCAAACACAAAGTGGCCACGCCGGTGAACTGGAAAAATGGCGAAGACGTGATCATCCTGCCGGCGGTTTCCGACGACGAGGCCAAACAGAAGTATCCCGGCGGTTGGAAGGCGCCCCGGCCCTATCTGCGGATTGTTTCCCAGCCGAAGTAGCAGCCCGCGGACGAGGATGGCGCCGTGATCCTCAAGCAGTTCTATCTGCCGTGCCTGGCGCACGCTTCCTACCTCATTGCTGACGAGGAGACGGGCACGGCGGCCGTGGTTGACCCGCAACGCGACATCGACCAGTACGTCGCCTTTGCCGCCGAGCGCGCGCTCAAGATCAAGCACGTTTTCCTGACGCATCTCCACGCCGATTTTGTCGCCGGCCATCTCGAGCTGCGCGATCGCGTGGGCGCGACGATCTACCTCGGCGCCGCGGCCAAAGCCGGGTACGCGTTCAAGCCGGTTCGCGACGACGACGTTCTCGAATTCGGGCGCGTCCGCCTTGCAGTCCTGGAAACGCCGGGCCACACGCCCGAGTCCATCTCCATCGTTGTTTACGACCTGAACGTGAGCGACACGGAACCGCAGGCCGTGCTCACCGGAGACACCCTATTTATCGGCGACGTGGGGCGGCCAGACCTCCGCGCCGCGCTCGGCTGGTCGGCCGCCGAACTGGGCAGCATGCTTTTCGATTCGCTGCACAACAAGCTGCTCCCGCTGCCGGACCAATGCCTGGTCTATCCGGCTCACGGCGCGGGTTCGCTTTGCGGGAAGGCCCTCAGCAAGGAGACGGTCTCGACGCTGGGAGAGCAACGGCAATTGAACTACGCGCTGCAACCCATGAGCAAGGAAGCGTTCATCCAGGTGGTGACGGCCGATCAGCCCGAAGCCCCGGCCTACTTCACCTACGACGCCGTGCTGAACAGCCAGGAGCGGCCGACGCTGGACCAGGCGATGGCGCGCGAGATGAATCCCCTCACGCTCGACGGCCTGCTGGCCTTGCAGGCGGGCGGCGCGCAGATCCTCGACACGCGCGATCCCGCGGAATTTGCGGCGGCGCATTTCGCGGGCAGCATCAACATCGGGCTCGGCGGCCAATATGCAACGTGGGCCGGAACCGTGCTCGATCGAAAGCATCCGATCGCGATTATCGCCGACCCCGGCCGCGAGCACGAATCGGCCATCCGGCTCGGCCGCATTGGGTTCGATCACGTCGCAGGCTATTTGCACGATGGATTGCAAAGTCTGCAATCGCGGCCGGACCTGACCGTGACGACCGAACGCCTCAGCGCGCCGTTCGCCGCGGAGTTGCTTTCGTCCACCGAGCCGCCGCTGCCCATCGATGTCCGCGCGCCGGTCGAGCGCGAAGCGAAGCACATCGCTGGCAGCTTGGGCATTCCGCTCAATCATCTGGCGGAAAATCTCGCTAAACTCTCGAAAGATCGTGCCTTGCTGGTCTATTGCGCGGGCGGTTACCGCTCGTCCATCGCTGCGAGCTTGTTGCAAGCCGCCGGATTCGGCCGCGTCAGTGAAATTGCCGGCGGCCTTGCGGGATGGGAAGCCGCGAACCTGCCAGTCGAAACCACTCGCGCCTTGCCGTAGCAACTTGGCGTCGCCGGATTCATGCGACTCGCCTCGGCGATCGTCGTTCCGCATTTCAGCTACAATGTTGCCCCGTGGCGACCGTCTACGCAGGCACTTCCGGTTGGGCGTATCCGGCCTGGAAGCTGGATTTCTACCCGCGCAAACTCAGTCCCGCCAAGTTCCTGAGCTACTACGCCACGCGCTTGAATTCGGTCGAGTTGAACTATACCTTCCGGCGTTTTCCCACGGAGAAGCTGCTTGCAGGCTGGATCGTCGCCACTCCTTCAGGTTTCAAATTCTCGGTCAAGGCGCACCAGAACATCACGCACGTCAAGCGCCTTCGCGACGCCGCCGAGTTCACGTTGCAATTCATCGCCGCCCTGCGTCCCCTGCAGGACGAAGGCAAGCTCGGCCCCGTGCTCTTCCAATTGCCGCCGTTTCTAAAATGTGATCTGCCGCTTCTGACGGATTTTCTCGGGGCACTGCCGCGGCGCGTTCGTTGCGCGTTTGAGTTTCGGCATGTGTCCTGGTTTTGCCAGGAAGTTTTTGCCGCGCTGCGTGCGGCGAATGCCGCGCTTTGCCAGGCGGAGAGTGAAACTCTGGAAACGCCCGCGATCGAGACCGCCGATTTCTCCTATTTCCGTTTACGAAAAGAAACCTATCCGCCCAAGGCCCGCGAAGCCCTCGCGCAAAAAGTGCTCCGTCTGGCGGAACGCGGCGACGTATTCACGTACTTCAAACACGAAGACACGCCCGAGGGCGCGCTGCACGCCGAGGCCTTGCTCGCCGCGGGCAAAACGGAGTAAACGCGCCGTGCTTTCCTCGGCTGCGTCTTCCCCGATTTTCCGGCTGGCATTCAGAAACGGACGCGCTCGCGCAATTCTTTAAGCGACTCGTTTGCTTCGCGCACCGCCTCCTCGACGTCCAGTGTAGTGAGCTTGCCCCGCCGCTTCAGGATCCGCCCGTCGACAATCACGGTGTCCACGTTCGCCGGCTCCGCCGCTTCCACCAGAAGACTGGCGGGATCGGTCATGGGCGCGGTATTGGCATCCCCGGTGGATACCAGGATCATGTCCGCGCGTTTGCCCGGCGCAAGCGACCCCACGCGGTCGGCGATGCCCAGCGCGGCCGCGCCCGCGATGGTCGCGAGCTCAAGCGCACGCCGCGCGGGGAACGCGAACTCATCTTCCGCCCGCGCGGTCTCGACGTTCTGCACCGCCTTCATGATGGCGAACATGTCGGCGTTGCCCGACAACATGACCGCGTCCACCGAAAGGCTGACTCGCACCCCGGCCGCCAGCAGGGCGGCCGTCGGCGGGTAGCCGAATCCGATGCGCATTTCCGTGAGCGGGCTGAGGCTGGCCGACGTGCCCGTCTCGGCCAGTATGTCGATGGCGGTGCGGGTCGCGTTATTCGCGTGGACCACCTGTACGTCCTTGCCGAGCATGCCCTCCGCAAACATGGTTTCGATTTGGTGCCAGGGAAGGCGCTTCCGCGACGCGTCTGCGTGCACGCTGATCGGCAGACCGAGCGCGCGCGCCGTTTTCCACTCCTGACGGTATACCTCGGGCGCGCAGATGACGCCTCGCAATGCGGCTCCCAGCGTGAGCAGCCCGTCCCCCGCGGGGACAAACCATTCTCGCTGCACGCGCGGAAGGTCGGCGAAATCCATGGACTGATCGAGCGGCAGGTCCTCGCTGTAACCGTAGGAAAAACGCGCCCGGATGCCGCTTTCCGCCAGGGCCCGCAGGTCGGCGTCGGCGTACTCTGGCCCGCGAATGTTATGGCACCAGTCGTGGACCGTCGTGATGCCCGAGTGCAGAGCCTCCGCGGCGGCCAGTCGCACTCCGCGATACATGTCCTCGGGCTGATATACTTTTCCGAAGGCCGTCTTGGTGAGGAAATAGCCGCCCTCCGCCGCGTCGCCCGAAAGGCCGCGGAGCTGCGTGCTCCACATGTGCCAGTGCGTATCCACCAAGCCTGGCAGCGCAATCATGCCGCGCGCGTCGATATTTGCGGCCCCGCGCGCGGCCAGCTTCGTTCCCACGGCGATGACCTCGCCGTCTCGCACGTGGACGTCTCCGCAGGGCAGGTCTCCGAGTTCCGAATCCATGGTCATCACGCACGCATTGCGCACCACGAATTCGCCCCGCGCCGGAAGCTTCGTCGATTTCCTGCCGCGCGCCTGTCGCGCATTTTTCATGGGCGAAGGCGCTCCTGAACCTTGCTGGTATGGATTGCGAGAGAGGTCATCTTATCCTTGGGCGGAGGACCGTTCTGCCCCCTGAATCGGCTTCCGGCCAATGGGCGCGATCGCCAGGATTCGTCTTGACGCGATACAATGTACCTTAGCCCTTGCGTTCTTGGGTCAACTTCCGATGAATCTTCCGTCCGCCGACGGCGCTGGCTCGCACGCACTCGATTGGGCTCACCCGATCGTTCGAGAGTGGTTTCTCGAGCGCTTCGAGACGCCCACCGAGCCGCAAGAAATGGGCTGGCCGCACATCCTGGCCCGGCGAACCACCATTATTTCTGCTCCTACGGGCTCGGGGAAGACGCTGGCTGCTTTCCTGGCGTGTATTGACCGCCTGGTGCGCAAGGCGCTCGGCGGCGAACTCGCGGACTCGACCGAAGTCCTGTACGTTTCTCCGCTCAAAGCCCTCGGCAACGACATCCAGAAAAACCTCGAAGTTCCGCTCGCCGACATCCTGCGCAAGGCGGGCGAGCGCGGCTTGCTCATGCCCGAAATTCGCGTGGGCGTGCGCACGGGCGACACCCTCATGCACGAGCGCCGCGCCATGCTGCGCCGGCCTCCGCACATTCTGGTCACCACGCCGGAATCGCTTTACATCTTGCTCACCGCGGAAAAAAGCCGCGCCATGCTGCGCGGCGTCGAGACGGTCATCGTCGACGAAATTCACGCCGTCGCCGACGACAAGCGCGGCGCTCACCTGGCGCTTTCGCTCGAGCGGCTGGAAGCTTTGCTGCTGCGCCCCCCCGTCCGCATCGGTCTCTCCGCCACGCAGAAGCCCATCGAGCGCGTGGCCCGGTTCCTCACAGGAAGCGACCGGCCCGCGCCCGTCGTCGTGGACGTCGGGCACCGCCGGGCCATGGACGTGGCCGTGGAAGTGCCGCCGAGCGAGTTGAGCGCCGTCGCCTCCAATGAAATGTGGGGTGAAATCTACGACCGCATCGCCGCGCTGGTTGGGCAGCACCGCTCCACGCTGGTCTTCGTCAACACGCGGCGGCTCGCCGAGCGCGTGTCTCATCATCTGGCCGAGCGCCTCGGGCAGGACGCCGTCGCCGCCCACCATGGCAGCCTCGCCCGCAAGTTGCGCCTGTCCGCTGAGCGCAGGCTCAAGGCGGGCGAACTCCGCGTGCTCGTGGCTACGGCCTCGCTGGAATTGGGCATCGACATCGGCCACGTGGACCTGGTCTGCCAGATTGGCTCTCCGCGCTCGATTGGCGTGGCGCTGCAGCGCATGGGCCGCTCCGGTCACTGGCGCGGTGCCACGCCAAAAGGCCGCGTCTTCGCCACCACGCGCGACGAGCTGCTCGAATGTGCTGCGCTCGTTCGCGCGGTGCGCCGCGGCGATCTCGACGAGCTCGCGATTCCGGAAGCGCCGCTTGACGTCCTCGCGCAGCAGATCGTGGCATCCTGCGCGGCCGAAGAGTGGCAGGAGGATGAACTGTTTGCGCTGGTGCGCCGCGCGTATCCCTATCGCGCGCTGCCGCGCTCCGATTTTGACGCCCTGCTGGGAATGTTGTCGGAGGGCATCTCCGCCAGGCGTGGCCGCTACGGCGCTTACATCTTCCGCGACCGGGTCAACCACCGTCTCCGCGGGCGGCGCGGCAGCCGGCTCGCGGCGATCACCAGTGGCGGAGCCATTCCGGAAAACGCTCTCTATACCGTCGTGGCCGCGCCAGATGACGCGGTCGTCGGCACGGTGGACGAAGATTTCGCCGTGGAAAGCCTGGCGGGCGACATCATGCTCCTCGGCAATACCTCCTGGAGAATTCGCCGCGTGGAGCGAAGCAAGGTGCTGGTCGAAGATGCCCAGGGTGCTCCGCCCAACGTCCCTTTCTGGCGGGGCGAGGCGCCCGGCCGCACCGAGGAGCTTTCCGCGCAGTTGTCGGAGTTGCGCGAGAAAATCGCCGAATGCATATCGGGACCGGACGCAAATGACGCTGGACGAAATGCAGCCGTCGCCTGGCTCAAGGAAGAGTGCGGCCTCGACGGCGCCGGCGCCGTGCAAGCCGTCGATTACGTCTGGAGCGGGCGTGCCGTGCTCGGGGCCGTGCCCTCCCGGAAACTGGTCATTGCCGAGCGCTTTTTCGATGAAAGCGGCGGCATGCAGCTTGTGATTCACGCCCCGTTCGGCGCTCGGATCAACAAGGCCTGGGGTCTGGCGCTGCGCAAGCGTTTCTGCCGCTCGTTCAATTTTGAGCTGCAAGCGGCCGCAACCGACAACGGCGTGAATATCTCCCTCGGCGAACAGCACAGCTTCCCGCTTGCCGACGTTTTTCATTATCTCGATTCAGCCTCTGTGCGCCCGGTGCTCGAGCAGGCGGTGCTGGCCGCGCCGCTGTTTACGGTGCGCTGGCGCTGGGTGGCTGGCCGCGCGCTGGCCCTGCTGCGTTTTCAAGGCGGCCGCAGAGTTCCCCCGCAAATCCAGCGCATGCGCGCCGAGGACCTGCTGGCTGCCGTTTTTCCCGAAGCCATTGCTTGCCAGGAGAACATCGTCGGGGACATCGCCATTCCCGAGCATCCCTTGATTCGCGAGACGATGAAGGATGCCCTCGAAGAGGCCCTAGATCTCGACGGCCTCCGGCGCGTCCTCGAAGACCTGGCGGCGGGACGCATCCGCTGCCTCGCCGTGGACACCCCCGTTCCCTCGGCCTTCTCGCACGAGATACTGAACGCCAACCCCTACGCGTATCTCGACGATGCTCCCCTCGAAGAGCGCCGCGCTCGCGCCGTGGAAATGCGCCGCGTGCTGCCGGAAAAGGTCGCCTCCGAATTCGGGCGGCTGGATCCCTCGGCGATCGCGCAGGTTCGCGAAGACGCCTGGCCCGACGTTCGCGACGCCGACGAATTGCACGACGCCCTCTTGACCCTCGTTGCGGTGCCGGAACCGGGTTCTGACGACTCCGCGGGAGCGAGCCCGCTTGCGGCCACTGTGACGCGCGCGGTTTCCGAGTGGCGCGGCCACTTCCCGGAATTGATCGCTCAGCGACGCGCGGCATCGGCCATGCAGGACGGGCAGCGCTATTGGGTCTGTGCCGAGCGAGTAAGCTTGTTTCGTCGGATTTTTGACGCCGCGGAGTTTGAGTCGCCACTTCCGGACGTGGGCGAGGCAGCACCTTCGCGCGACGATGCGTTTTCCGCGCTGCTCACCGGCTGGATGGCGCATGCCGGGCCCACCACGGCGGGCGAACTCGCGGAAGTACTTCATTTGCAGCCGGAAGTAATCGACAGAACTCTGCTGCGCCTCGAAGCCGGCGGGACCGTCTTGCGCGGACGTTTCACCGACTCCCCGGGGCGGGAGACCGAATGGTGCGAGCGCCGTCTTCTGGCGCGCATTCACCGTCTTACGGTCGGCGAGCTGCGCAGGCAGATTCAGGCGGTTACGCCCGCGCAATTCTTGCGCTGGCTGCTGCGCTGGCAGCACTTGGCGCCGGGCACGCAGTTGCGCGGCGAGCGCGGCACGCTCGAAGTGCTGCATCAACTGCAAGGCTTCGAGGCTCCCGCGAATGCCTGGGAGCGCCAAATTCTTCAGCGGCGCATTGCCGGCTACACGCCCGAGATTCTGGATCATCTATGCCTGACCGGGGCCGTCGGGTGGGGGCGGCTGTCGCCTCATCCCGCGACGCTCGAAGCGTGGAGCGCGGGGCGGCGCGTGATGCCGACCAGCGTCGCGCCGGTCGCTTTCTTTGTGCGCGAAGATTCCGACTGGATGATGCC
>Ga0210394_10002056_pt1 | contig 29015 bp, 27 predicted proteins | sample IncBWC12MmetaG_FD_160121 | JGI IMG/M metagenome (GOLD analysis project Ga0210394, IMG submission 160121) | Forest soil microbial communities from Barre Woods Harvard Forest LTER site, Petersham, Massachusetts, United States - Inc-BW-C-12-M | ecosystem: Environmental > Terrestrial > Soil >...
AGAGTCACTAGATACAGGATTTGCTGTATCTGGTCTAGGGGCTTCTGGGCTTTTATTTTTCATGCGGCGCACATCTCGCGCGTACCGTTGACTCACTGGACAGCGAAGTTTATAGTGAATCGGAACCCACGGCTGGCGTCCTGTCGGCGTCTGCCCAATGAGAGAATCTCGTGAGCGCGATGAACCTGCCGAACAGCCTTACCGTGCTCCGGATTTTTTTCGTCCCGCTTTTGGTTGTCGTCCTACTTACCCGCGAACCGAATTTTGACTTCTGGGGTTTGCCAATCCACTTCGAAGTGTGGGGCGTGCTGATTCTGTTGATGGCGGCGGCTACGGATGTGATGGACGGATACATCGCGCGAAAGCGACGCGAGATTACGACGCTGGGAATTCTGCTGGATCCAATCGCCGATAAATTGCTGATTTCGGCCGCGTTTATTTCGCTGGTGGAGATGGGACTGGTGCCCGCGTGGATGGTGGTGATTATCATCGGGCGCGAATTTATTGTGGTAGGGCTGCGCGAGATTGCGTCAGTGGAAGGATTGGTGATTCCGGCGTCGCCGCTGGGCAAGACCAAGATGATTTTGCAGGTGCTCGCGGGATGCGCGGTGATTCTGACGGCGAAGTACACATCGCTGAAGTTGCTCGGCAGCGTGTTGATGTGGCTCGTGGTACTGAGCGCCATAGCATCGGCGATTCACTACTTCCAGATGTTCTGGAGCCAGATCGATAGTCGCGTGCAGGAGCGGCGACGCGCGGTAATCATCGTCAAGCCCGAAGAGAAGCACCAGGATGCTCCCACTCGCTGATTCAGCGAAGCAGGCTCTCCTCGATGTAGCAAGGCGGGCAGTGATTCTCGCTGTCGAACGCCGCGAACTCCTAGAAGACCTTCCCGACGATGAGGCGCTGCGGCAGCCTGCGAGCGCGTTCGTCACATTGCACCGGCTAGGGCGCTTGCGGGGATGCGTGGGGCAGCTCGCGTCGAAGGATGCACTCGTTTCGGTGATTGCCTATTGCGCGATGGCAGCGGCGCTGGATGACCCGCGATTCGCTCCAATGACTTCGCCGGAACTCGAAGGCCTCGCAATAGAGATCTCGGTGCTTTCACCGCTCGTTGAAATTTCCTGCGAGCAGGTCGAACCGGGGAAGCACGGTTTGATGGTTTCGCGAGGGGCAAAACGCGGCGTTTTACTGCCTCAGGTAGCCCAACAATTCGGTTGGACAGCAGAACGCTTTCTGGAAGAAACGTGCCTGAAGGCCGAACTCGAGCGCGACGAATGGAAAAAGGCGGGAACGCGCGTACAAGGATTTACCGCCGAAATCTTCAGCGAAGCGGGATTCCACGCAGCTCCGCGGCGCGACGAACCTGACGTACCAGCAAAATCAAGCTATTCGACTTCGACGTAATCGCCCGCGTAAATCTGCCGAAGACTGAACGTGATTAGAACGCTCGAAGAATTGGGCGCGGCACGGACCACAACTCCCTCGCCGATCACTTCGCGCGGCACATTGTCCCATTGATATTTCGCGGGGACGCTTCCGAAGCCATACATATCGAACGCTGCCCGCTTGGTTTGATAGGCGGTCTCGTGTTCGGTGCCCTGATAGCGGAACACCCGGTAGTAATCGCCCACTTTGACGCCCTGGGAAGTGCCCAAGTTCACGTAGATAATGTCATTGGTTCCATCGAGAATCGCAAAGTTCTTGCCGGAAACAACCATGGCCACCGGCTTTCCGCTGGGCGGTGCGAAACGGTCAAAATTGGCTTCGGATTTGAGGGGCGGCGTAGGACGCTCGTTGAAGGGCAGAATGATGTCGCCGCGCTGTATGTAATTGCAGGAATTCACGACTTGAGCGATGGACACATTGGGCTGTGCTACGACGACACGGAGGCGGCCTTCGTCTTCCCACATCGTTCCAATCTTCTTCAAAATGGAAAACTGCCACTTGGTCCACTCGATGTCGGTGGGGTCGGTGATGGCGCGGATCACTGAAAATTGGTCGCCCACCTTGACGCCCTGGCTGGAGCCCTTGTTGATGTAGACGTAATCGCCTTGCTGGAAGGTGTTCTTATAGTTGGACTCTTCGCCGGTAATCACGTAGGTATCGTGCGGGACGGACTCGTTCGTGATGGTCCCCGAGCAGTAGATGTCGTCCTGAGTGGTGGTAAGGCCCCTCTCCTGCGCGGCGAGCGCGCCTCCGGATAGGGCCAGAATGAGACCTGCAAGGACAATTTTCCCGCGCATAATACATGCTCCTTTGATTGCAGTGCGCCGACACAGGGCGCAACCCGATGATTCGACCGTAACAAACGGGTATGGGAGCGTCAAGGCAAGGTCTGGTGCGCTTTACACATTAAGTAACGCATGGTAGAAGCCAGAACCCCCCTGTACGGAGGGACAGGTGGAATGAGAGCCGCACGTGAATGTTGAACGCGATGGAACGCGGCATCAAACGAACGAGAATTGGCGGAACGGATACGGGAAATGATTGGCGAGTCGAAAATTTGCGCGGTCGTAGCGGCGGAAAATGCGGCGGCGATGCGGCGCCAGTTCGAAGGAGCGCTCGCAGCAACCAAGACGATCGAATTGCGCCTGGATTGGCTCGCGAACGACAGGGAGATTGAGCAGTTTCTCGCCCGGCTCGCGGCTAGCGCTCGGCGGCGAGGCGCGAGGCGCGGGCGAGTGACGCTGATCGCGACGTGCCGCCGGCGCGAAGCGGGAGGCCGCTATCGCGGCACGATTGGCAAACAGCTCATGCACCTCGGCGAAGCGTTGCGAGCTGGATGCGAATGGTACGACCTCGAGATTGAATCCGCATCGCGCTGTCCTGCAGAACTTCTCGACGTTCTACTCGGTGAAGGACGACAAATCTGCTCGGCCCATTTTTTTCAGCGGTCGCCGAAGGATTTGAAGAGGGTGGTAGCCAACCTATCGAATGGCCGGGCGGACGCGATCAAGATCGCGGCGCAGTGTGAGTCGCTTTCGGAATCCCGGCGCGTGTTAGCAATTGCGCGCGGCCGTGGCGACGCGATTGCGGTGCCGATGGGCGACGTGGCGCTTCCGATGCGCGTTCTCGCGTTGCGCGAACGCGGTGCTTTTGTCTATGCGCCCGTCGAAAATGCGACGGCGCCTGGCCAGGTGTCCCTCAGTGATATGGTGAATGTGTATCGTGCGGACCGTATCAGCCGGCGAACCCGTGTGTTTGGCGTGATCGGCAATCCCATCGGCCACTCGCTCTCACCTCGGCTTCAAAATACCGGCTTTCTGGCGCGAGGAATCGATGCAGTGTATTTGCCGTTTCTCGTGCGCGACTTGAAAGACTTTTGCAATTCGATCGCGGCGCTACGAATAAAAGGATTCAGCGTCACGCTGCCGCACAAGGAAACGGTTCTTCGCTATCTCGATGATTGCGACGAACTCGCCGCCTCGATGGGAGCGGTGAATACTGTTTCCGTGCGGGCAAACGGAAGGCTCATCGGCTACAACACCGATTACGTCGGTGTACTGCGAGCGCTGGAACGCCGCATGCCCCTGCGAGGCAGTCGCGTGCTGATTTTTGGAGCGGGAGGCGTGGCGCGCGCGGTGGCCTTTGCGCTGTCTCGTGCGGGAGCGTCGGTTGGCATCTGTGCGCGGCGGCCGCAACAGGCGCGTTCACTGGCGCGGGCGGCAGGAGGCGAAGCGGTCGCGCGCAAGCACCTGAGAACGGAATTTTTCGACGCGATCGTGAATGCTACTCCGGTGGGTATGCACCCCGCGATTGGGCGATCGCCGCTCGAAGCGCGCGAACTCAATTGCCGGCTCGTGTTCGACACGATTTACCGCCCGCGCGTAACCAAGCTGATGCAACTTGCAGTGCGTCGCGGCATCGAAACAGTTTCGGGCGTGGAGATGTTTGTGGCGCAGGGAACTGCGCAGTGGGAAATCTGGACGGGACAGCGCGCTCCGGAGAAGGCGATGCGCGCAGCAGTCGTTGCGGCACTGGAAGGCGAAGAAAAGCAGCGAGGGTAAACCGCTTCGCCTGACGGGGCAGCTTTACGGCCGACACCTTTACTGGCAACACCTTTACAACACATGGCACAGCCTGATTTCAAAACATTCTCGAAACTCGCGCGACAGGGAAACCTGATTCCGGTCTACGAGACATTTACCGCCGATTTGCTGACGCCCGTGGGGGCGTATCTGCGAATTGTGCAGGAGGCGAAATATTCATTTCTGCTGGAAAGCGTGGAGGGCGGCGAGACTATCGCGCGTTACACCTTTGCCGGCGCGAACCCGGAAGAAGTATTCAGGGCGCGCGGGCGAATCTGCACGCTCGAAACTGGCGGCCGCGAAATCCAATTCGACGATGATCCCATCGAGCAATTGCGGCGACTGACTGCGCGCTACCGCCCTGTACGCATTGCGGGGCTTCCCCCTTTGATTGGAGGCGCAATCGGCTATTTCGCTTACGATATGGTCCGGCTGATCGAAAAAATTCCCGCGTCGGGGCGCGACGATCTGGCGCTGGACGATTGCGTGATGATGTTTTTTCATGGCGTGATCGCCTTTGACCATGTGCAGCATCGCATCTGGGTAATTCGCAACGTATTTACCGAAGGAAAGGGAAGCCTTCGCGAGAAATACGATGCGGCGGTGCGAGGGATCGAGATAGCGCGGCGGAAGCTGGAAGGACCACTTCCCAAGCAGCGCCGCGCGGCGCGGAGTGGCAAACCACGGCTTCAATCGAACATGACGCGGCCGCAATATCTTGCCGCCGTTCGAAAGGCCAAGGCCTACATCCGCGCGGGAGATATTTTTCAAGTGGTGCCAAGCCAGCGATTTTCGGCGCGCACGAATGCCGATCCATTTGAAATTTATCGGGCGGTGCGGGTGGTGAATCCATCGCCCTACCTTTACTTTCTGAAGCTGGACGATGTGTCGGTGGTGGGTAGTTCGCCGGAAATGCTAGTGAAGGTGCAGGGCCGCGATGTTTTCTATCGTCCGATTGCCGGGACAGTTCCGCGAGGGCGCGACGAACAGGAAGACTGTGAGCTTGAAGCGAAATTGCTTGCCGATCCCAAGGAGCGGGCTGAGCACATCATGCTTGTGGATTTGGGGCGCAACGATCTGGGCCGCGTGTGCGAGTACGGGACGGTGAAACCGGAGCGGCTGATGTTCGTCGAGCGCTATTCGCACGTGATGCATGTGGTATCGAGTTTGCGCGGGCAGCTGCGACGCGGCATGGATTGCTTCGACGCGCTGATGGCGTGCTTTCCGGCCGGGACTGTTTCAGGGGCGCCCAAAATCCGAGCGATGGAAATTATTGACGAGCTCGAGCCAACGCGTCGCGGTATCTACGCGGGCGCGGTGATGTATCTCGATTTTTCCGGCAACATCGACTCGTGTATTGCGCTGCGCACTCTGGTGGCGAAGAAGGGGCGCGTCTACATCCAAGCGGGTGGTGGTGTCGTAGCAGATTCGGTGCCCGAGCGCGAGTATCAGGAAACCGTGAACAAAGCGCGCGCGCTGGTGAAGGCGCTGGAGATTGCGCATGGTGGGCGTGCGAAGAAATAAATCGCAGACTGCGGTATTCTGGAATTGCGTCGCTTGGATCGCAACGATGCTACTGCTGCTCGACAACTACGATTCCTTTACTTATAACCTCGCGCAGTATCTGGGCGAGATGGGGCAGCAGCTCGAAGTGCGTCGCAACGATCGCATTACGCTCGACGAGATCGAGAAAATGCGGCCTGAGCGCATCGTGGTTTCTCCCGGTCCATGCACGCCGCAACAAGCGGGGATCAGCATCGCGTTGATCCAACGTTTTGCGGGCAAAATTCCAATTCTTGGCGTGTGTTTGGGGCATCAGGCGATCGGGGCCGCGTTTGGCGGACGCGTGATTCGAGCGCGCAAACTGATGCACGGCAAAACGAGCCGCATCGACCACGATGGCAAAACTATTTTTCGCGGCTTGCCGCAGAAATTTCAGGCCACGCGCTATCATTCGTTGATCGTCGAGCGGAAATCCCTGCCGCGAGAGCTCGAGATTTCCGCGGAAACGGACGATGGCACAATCATGGGCCTGCGGCATCGCAAACTGCGCGTCGAGGGCGTGCAATTTCATCCGGAGTCGGTTCTTACCGAGGCGGGTTTCCGGCTTCTCGAAAATTTCCTCAGCATCTAGAATAAAATTCACGTGGTTTTGCGAGATGCTAGATGAATCCGCGTTCGTACTCCATCACTCGACGGGCCGTGTCTTTCTGCTGCGTTCTGCTTTTCTTGGCGACGTTGGGTTCCGCTTCGCCGGCCTCTTATCTCGGCTTTGACTCAAACGAGTACCCGGGCGACGCGGCGCTGCCGTCATTGAGGCGGACGTTTTCGTTCTCCGGATACTGGCTCAACATTCCGCCGGGCGCCGATTCGAACGAGTGGGTCGGGAAGCGCTCGGCGCTTTTGAAAGACGGGTTCGGTTTTCTCCTACTCTTCAATGGGCGGACGATCAGCCAGCTAAAGAATCTGGGAAGTGCGGCCGACGTGGGAAAGGTGGAGGGTCAATCTGCGGTCGCGCTTGCGCAACAGGAAGGGTTTCACGCAGGTGCCGTAATTTTTCTGGACCAGGAAGAAGGCGGGCGCATGACCGACGAGCAGAACGCGTACATTTTTGCGTGGTTCGATGCGGTGATCGCAGACGGGTTCCGTGCGGGAATTTATTGTTCCGGGATGCCTGCCAACGAAAGCCGAGGGCGGAAGATTGTGACCGCGGACGACATTCGCGCGCACGTGGGAACGCGGAAGATTTCATTTTTCGTGTACAACGATGCCTGCCCGCCATCGCCCGGCTGCGTGTATCCGAAAAACCCGCCTGCGCCGTCCGCCAGCGGCCTGCCGTATGCTTCGGTGTGGCAGTTCGCGCAATCGCCGCGGCGCCATGAATTCACGAAGCGCTGCGCGAACACTTACAACGCCGACGGCTATTGTTACGCGCCGGGCGCGGGGCCGGGTTCAGTGAACCTTGACTTGGATTCATCGCTTTCGCCTGATCCATCGAACGGACGGAAATAATGGGCGCGGACGCGCCGTTTGCTTTGGAAGTCGAGAACATCGTGAAAGTGTATCCCGCGCGCCGCAATGGATTCTTAGGCGCTCGCAGCGAGCCGGTGCGGGCGATCGATGGACTCAGTTTTAATGTTCCACGCGGCTCGATTTTTGGAATGTTGGGGCCCAACGGCGCGGGCAAGACGACTTTGCTGAAGATTTTTGCGACGCTTTTGCAGCCTTCGAGCGGGCATGCGCGCATTGAGGGATTTGATGTTGTCGAGCAGCCGCTGGAGGTGCGCCGGCGGATGTCGATGGTGCTGCAAGAGACTGCGGGAGAGATGTTTCTTTCGGTGCGCGACAATTTGCTTACCTACGCGGGGTTTCACGGGCTCGCCAGAGCCGAGGCGGAACGCGGAGCCACCGAGATCATGAAGCTTTTCGATCTCACGGCCGAGGCCGATCGCAAAGTGCAGGACCTAAGCGGAGGCTTTCGCCGGCGCGTGCAGGTGGCGAAAGTGTTTCTGGTGAATACGCCAGTGCTTTTTCTGGATGAGTTTTCGACCGGCATGGATCCGATTCTGAAACGGGCGGTGATGGATGCGCTGCGAAAAGAAGCGGGGCGGGGTCGCACGATTGTCCTCACGACGCAGATTCTGAGCGAGGCGGAAGAATTGTGCGACGACATTTTGATTCTAAACAAAGGCCGGCAAATCGCGCGCGGCGACTTGCACGCTTTGAAGCTGCTCTCGCAGGATGTGTACGAAGTTGCGATCACGTTTGAATCGCTGCCGGCCGGAATCGAGCGCGAAATTGCCGCGCTGCATCCGATTCGCTCGCAGATGAACGGCAATACGCTGGAATTTTGCGTGAAGGCGCAGGAGGCGGAGGCGCTGGAGCTTGTCGCGGCGCTGGCCAAGAAGGGACGCGTGCTGCGAGTGGAAATTGGCGGGGCGAGTCTGGAAGATATTTTTGTGGAGCTGACGCAAAAGGCCGGCGAGGGAGCGCGCTAGCGAGGGCGCTGGGTAGGAGCGATCGTGTCGTCGATTTCCGCCATGCTGTATCGCGAGACAAAGATTCGCGCGACGAACATTACGTTCGTCTTCTGGGATCTTTTTTATCCGCTTTGCTATCTGCTGGTGTTTGGAGTGGGAGTGACGGCCTCTCTGGGCACTCCGCAGTCCGCGCCGGGTGTTACGTACAATTCGTTTTTTCTCGCGGGCGTGCTGGGTATGGCGAGCTTCGGCATCGCGTCGAACAGTTCGTGGTCGTTTTTCATGGATCGCGACAACGGAATTTTCTACGAGATGCTGACGTATCCGATGAGCCGGTCGGAATATTTGCTCGGCAAGGTGCTATTCAACGTTTTCATTGCGATCGTGCAGATGGTGATCACACTTGGGCTGGGCACGTGGCTGCTCGGAATCAGGCTGCGCGTTGATCTTCTGCCGCTGCTCGTGGTGACAGTGATTGTGGGCACGGCCGGATGGTTTTTCTTCTATACGATTTTTGCGCTGAAGATTCGGCGCAACGATATTTTCAACAGCGTCACATCCGTTTTTTATTTCGTGTTTCTTTTCGCCAGCTCGATGTTTTATCCGCTCGAGCCGCTGCCGCGCTGGTTTCGCGTGATTGGCCTCGCGAATCCGATTACGTGGCAGGTAGATCTGCTTCGCTACACATCAATCGGGCTTGGCACTCCACACCAGCTCGGAATGGAAGCGGTGGCGTTTGGGATTTTTGTGCTGGCGTGTTTCGGATATGCGGTGCGTAGCCTGACGCAGATTTAGTCGGCAACGCTGCGGCCTCGTTAGGATCCTGAAAGCGCCCGGTCGCTATCTTTCTGGGTGAACGCGATAAATTGTTCGAGCTTTTCGCGCGCGGCGCCGGAATCGATTGATTCTGCAGCAACGCGAACACCATCGAGAAAATCCGTCGCGCGCCCGGCCGCAACGAGTGCTGCCGCAGAATTCGCGAGCACGATTTCGCGGTGCGCGCCATTCGCATGGTGGTGCGACGAGGGGCCAAAAAGCCGGAGAATAATTTCCGCATTGCTATTCGCGTCGCCGCCTCGAATCTCTTCAGTCGGCCAGCGGCGCAAACCGAAATCTTCAGGCTTAACGGTGAGGCTTCGCACCGACCCGTCGCGCAGCTCGGAAATATAAGTTTCACCGGATATCGAAATTTCGTCCAAGCCTTCCGCGCCGTGAAAGACAAACGCACGTCGCACGCCCAACTCGCCCAGTGCTCGTGCCACCAACTCCGTCAGGCTCGCCTGGTAGACGCCGACGATCTGCACCGATGCTCCTGCGGGATTGGTGAGCGGGCCGAGCAGATTGAATACGGTGCGCATTCGCAGTTCGCGGCGCACCGGCATCGCGTGTCGCGTCGCCGCATGCATCGCTGGCGCGAACATGAATCCAATACCGATTTCTTCGATCGATCGCGCCACACGGTCCGGCGCCACATCGATTTTCGCGCCGAGCGCCTCGAGCACATCGGCCGAGCCGCAGCGCGAGCTAACGGAACGATTGCCGTGTTTCGCAACGCGAACACCGGCTCCCGCGATCACAAAAGAAGCAGCGGTTGAGATATTGAACGTCCCCGCCGCATCGCCGCCCGTCCCGGCCGTATCGACGAGCACTTCGTTATTTGCAATGTGCCCGGCAGGAAAAATCGGAGTCGCATGGCGGCGCATCGCTTTGGCGAAGCCGACAACCTCATCCACCGTCTCGCCCTTAATACGCAACGCAGTGAGCAGACCCGCAATCAGCGCATCGGTCGCACGCCCCGCCAGAATGTCTTCCATTGCGGCTTCGGCTTCGGCGCGCGTCAAATCTTCATCGGCCACGATTTTTTCAAGCGCTTCCAGGATCATGGAATCAAGATGATGGCACGCGCGGCGGGCACGTTATCGCTGCATTCCCGCAGACTGGTTTCATTTCGAGAGCCACACCGCTCCTTGCTCGTCCTCGACGTTCCAAGTAAACTTAGTAGCTTTTGCGAGCATAAAATACTAGCACTATTCAAGGCGAGCTTCCGAAAGCCGATGGAGCAGGAATGAAGATCCACGAATATCAGGCCAAAGCGATTCTGGCGAAATTTGGTGTGCCGGTTCCGCGCGGCGAGGTGGTTTTCAAGAAAGACGAAGCGCGCGCGGTGGCCCAGCGGCTCGGTACGCCGGTCGTGGTCGTGAAAGCGCAGATTCATGCGGGCGGGCGCGGCAAAGCGGGGGGCGTGAAGCTGGCGAAATCAGCTGACGAAGCTGCCGCGCACGCAGAACGAATCCTCGGAATGAATCTTGTGACACCGCAAACGGGCCCGGAAGGACGTATCGTTCGCCGCCTGCTGATCGAAGAAGGCCTCGATATCAAGCGCGAGCTTTATCTCAGCATTCTCGTCGATCGCGCGGTGGGCGCGCCCGTGTTTATGGCCAGCACCGCCGGCGGAATGGAAATCGAAGAAGTCGCGAAGGACAATCCCGAAGCGATTCTGCGCGAGACGATTCATCCCGCCACCGGATTGCTTCCGTTTCAAGCGCGCAAACTCGCCTTTGGACTCGGCCTTGCCCCGGAAGTTGTGAACGCGGCGGTTCCGTTTCTTCAATCGCTCTATCGCGCCTTCATGGAAACGGATGCGTCGCTCGTGGAAATTAATCCGTGCGTCGTCACCGGCGATGGCCGCCTGGTGGCGCTCGATGCGAAAGTCACCTTTGACGACAACGCGCTCTATCGCCACCCCGAATTCAAGGATCTGCGCGATCTCGAAGAAGAAACCCCACTCGAGGTGGAAGCCTCGAAATTCAAATTGAACTATATCAAGCTCGACGGCACCGTCGGCTGCATGGTTAATGGCGCCGGCCTTGCAATGGCCACCATGGACATCATCAAGCTGAGCGGTGGCAGTCCGGCGAATTTCCTCGACGTGGGTGGCGGAGCCTCCGAAGAACAGGTGAAAAACGCATTTCGTATTTTGCTCAGCGATCCTAACGTGAAAGCCGTCTTCGTGAATATTTTCGGGGGCATTCTTCGCTGCGATGTGCTGGCAAGCGGCGTTGTAAATGCAGCGAAAGAGCTGAAATTCAAAGTACCGGTCGTCGTACGGATGGAAGGTACCAATGTCGAGAAAGGCCAGGAAATTTTGCGCAACTCAGGTTTCAATTTCACGATCGCGAAGGGCATGAAAGACGGGGCACAGAAAGTCGTCGCGCTTGCGGAAGGTGCGCGATGAGCGTTCTGATCGGCAAGAACACGCGCGTCGTCGTGCAGGGCATCACCGGGCGCGAAGGCAGCTTTCACGCGCAGCAAATGCTTGATTACGATACCAAAGTTGTCGCGGGCGTTACGCCTGGCAAGGGCGGAACAAAGCATCTCGGCGTGCCCGTATTCAACACCGTTGCCGAGGCCGTTGCGAAAACGGGCGCGAACGCTTCGATTATTTTCGTTCCGCCTCCTTTCGCCGCCGACGCGATCCTCGAAGCTGTCGACGCAAATTTGCCGCTCGTGATTTGCATTACCGAAGGCGTGCCTGTGCTTGACATGGTGCGCGTGGCCGCCGCGATGAAAGATTCGAAGACACGCTTGATTGGCCCCAATTGTCCCGGCGTGATTTCACCCGGAAAATGCAAGATGGGCATCATGCCGGCATCGATTCACAAGCCGGGAAATGTCGGCGTCGTCAGCCGCAGCGGCACGCTCACCTACGAAGCCGTCGGCCAGCTGACGCAGCTTGGCATCGGGCAATCCACGTGCATCGGTATCGGCGGCGATCCAATTATCGGCACCAGCTTTCTTGATTCGATCCGCATGTTCAGCGACGATCCCGATACGCATGCCATCGTGATGATCGGCGAAATCGGCGGCAACGCCGAAGAAGTTGCAGCGGAGTACATCAAGAAGCATGTGAAGAAGCCAGTTGTTGGATTCATCGCCGGCCAAACCGCGCCGCCTGGCCGTCGCATGGGGCACGCCGGCGCGATCATCAGCGGCGGGCACGGAACCGCCATCGAGAAATACAAAGCGATGCGAGCCGCCGGTATTCATACCATTCAAAGCCCTGCCGATATTGGCGAAACGATTGCACGTGTGATGGGTTCGAAACCCAAATCGAGCGCGAAACGGAAAGCCGCGCCAAAGAAAAAGTCATCGCGAAAGCCGCCAAAACGCAGCAGACGTTAAGTTTCGACCGCTACAAAATCAATCGGAGGAACGACTCTTGGGATCCCAACGCACCTTAGCAATCATCAAGCCAGATGCCGTCGGCCGGGGAATTTCCGCGGACATATTGAGCCGCGTTCACGCGGCCAAATTTCAAATCGTGGCGATCAAATCCATGCGCCTCACGAAAGCGCAAGCCGAGGGATTCTATGCGGTGCACCGCGAGCGGCCGTTTTTTAAAGATCTAACGGAATTTATGAGTTCGGGCAAAGTAGTCGTGATGGTTCTGGAAGCCGAAGGCGCGATCGCGAAATGGCGCGACACGATGGGCGCCACCGATCCCGCGAAAGCCGCCTCCGGCACGATTCGCAAGGAACTCGGCACGAGCATCCAGAACAATTGCACGCACGGTTCGGACGCCCCCGACACCGCCGCATTCGAGATCAGTTATTTCTTCGCAGGTGAGGAACTCGTTTAGCCTCGCTGTTAGTCTTCTGTAGCGCCGGTCTTCAGACCGGCAGGGTTTGATTTGGAAGTTAACCCCGCACGCGTCGCGAAAACTCACCCTGCCACCCTAAAGGGTGGCGCTACAAAAGACCCGCTTGCGCCCGACCCGCGATTTTTGGCTCGTTTTCCAGAGAAGGGTTGAATGCGAGTAGAATGCTTCCAGGGTTCACTATTTTGGAACCAATACGCGAACTCGGGAAGCTGCTGCTCGTGTGCGGAATTGCCCTCGCAGTTGTCGGCGGATTTTTCTTTTTCGGCGGGCGATTGCCTTTCCGCCTGGGACGCCTTCCCGGTGATATCGCCTATCAGGGTAAAAATAGCAGCTTCTATTTTCCGATCGTCACTTGTATCGTCCTAAGCGTCGCGCTCACGCTGATTCTCTGGGTTATAAATTTGTTCCGGCGGTAGAATTTCGGTGCTAACAACATGAATCAGGCTTCGCTTTTCAATTTGATGCCCGAGCGGCGGGTGTGGAAAGTCAGCGAGCTGACGGACCGCATCCGCGATCTGCTCGAAAGCGCTTTCTTCGACATCTGGGTGGAGGGCGAAGTCTCAAATTTCCGTGCAGCACAGTCCGGCCATCTCTATTTCACATTAAAGGACTCGCACGCACAGATTCGCTGCATCTGTTTCCGCGATCAAGCGCGTGGGCTGAAATTCCGGCCCGAAGATGGTCTCCACGTCACGGTGCGTGGCTCAATCAGCGTCTACGACGTACGCGGCGAATATCAGATTTACGTCACAAACATCGAGCCGGTTGGCTTGGGTGCCTTGCAGCTTGCGTTCGAACAGTTGAAGAAGCGCCTGCAGGAAGAAGGCCTGTTCGACGAATCCCGGAAGAAGCCGTTGCCTGTTTTGCCGCGATGTATTGGCATCGTCACGTCTCCCACGGGCGCTGCCATTCGCGATATTCTTCGCGTCCTCAAGCGCCGTTTTCCCAATGCGCATGTACGGCTTTATCCGGTGAAAGTGCAGGGCGACGGTGCCGCGAAAGAAATCGCGGCAGCTGTGAATTATTTCACTCGCGCGAGATTTGCCGACGTACTCATCGTTGCGCGTGGCGGAGGCTCGTTGGAAGATCTGTGGGCGTTCAATGAGGAAGTAGTCGCGCGCGCAATTGTTGCTTCTGAAATTCCGGTGATCACAGGTATCGGGCACGAAGCCGATTTCACGATCGCCGATTTTGTTGCGGACTTGCGCGCGCCCACGCCTTCCGCCGCGGCGGAGCTTGTTGTGCGCTCGCGACAGGAATTCGAGCGCCACATCGCCGAGCACCAGCGGCATCTTGTGCAGCAGATTCGCTACTGGTTTTCCGAACGCCGCCATCGCGTGCGCGACCTGCAGACCCATCGCGGCTTTCGCCAACTCGAAATTCTGGTGCGGCAGCGTCGCCAACAAGTGGATGAGCTTTCGTCGTCGCTCGTGATCGGCTTGCGCTTGAGGCTGGGCGCCAATCGGCAGCGCGTAACGAAAGCGAGCGCGCAAATTGGATCGTTCGATCTGCGCGCCCGCGCTGTGGTCGTGCGCCGCAGGATCGATCAGCATCGCCTTGCGCTGGTCGCAGCGCTCGAGCGAGTGATGACGCGCAAACGCAGGGCCTACGGCATGGCGCAAGTCCGCTTTGCGGCGCTAGATCTGCGCGCACGAGTGGCGCGCTGGCGTCATGTGGTCGAGAGGCGCTTAGCCGAATTAGAGGCCCGCGCTGAACGTCTCTTGGCAGGGAAGCGCCAGCGTTTCGAAGCCGCAAAGTTGCAACTCGAAGAGCGCAGCCCGTTCCGCATCCTCGAACGCGGCTATGCCATCGCCTACGACGCCTCAGGAAAGGTGCTGCGTTCAGCGGACCAGGTGGCGCTCAACGAAGATATTTCGGTACGCCTCGCCCGTGGTGAGCTCGGTGCCACCGTTAAGCACAAGAAGGACGCCTGAGCAGGTCACACACAAAAGGATTATTCTTCGTCGTTAATTCCGCCTGAAACTTTGAGGACCGCGAGGAAAGCTTCCTGCGGAATATCGACGCGCCCGACGCGCTTCATGCGCCGCTTGCCTTCCTTCTGCTTCTCGAGCAGTTTGCGTTTGCGCGAAATATCGCCGCCGTAGCATTTAGCGATCACATTTTTGCGAATGGCGCTGATCGTCTCGCGCGCAATCACGCGACTCCCGATGGCGGCCTGGATTGGAACTTCGAACATCTGCCTCGGAATCAGTTTCCGCAGGCGTGAGACGAGATCGCGTCCGCGTTCGTAGGATTGGTCGCGGTGGCAAATCACCGTCAGCGCGTCAACAGGCTCACCGCCCACCAGCACATCGAGTTTCACGAGATCAGACTCGTGATAGCCCGACAAATGATAATCAAGCGACGCGTAGCCCCGCGAAACGCTCTTCAGCCGGTCGTAGAAATCGAGCACGATTTCATTCAGCGGCATTTCGTACGTCAGCATGATGCGCGTCGGCGAAAGATATTCGAATTTCTTTTGCACGCCGCGCTTTTCCTCGCATAGCGCCAGCACGCCGCCCACAGATTCTTCTGACGTGATGATCATCGACGTCAGCATCGGCTCTTCGATTTTCTGAATCGAGCCCGGCGGCGGAAATTTCGTGGGATTGTCCACCTCGACTACTTCTCCCGCTGTATTCGTGATGCGGTACTGCACGCTCGGCGCCGTGGTGATCAGCTCGATGTTGAACTCGCGCTCCAGCCGCTCTTGCACGATCTCCATGTGCAGAAGCCCCAGAAAACCGCAGCGAAATCCAAAACCCAGCGCCACCGAATTTTCCGGTTCGTAGAAAAATGCCGCATCATTCAGCTGCAATTTTCCCAGCGCGTCGCGCAGCACTTCGTAATCGCTCGCGTTCACCGGATACATCCCCGCGAACACCATTGGCTTGATCGCTTCGAAGCCGGGCAGCGCCGGCGCAGGACGGTCTGCTTCCACCACCGTGTCGCCCACACGCGCATCGGCCACGCGCTTGATATTCGCGATGATGAAGCCCACGTCTCCCGCGGAAAGCTCATCCAGAACGATTGGCTTCGGCGTCAGCACTCCAAGATCTTCCACTTCATACACTTCGTTGCTCGCGCACAGCCGAATCTTCATGTGCTTCGTGATCCGCCCTTCCATCACGCGCACCAGCACCACCGCGCCGCGATATGAATCAAACCACGAATCGAAAATCAGCGCCTGCAGCGGATTCTCCGCCGAGCCTTTCGGTGGCGGCACGTGGCGCACAATTTCTTCCAGCACTTCATCGACGCCGATTCCGCTCTTCGCGCTGATCAGCTGCGCCTCGTCCGCCGGAATCGCCAGCACATTTTCGATTTGCTCTTTCACGTGATCCGGGCGCGCGGCCGGCAAATCGATCTTGTTGATCACCGGAACAATCGTGAGGTTGTGTCGCGATGCCAAGAACGCATTCGCCACCGTCTGCGCTTCCACGCCTTGGCTCGCGTCCACCACAAGCAGCGCCCCTTCGCACGCTGAAAGCGCTCGCGAAACTTCGTAGGAAAAATCCACGTGGCCCGGAGTATCGATCAGATTCAGGCGATACTCATGGCGGTCGCGCGCCGTGTAATGCAAGCGAATGCTTTTAGCTTTGATCGTGATGCCGCGCTCGCGCTCCAAATCCATCGAATCGAGCACCTGCGCAGTCATTTCGCGCTGGCTGAGAGCGCCGGTTAGCTCCAGCAACCGGTCAGCCAGCGTCGATTTCCCGTGGTCGATGTGCGCGATGATACAGAAATTCCGGATGTACTGCGGGTCCATTGTCTGTTTTTGCTCGGGTGCTCTCGGAGGCTATGGTTCGTCGGACGGCGCGCCGCAAAACGCGCCTGCGGCCCACGCGCGTTCGAGCCGCGCCTCTCAAACTATCGAGTGTGCCACAGTTTGCAGCACTGAGCCAGCGGAGTCAGATGCGCGTACGCAGATGCAACGAGCCACAAAGCCGCAAGATTCGCAAACTTTGGAATTGTAAGAAGGAATGCGTCACGCCATCTTCGTAACAACGCGCCGCGCCGCGAGCGAAAGCATCAGCCGCGTGGTGCCGCTGAAGAGAATGCTCAAGCCCACAAGCGTGCCAATCACCCATTCCGTGCTCGAGGGCCATGTCTTCCAAACGAGACCGCCGAGAACGAGCGTCACGATTCCGTCCAGCAAGAACCAAACCGCGCCGGGACCCGAGCGGTGCTGGAAGAAAAGAATAATTTCCATCACGCCTTCAATCAGCAGGTAATAGGCGAGCACCAGCGTCAGCGTGGCAAGCCCGCGCGCCGGATGTTCCAGCAGATAAAATCCGATCACCCCATACAAAATTCCCACCAGCACTTTCCAGATCACGCCGCCCGTGCCGCGCGTTGACCATGCGTACACAAAATGCGCCGCGGCCGCGAAAATCAGCATCCAGCCAACAAACACATTCACGGCAATGCCCGCCTCTAGCGGCATCAGAATGGCCAGAAGGCCCGCGATGATCATCAGCACGCTGATTGCGATCGACCAGCCGGTCACTTTTTTAGCCACATCTCCAACGGTCGCGTCGCTCATGTTTCACCTCGAAGTGAGATTCCGCCACGCGGAACAATTGCTTGGGTCGGAGGCCGAGACGTCAGGAAAGAAGAAAGAGATATACACTTCGCGCCGGTCGCCCGCAATCCTTTTCGCTCTCGCAGAGAGTCGCGGCCCGCCGGGTGCCGACCGGCAAACTTCGCGCCTTTCCTCCGCTGCGATACACTAACGCCGCTATTCGAATACCGAAGGGATCGGGAGATACGATGGCAAACGATTCGCATCAACGCGCAGCCGAGTTTCACATGCTGGCCGCGCACGCGCACCAGGCCGCCGCCGCGCATCATGGCAAGGAAGATCACCTCACGGCCCACGAGCAGTCACGACAAGCGATGGAATATGCGTCGAAAGCCTTCGAGTTCTCAAAGCAGGCTCACGACGAATCGTCGGCAATTTTCAAGAAGCACGAAAAGAAGGCTTAACGCAATTCGTGCCGCTCCCGACCGTGCTGCAGTGCGGCTGAATCGACCCATTTCTCGCGCGTCAGCCGGTACAGCACGTGCCGGCGCAACGGATGACCAGCGGGTATTCGGGGGTGGTCGAAATTCTCAAGAGCGTTGTGCGTCATGCCCAGCTTCGCCATCACGCGGCGCGAACGTTCATTCCCAATCGCCGTAAGCGAAACTAATTCTGGCATCCCCAGCTCTTCGAATGCGTGCCGCGCAATTTCGCGCGCGCCCTCTGTGGCAAGCCCCGCGCCCCAGTATTCTGCCGCGAGTCTCCAGCCGATCTCGACGCACGGAGTGAACGCCGCCTCAAAAGTCGGCACAGCCAGCCCGATGAATCCGATAAACTCGCCGCTCTCGGCCAGTTCCGCGGCGCACAACCCAAATCCGTGCGCCCTGAAATGCGCTTCGATTCGGTCAGCCACCGCATCACTCTGCTCTCGCGACATCGTCTCACCCAGATATTCCATCACCCGCGAATCGGCGTTCATTTGCGCAAACGGCTCCCGGTCCTCCTCGTTCCATTCCCTCAAGATCAGCCGCTCGGTTTTGAGGGTCATCATGTCAATTCTCCGAAAAATCTATTGCGGAGTCAGCTTCGCGGCACAAATAATCGCGTGTCTTCATCCGATCCCGGCATGCGGATCATTTTGTCGAATCGCAAACCAATCTTTTCCAACACGCGAATCGATCCTTCATTGTCCGGTGAAGTAATTGCCACGATCCGTTTCAATCCCAGCTCGTTTCGTCCATACTCCATCACCGCCGCCGCTGATTCGTAAGCAAAGCCTTTTCGCCGGAATCTTTCAACCAACGCGAAACCGATATCCACACCCTCCAGCGAATCGCGCTTCAGCAACCCGCAAATTCCGATCGCCTCCTCCGCTTCCCGGAGCGTCACCAGATACAATCCAAATCCGAACTTCGCATAGCTCGCCAACGGCCCGTTCAAAATATAATTTCGCGCGTCTTCGCGCGTCCGCACACCCTTGTCGCCAATGTTCCGGATAAACGCTGCCTCATTCACAAGCTCGAAGATAAACTCAGCATCTTCGACCCTCATCTGCCGCAATATCAACCGCTCCGTCTCGAGGATCTTCACGCGCACCACTCCCTGCAACTGCGCATTCGCGAAGTAATTGTCTCAAATTTCGTGGGTTGAACGAGAGAATGAGTACTTTCTTACGAAGGACACCCTGTGTTGCAGCGGACTGCCACCGAAAGAGTTACGCGGGCCGCACCGATGGCTGCATGCGCGCCGCTTGCGATAGTCCCCAAAAATCGTCGCGGTCAAGCAGCTCAACGCCAATTTCGCGCCAACCTTCCGAATTATAGCGGCAATAAACCACCCGCGCCTGCACGCGATTCGCGCGATCCCGGCGCGACAAAACAAGCGCTCCGCCCGTCTCCACAGGATGCCGGCACACCAGTGACGCCCCATGCTGGCTCACCGTAATCGTCCACGTCTCTTCTTCCCAGGTACGCCCGGAATCCTCGCGTCGAAGGAAGATGGGCACAGAAGAGCTCATCCGCGGACTCCGTCGTAGCCGCTGCCCCGATTGCGACACCCGCCGAAGAAGTTCCTCCAGCCGGCTCTTCGTGGATCCGTCAGTAAAGCCATCATCCTGAATGAAGCGGCTGGCCTGCTCGGCGCACGCCGAAATGAAATTCTTGAACGCCAGCGTGGCCGCCTCGTCGTACAGGCCGTTCTTAAGCCGCTCGCCTCGCGATTCGATCTCTTGCGTGCACACGGGAATGAAATGCCGCACGCACAGCGGCGTGCCGCGCAACGCAATGGCGGCGCCTTCCTCGCACGACGCCATACCACAAGCCGCGCTATCTCCAATGACCCGAACTTCCGGGGGTGCCTCGATCAGATTTTTCATAGCCACGTCCCAAGAGTGGCCTGCCTGGCCGCCCTATTCCTTCGACAATTTCCCGATGCCCTTCGCCAATTCCGAAATCGCGCCGCTCACGAATTCCAGATGGTCGCGGCTCTGCTTCTTCATTTCCCCCGCGAACTGCCGCGCCGCCTCCGCCGCCTGGCCGCTCACTTCCCTCAAGACCGAGTCTGAAACGCCGTTCAACTGTTCTCGAAGCTGCGCCTGCGCCCGCTCCTGATGCTGCTGCGAAGTAATACGCAAATTGTTCAGCGCCAAATCGGTCGCTGCCATTCCGGCGCGTTCCATTTCCTGCCGCGCGGACTCGATGCGCGTCCGCAGCACAGTGTCGAATTGTTTGTCGAATTTCGCGCACACCTCTTGGAGTCGCGCCGTAGTTGTTTCCACCGATTGCCCGATCAGCCTGTCGATCTCCTCTTTGCGCCGGGTCAGTTCCGCCGCGGCCTTCCGCGTTTCTTCCACGATCGGCGTCACTTGTTCCTTTAGCCGCGCGACGATTCGATCCACTCCATCCTTGCGCGAGGCTTCAAGAACATTCTCCACTTTTTGCAGCGAGTTGGCGGCCAGGTTACGCGAAAGCTCTTCCATTTCCTGCCGCCGTGTTTCGATCTGTTGTAGTGACGTAGCCAGGTCCAATTCCACCTTCTTCATCCACTGCGCATGCAGCTTCTGCGCCGTGTCCTGGCCCGAAATTTTCATTTGCTTTAGAGCCTGCTCGATCCATGGCCCGGCTTGAGAGGCGGTTGACTCGGCGAGAATCTCTTTCGCTTCTTCCCGCAGCTTCGCGTGAACGTCATTCAACATCGCCGTCGTTTTTTCGCGCACCGCCGCGGTAGCCACTTCAGCCAGCATTGTCTCCATCTGTTGCTGAAAATCGCCCATCAACTGGCCCATCGGGCGCGTCACCGATGCGATCGTTTGTCGCGCGCCATTTTCGGCCGCGCCAGGCGTCGCCGCGCGATTTCCACTCATCGACGGAGCTGCTGCGTCTTTCACGTTCGCGGCCGCCGGCGCAGCCGGCTCATGCCGTGGCACAGCAAATGGCTTCGATTTCGCCGTATCGATCTCAATCGTCCGCGGACCGCAAAACGGCAGCCAATCCTTCGGTGGCGTAGCCACTCCCCACACGTTACCTGGATCCTCCAGCTCCACGGCCGTTTCGAAGACCCCGCCTTGCAGCCCCGCAACCCACTTCACGCGGCCGCGCGCCGACACCGGCTTCGCATCAGGCTTGGCGCTTTTCATTTCGAGAATCACAAGCGCATTCGACAGCACCTGGTGCTTCGAATAATATTTGCAGCCGTGCGCGCTCACGCTCACCGTGGACACTTCCTCGCTGTACGGCCCGCGATAGGAGTCCACCCCTTCCACTCGCATAAGAATGGCTTCGCTCAGCCGCGTGCTCCGGCGCGATGGCCGGTGCGCCGAGCTCACAATAGGACTATTCGACATAAGTGCCTCGATAGGGCCTTTAGAAGGCCTTGTTATATGGCTGGACCACTACGATAGACCGCCCATCGCCGGGAGCGATGGCCAAACTGCTGCCGAATTCCTCAATGAGTTACTACGAAGACGAAGCGATAGTCTTACTTCCTGAAGTTGTCCTACGTCAGGGCACGGCTTCAGCCGTGCCACAAGCAAGCCGGAATCAAGCGGCTTTAGCCACTGAGGGAAACGCTGAACCAGCCGGGTGATCGCTGCCACCCATGAGTTGCGCCCGGCACCAAAGCCGGGTTGCTGTCATTCTGAGTGCAGCGAAGAATCTCAACTGCCCACGCTTGGCAATTCGTAACGCTCGCGACCTGCGCCGTTACACGCGCACTCAGTGCCCCACCCCTACTGCTGATCCTTCAACTTCAACCTGCTCTTATTCTCCTCCAGAAACGCCCGCAAATCCGCCGCCGCATCCAGCAGCCGGATCCACTGCTCGTAATAAAGCGTCACAGGAAAGCGCCCCAGCCCGTACACGCTCACTCCGCCCTTCTCGCCCACTTTGAAATCAATTACGCCGCGCTTGCGCGACCCGGTCTGCTTCTCAAGTTCCGCAATCCGCGCCATCAACTCTTCCTTAGTTGGTTCAGCCATCGCCCTCGCTCCCCTGCTTCTGGTTCTGAAGTTTTCCGCGGTTCGATGATACCAGCCATTCCGCCCAATCGCAGCAGTAGTACCCCCGCGAACATCAGGCAAAGTCACGGATTGCCTGTGGCTACCTCTTGTCGTAGGCTGTACCGGATTTCGAGCCCGCCGGGGGCGTGACGGCGGGGGCGCCACCATCCTAAGATTCTAAAGTGCGGAAAAACGACGAGGAACCGGCGGTGCCTGCACCGTCTTCTCCTTGAAAGCCATGTTCGAACCGACGCCTCAAGAACCCACTCAGGTTCCCAAGATTCTGGGCTATGGCCTCGCTATCGCCTGCCTGGTTTGGGTCTTGCACGACTTCCACATCATGAAGGCCCTTCGCGACCTCGCCAAGGTCGACTACAAATGGGTCCTCCTCGGCATGGGTTTCGACGTTCTCAGTTACGTCGTGCAGGCGGCTCGTTGGAAATTTCTCCTCAGCCCGTTCGGCAAGGTGCGCATAACGAAAGCCATTCGCGCCGTCTACGCCGGCCTCTTCGCCAATCTCGTTTTTCCCCTGCGGCCTGGCGAGCTCTTGCGCAGCTATCTGCTTTCCAATTCAGAAGACATCAGCATCGGTCGCGTCCTCGGGTCCGTCGGCGTCGAGCGCCTGATCGATCTGGTGATCGCAGTGGCCGCGCTTGCGGTGGCTTCCTTGATGGTTGACCTGCAGCAATTCAGAAAGATTGTCTATACGCTGGCCATCGTCACGCTCGTCCTTCTCGGCGTCGTCGTGGCCCTCATTCTCTACCTCGAAGTAAAGCTGGGCGATAGGCAATCGTTTGAAGGCAGAAAAGCGCGCCTGCCCGGAAAGTTTATGAGCGCACTCGTCGATCTCCACGCCATGGGAACTTCTCCCAGTTTTTACCCTGCGATTCTTTTTTCATTGCTCATGCCGGCCTGCCAGGTGGGTGGGTTGTGGGCCGTCATGCAGGGTTACAAGCTGCCTCTGCCATTCTTCGCCGCCGTCGTCGTACTGCTTGTCATCAACCTCGGCGTTTCGCTTCCCAACGCCCCGGCCAATATCGGCGCGTGGCAATTCTTCTGCGTCCTCGGCCTCGGCTGGTTCGACATTGAAAAATCCACCGCTACCGGCTTCTCTATCTTCGCCTTCCTCGCGCTCAACCTCCCCTTCGTCTTCCTGGGCTTCGCTGCTCTCGTGCGCAGCGGCCTCTCCCTAAAAGACATGCGCGAACGCGTCAGCCATCTTCCCAGCGAAGTCCGCCCCGTTGCCCCCGGGTAATCACCAGCCCCTCGCCTCGCGGCCCATCGCTGCTGTTACCATTGCAACGCCTCCGCGATTTCCCGGTGAGCCCCCCTCATTCTCCGATGTATAGTTGAAACTCCACCCGCGCGCCGGGTGAAACCGCGGCGAAAGCCTCGGAGAAGGCGATTGGATGGACTCCCCCAGCCTGTCCCGATCGCCAGTGCGCGCACCCCATGTCGATAGCCGACGTCAACAAACATTTCGAGAAAGCGCGGCGCCTCCTCGAGAAGAATAAGCTTCGCGAAGCCACTGTCGAATATCAGGCGGTGCTCGACGAAGTTCCCTCCAATCAGGAATCGATTCAGGCGCTCGCCGATATCTACACCCGCCTCGGCGAGCCCGCGCAAGCCGCCCAATACTACGGCGCGCAGTTTGATCGCCTGGTGGAAACGGGAGACGCTTCAAAAGCCAGCGCCATTTTCACCCGTTTCCTGCGCTCGTTTCCCCAGCCGCCCGATCGCCTCATGCAATACGGACAGCTCCTGCAAAAGCAAAACCGCACCGGCGAAGCCATCGAACAATTCGGCGCGGCCGCGCAGCTCTACCAGCAGCAGGCCCGCGATATCGAAGCCCTCGCCTGTTACGAAAGTATCGCGCTCCTTGATCCCGAAAATCCCGGCCGCCATGTGATCCTAGGTGAACTAGCCGAGCGACTCGGCCATCGCGATCTCGCCACTCGCAGCTATCTTCGCGCCGGCCAGCTCACTCAGGCATCCGGTGGCCTCGACGAAGCCATCGAGTATTTCGACCGCGCCCATCAGCTCTCGCCGGACGATCGCACCGGCGCTCTTCTCTTTGCCGAAGCGCGCCTGCGCAAAGGCGACGCCGAAGGCTGCGTCGAGCTTCTCGATCCCATCGCCGCCAATGAAAAGGACACTGCATTCCTGGCTCTCTTCGGCGAAGCGCTCCTTCGCACACAGCGCCTCGACCGCTCCCGCGAAATTTTCGAAGCATACTACAAACAAAAGCCGGAAGGCTTCTCGAAGCTCTTCGAACTCGCCGGCGCTTACATCCTCAGCGGCGACGAAGCCAAAGCGGCCACGCTCCTCGTCCAGACAAAAGATCTGATGCGCAGCCACCGCCGCGAAACCGAACTCGTCGCCCACATGGACCAGATGGCCGCCATGTATTCCACCTCGCTGCCAGTCGCCGAAGTCGTCGCTCACCTCTACGAGGAATTAAATCGCGAAACGAAATATTTCGATGCTCTCGTCCGCCTCTTCGATCTCTACCTCGAAGCCGGCCAGATCAAACCAGCCTGCGATTCGCTCGACCGCCTCGTCGATATCGATCCCTACGATTACCGCAATCACGAACGCATCGCCCGCCTCGAAGGCAAAGCCGATCCCACCTTTCTCCAAAATATTCTCGCCCGCGCCGCCAAGGCAGCCACCGTTTCCACTCGTACTGACGGCTTCACTGGCGCAGGTTCCGATCAGGCCGCCAGCACGGGCCCGGTCACCGAAGAAGCTCGCGCCCAGCAGGCCCTCGAAGATCTCAGCGTGCAGGTCGAAATCTTTCTCCAGTATTCGCTTCAATCCAAAGCCGTCGAACGCCTCCAGCGCATCGCCGAACTTTTTCCCGGCGAAGAAGAAAAAAACGAGCGCCTCCGCTCGCTCTACGATCGCGCCAATTGGTGGCCCAAAGGCGCACCTCCCAAACCCGCTCCCAAGCCGGCACCCGCCGCGCCCACTCCACTCGTGATCCACATGCCCTCCCCTCCTCCGCCCGCAGTCAACCCTTCTGCCCCCGCAGAAACGCACCGCGACCTCGCCGCCATCGCCGAAATCAATCGCCTGATGTATCGCCAATCCACTCCGCGCGAAGTGCTCACCTCCACCGCCACGGAAACCGGCAAGCATCTCGGCGTCTCGCGCTGCCTTGTCACCATCGGTGGTTCCGGTGAATCGCATTTGACCGCCGAATACGCCGCCCCCGGATTTCAAACCGCCGGCGCGCAGCGAATCAACGCCCTCGCGGATATAATTTCCAAAATGTCTCCCGACGCGCTCGGCGGAGTCGAACTCAACTCCTCCACCAGCCCGGCCCTCCGCGATCTCGGCCTCACTTCCGCGCTCGGCGTCATCCTCACCGACAAAGAAACCCAGCTTCCCGCTGGCGCTCTCATCGTCGGCTCAGCGCAAGCTCGCCGCTGGAAACCGAATGAAAGCTTCTTCCTCCAAGCCGTCGGCGATCAGCTTGTGCTTTCCGTCAACCACACACGCCTCCGCTCGCTCGTCCGTTCTCTCGCGGTAGCCGACGAACGCACCGGCCTTCTCAGTCGTGGCGCCTACGTGGATTGCCTGCTGATGGAATCAAATCGCGCGCGTTCGCAGGGCACGGCGCTCTCGCTGATTGTCTTGCATGTGGATCGCGGGGGAGATCTCCTGCGCCAGCACGGCGACGCTGCCGTCGATCACTTCATCGAGCAGCTAGCCCGCGCCGTTTCTTCAGCCGTCCGCCAGACCGACGTCGCTGTCAAATACACCGCGTGGTCTCTCGTCTTCATCCTGCCCGACACAAATTTCGATAACGCCAAAGCCCTCGCCGAAAAACTTCGCCACGTCGCCTCCACAGTCCACCCTTCCTGGGGCGCACAAGACCTCACCATCAGCGCAGTCGTAGCCGAATCCACCTCTCGCCCAGGTGACGAAACCGAAGACCGCGTCACCGAATGGATGAATCGCGCCGAAGCCGGCATCGACGACGCCCGCCAGCAAGGCGGCAACGCCCTCATCGAGCTAGCCACTCCGTAATCCGCAGCGTGAATGGAACGACAGTGGAAGAAAGCCCGTTGTTGCGTTTTCAAATCGTCGGCAGGGAAATACCGTCGCCGAAGGAATCACTACCCGACGGCGCAGCTGCCATTCCGTAACGCCGGCGTCCCGCCGGCTCTTTTTGCTCTTAGCAGTCGCCCCTCAGTAGCACAGGCATTCCTGCCTGTGCCCCAAGCCAATAAGCGGCACAATCACAATTGCTTGTCTCGTCTCCGCCAGCGTTCTTTCTAGTAGCGTAGGCTTCAGCCTGCGCCCACGTAACCCGCGGCACAATCACAATTGCTTGTCTCGTCTCCGCTAGCGTTCTTTCTAGTAGCGTAGGCTTCAGCCTGCGCCCACGTAACCCGCGGCACGATCGCTATTGCTCGGTGCCCCCCCGCCAGCGTTCTTTGCCTCACGGTTTCAACCAATCGCGACAACCCGGCCGCGGATCGTTTGGCATCGGCGGCACCGGAAAGGATTCCGCGCTCGCCGCCTGCAATCGCGCCGTGTCGCTCAGGTCGTAAAGCTCCACGCTTACGGACGTCATTGTCAGCGACGGAAGCTCGAGCGAATCCTTCCTCACCCCAATCGTCTTCAAATACTTCAGAACGGACACCCGCGCCACCCGAAACGGCCGCGTCGATCCGGACACTACCCACAACCGCGGTACCCCTCGATAGCGATCCACATCCTGAATGTATGCGCGCGTGTCGTTCTGCTCGCAAACGCCGGTACTCCAGTCCTGCGGCTGCAGCCCATAACTCGGCCCGTAAAAACTCATTCCGATTCGCTGTATCGGAAACACGTATACCTCATCGCCCGTTTGTCGATGGCTCTGCAAATAACTCAGCAGTGCTCGCCAGTGTTCGATGTCGTAGGGCGGCGGCATTTCCCACATCGCCATCACGGGAGACGCCAAAAAAGCCAGCATCAATACCGCCCCGAGCGCCGCCCCTACTCCTGCCCCCACTCCTAAATGACGCACGCTTACCCGGCCCAGAATCCACTCCGCGCCAGCCGCCGCTGCGATCAGCGCGCTCGGTACCAGCCACACAATCAGCCGCCCGCGAAATGGATACTGATGCGCCACCGCCGCCGCCATCGTCACCACAAACGGCCCAACCAGAAGCAATGCCCCCGGACGGCTTCGCTGCCACAGCGCGATCACTCCCACCAACGCAACAAACAGAAAAACCGCCGGCCACCGGTATCGAAGCAAACTAGGATAGGAAAAAATCGAACTCAATCGCTCCCAAAACCACCCCGGCGCTTCCGTCACCCTCAGCGTCCGCGGAAAAAATCCTCCCGCCCAAAAATCATCCATGAACTCGCGCGTCGATGGCGTCATACTCCGCATTCCCGCAATCACAGCCGCAATCGACGCCACACCCCACAGAGGAATCATTACCAGCAGTTCTCGCCCCGCTCTTTGGTCTCGCGATATCAACCAATCCACCGCCAGGCCCAGCCCAATCCCGGCCATCACCAGCACAGCCGTCTGCGAAAACCACACGACCACCAGACCCAGTGCCCCGGTGAGCAGAAGCCTGTTTGTTGTCGCCTCCTTCTCGCGCAGGTCGAGCGCCAGTAGCAGCAGCTCAATCGCCGCGGCAATATCCACCGCGTACTGTTTCACGTCCCCGCCATACCGGATCAACGGAACTCCGATCGCAAAAAGAAACAGTGCCAGAGCCGGCCCCGCTCCCGTCAGCATTCGCTCAGCAAGTCTTCGGAAAAGGATCACGCTTGCGACCCCGCATAGAAAAGGGAACAGTCGCAGCCCCAGCTCGCTCGGCCCAAAGGTCATCACGGCCAGGCGTTCCACCAGCAGAAAACCTCGCGGCGCCACTTGGTCCATCAAAAGTGGCTTTGTCAGAAGCGCCCACAGCGGCATGCCCACAATGCTGCGTGTAAGCAGAATTTCGTCGAGGTAAAGCGACCGGTTGAAGAGATATTCCCAGAACCGCAGACCTACTCCTAGCAGCACCAGCCCATGCAGGAGTTGCGGATTTCGCAATATGCGCAGGATGCGCGTTTCAAACTCAGCCTTCGTTTGCGATTGCGGTCGCCCGTTGGCCACAATCCCAACAGAAGTTAGGGCGGAGACAACGGAGTGCGCCGATCTCATTGCCGGGAAAGACCTCAGGTGGCGGAACTATAGACGAGACTCTAGCTCCCAGCAATGCGTTAAGCGAAATGCTACTGATATCCCGCGAGTCATTCACACGCCACGCCACTCTATCCACCCGCCGCAGTCGCAATGTTACTAGCCGAATTCTGAAACACATTATTCACAGTCGTCGCAAGCGCTCGCACCGTAGCAACCGCGCCCAAAGCCAGCAGCGCCAGCAACAGCGCATACTCAGTCAAATCTTGTCCATTCTCTTCCGTCCAAAGTCGTGCCACTAAGTCCTTCATTCCATTGCCTCAACGGATTTGAACTCAACCCTCCAGGCCGGGATGTACGTAGTCTAAGGCTCGTAAGACTACGCCGTATATCGGGTGTATTACGGATGCATGATTTTCCGCCCTAAGCCGTCCGGGATACAAAGAGCACTCTGCCGGCTCTTTTCCTCCGCCGAGTTTCGTTGTTGCACTCATTTGAAATTCGAAATTTTCAATTTGAAATTGCTCTTTTTCACCCCTAGCAACCTTTCCCTCATTCTCGCACTCCAACGATATAGCCAGTAGCAAAGCAGTTCGCAGTTGCTTCAAGCACTTAGTTCTTCGCTTGAGGCAGGTTCCATCGAAAATGTGAGTTTTTTAGAAAGAGAATCCGCAAAGCGGATCGGCGGTGTTTTCCCCGCCCAAAAGGAGGTCGTTCACCATGCCACGACCAGTACCATCCTTCCCCATCAGATTCGAGCTCTTCAAGCCCACGCGTTTCAGCAAAGAAGAATCCGTGATGTATTTCGCCCACGAGTGGGACGCCTCCCAAAAAACCCTGCACCACGACGGTCAACCAACCACCATGCCGGCTAAGTCCTCCCTTCCACCGACAGCCACCGCCGCGGTTGCGCCGGAAATCAATCAAGCTCCCACTGAGAACACCGTACCTGCACCGCCGGCCGCCCCAGCCGCAGTTTTGAGCGAACTCTCGACATTGGCGCCGATTTTGCCAGCGTCCTCCACCCCGCCCTCCACCTCACCAACCTCCCCGACGTCCTTTGCTTCCATGCCTTCCGCCGCTCCCTCGAGAACTCCTCCCGATTTCTCCCGACACTCCCGCCGCTGCTGCATCTGCCTGCATCCCGATCGCGACGCAATCGAAGGCGACTTCATCCGC
>Ga0210394_10002057_pt1 | contig 28987 bp, 19 predicted proteins | sample IncBWC12MmetaG_FD_160121 | JGI IMG/M metagenome (GOLD analysis project Ga0210394, IMG submission 160121) | Forest soil microbial communities from Barre Woods Harvard Forest LTER site, Petersham, Massachusetts, United States - Inc-BW-C-12-M | ecosystem: Environmental > Terrestrial > Soil >...
ATGGTGGACCAGCTGAACGGCTTCGCCTCGGAGGTGTCGCGCGTGGCGCGCGAGGTGGGCACCGAGGGCAAGCTCGGCGGTCAGGCGCGGGTGCCGGGAGTCGCCGGGACCTGGAAGGATCTCACCGACAACGTCAATCAGCTGGCCGAGAACCTGACGACGCAGGTGCGCAACATCGCCGAGGTGACCACCGCGGTGGCCACGGGCGATCTGTCGAAGAAGATCACGGTCGACGTGCGCGGCGAGATCCTCGAGCTCAAGAGCACCATCAACACGATGGTCGACCAGCTGAACGGTTTCGCCTCGGAGGTGTCGCGCGTGGCGCGCGAAGTGGGCACCGAGGGCAAGCTCGGCGGTCAGGCGCGGGTGCCGGGAGTGGCCGGGACCTGGAAGGATCTCACCGACAACGTCAATCAACTGGCGGAGAAGCTGACGACCCAGGTGCGCGCGATCGCCGAAGTCGCGACCGCCGTGACCAAGGGAGATCTCACACGCTCGATCATGGTGGAGGCCATGGGCGAGGTGGCGGCGCTCAAGGACAACATCAACGAGATGATTCGGAACCTGAAGGATACGACGCTCAAGAACAACGAGCAGGATTGGCTCAAGACCAACCTTGCCAAGTTCTCGCGCATGCTGCAGGGGCAGGGCGACCTGGTGGCCGTGTCGAACCTGGTGCTGTCGGAGCTCGCGCCGCTGGTGCAGGCTCAGCAGGGAGTGCTCTACCGGCAGTCGAAGCAGGACGCCGAGCGGCGCCTGGAGCTGGTCGCGGCCTACGCGTCGGGTCCGGACACCCAGTTGCCGCAGCTGCTGCGCTTCGGCGAGGGGCTGGTGGGACAGTGCGCGGTGGAGAAGAAGCGCATCGTGCTCGAGGGCGTGCCGCAGGACTATATCCGCATCAGCTCCTCGCTCGGCTCGACCGCGCCGCTCAACGTCGTGATCCTGCCGGTGCTGTTCGAGGGCGAAGTGAAGGCGGTGCTCGAGCTGGCGTCGCTCCGCACCTTCAATGCGACCAACCTCTCATTCCTCGATCAGCTCGCCGAGAGCATCGGTATCGTTCTCAACACCATCGAAGCGAATATGCGCACCAGCGACCTGTTGCGCCAGTCGCAGTCGCTCACCCGCGAGCTGCAGCGCCAGCAGCTCGAGCTCAAGCAGACCAACGACCGTCTCGAGCAGCAGGCGGAGAACCTGCAGAAATCCGAGACTCTGCTCAAGATGCAGCAGGAGGAGCTGCAGCGCGCCAACGAGGAGCTGCAGCAGAAGGCACAGCTGCTCTCCGAGCAGATGCGCCAGGTCGAGTACAAGAACGAGGAGATCGAGCTCGCCAAGGCCGCCCTCGAGGAGAAGGCCGAGCAGCTGGCGCTCAACTCACGCTACAAGTCACAGTTCCTGGCGAACATGTCCCACGAGCTGCGCACCCCGCTCAACAGCCTGCTGATTCTGGCAAAGCTGCTGGCGGACAACGCCGGCGACAATCTGATGCCGAAGCAGATCGACTACGCACAGACCATCTATGCGGCGGGGGCTGACCTGCTCTCGCTCATCAGCGACATCCTCGATCTGGCCAAGATCGAATCGGGCACCGTGACTCTCGACATAGGCGCGCTGCGCATGGCGGACCTCAAGGACTTCGTCGAACGGACCTTCCGGCCGACGGCTCTGGAAAAGCACCTCGATTTTTCTGTCAACATCGATCCCGAGCTGGAGGTCATCGAGACCGACGAGAAGCGCCTGCAGCAGATCCTCAAGAACCTGCTGTCGAATGCCTTCAAGTTCACGCGTCAGGGATCGGTCGAGCTGCGGGTCGAACGGCTGCACGGCGGCTGGCCGGCCGGCAACGCGCGCCTCGACGGCGCCGCGGAGGTCATCGCCTTTACGGTCGCCGATACCGGCATCGGCATTCCCGAGAACCAGCAGAAGGTCATCTTCGAGGCCTTCCAGCAGGCCGACGGCACGACCAGCCGCCACTACGGCGGCACGGGTCTGGGGCTCTCGATCAGCCGCGAGCTCGCCGGCGTGTTCGGCGGGGAGATTGCGGTGGCCAGCACTCCGGGGGAGGGCAGCCGCTTCGTGCTTTATCTGCCATTGCCTCCCCCGGAGGTCGCCGAGACGAGGCCGCCGGTCGCCCGGCCGGAGCAGGCGCTCCCCGGCCCGGGCACGCCGCCGGCCGCGCCTTTGGCGCCGGCCGAGGTCGATAGCGACAGCCTCGAGGCCGAGGACCGCCTGTTGCTGATCATCGAGGACGACGCACGTTTCGCGGCCACGCTGGTCGATGTGGCGCGCGAGCAGGGACTCAAGGGGGAGGTGGCACGCGATGGCAGCAGCGGTTTCGCGCAGGCTCTGGCGCTGCATCCGGATGCGATCGCCCTCGACCTGAACCTGCCGGACGTGGACGGCTGGGTGGTCCTCGACCAGCTGAAGCACAACGTCAAGACGCGGCACATTCCCGTGAGTGTCGTGTCGCTCGAAGCGCAGAGCCACCGGAGCCTGCACATGGGCGCCGTGGCCGTGATCCACAAGGGGGATGCACGCGAGGTGCTGCAGCGGGCGCTGCTCAAGACCCGCAGCCTGCTCGAGCGCGAGGCCAGAGTTCTGCTGGTGGCCGATGGCGATGACGCGCGCCGGGCGGATATTGAACAGGCGTTACGCGGCGCGGGCGTGGAGATCACCTCGGCCTCGGTTGGCAGTGAGGCGCTGAAGGCGCTGCACACCGGGCACTTCGATTGCGTAGTCCTCGGTCCCGAGCTCGGCGATATGAGCGCGATCGAGCTGCTGCAGACCATTGCCGAGTCCGAAGCCGTCACCGAGATGCCCTTCGTGCTCTGCGAGACCGACAGCCTGGGCGCAAGCGAGCACGCGCAGCTCGACAGGCTGGCGGAGATACTGGTTCTGAAGAAGGCGCCGACACGCAAGGCCATGCTGGAGGAGAGCGCGCTGTTCCTGCACCAGGCCTTGAGCAGCCTGCCCGCCAAGAGCCGCGCATTGCTCGCCTCGCACGGCAGCGAGCGGGGTCTCGTCAACCGCAAGGTCCTGATCGTCGACGACGACGTGCGCAACGTATTCGCGCTGACCGGGGCGCTGGAGCAGTGTGGCATGACGGTGCTCAACGCCGAGGACGGCAAGCAGGGCATCGAGGTGCTGCAGGAGAACCCCGACATCGAGGCCGTGCTGATGGACATCATGATGCCGGGACTCGATGGCTACGACACGATCCGCATCATCCGCGGCCTGGACCAGTTCAAGAAGCTGCCGATCATTGCGGTCACCGCCAAGGCGATGAAGGGCGATCGCGAGAAGTGCATCGCCGCCGGCGCGTCGGACTACATCGCGAAGCCCGTGAATGTCGAGCAGCTCGCTTCGCTCCTGCGGGTCTGGCTGAACCGCTAGGCGATGAACACGCCCGCCGAGTCCGCGCGTGGCAACGTCCTGGTGGTGGACGACGAGCCGCTGAACCTGCGGGCGATGGAGGCGCTGTTGTCGACGGTCGATTGCCGCGTGGAGACGGCCGTCTCGGGACAGGAGGCCCTGCGGCGGATTCTGCGCCGCGATTTTGCGCTCATACTGCTCGACGTGCGCATGCCGGAGATGGATGGCTTCGAGACCGCGGCGCTGATCCGCAAGCTCAACCGCTCGCGTCAAACTCCCATCATATTTCTGACGGCCGCTGGCGAGCACGCCGAGTGGGTGCTGCGCGGCTACGGGGCCGGGGCCGTCGACTATATCGTCAAACCCGTGGATCCCGACGTGCTGAAGTCCAAGGTGGCGGCCTTCCTCGAGCTCAGCAGCCGCACCGCCAGCCTCGCCAGTCGGGCGGCACAGCAGCTGGCGACGCAGCGCGAATTGGTGAAGGCGAAGGATGACCTGGAGGTCAAGGTCCGCGAGCGCACCGCCAACCTGATCTCGGCCCACGACCGGTTGCGCCAGGAGATGCAGCAACGCGAGCGCGCGGAAGCCGAGCTGCGGGTGGCGAACCGAGTCGCCGAGCAGGCCAGCCGCGCCAAGAGCGAGTTCCTGGCCAGCATGAGCCACGAGATCCGCACGCCGATGAACGCCATCATCGGGCTCACGCAGGTGGTGCTCGACACGGAACTGAACGCCGAGCAGCGCGAGTGTCTGGAGCTGGTGCGCGCCTCGGGCGAGTCGCTGCTCGGCATCGTCAATGACATCCTCGACATCTCCAAGATCGAGGCGGGACGCCTGGCCGTGGAGCGCATCCCGTTCGTGCTGCAGGAGTGCATCGACCAGGCCATGAAGCCGTTGCTGATCGCGGCGAGCAGCAAGGGACTGGAGCTGACCTGGGAGATCGCGCCCTCGATGCCACCGGGGCTGCTCGGCGATCCCACGCGGTTGCGGCAGATCCTCGTGAATCTGGCGGGCAACGCCATCAAGTTCACGGCGCGCGGCGCCGTCACGCTGCGCGTGCGGCCGGAGCCCGACGCGGACGGCGAGGTGGGCTGCCATTTCTCGGTCGAGGACACCGGCATCGGCATTCCGAGCGAGCAACACGCCGCCATCTTCGCGCCGTTCCGGCAGGGCGATGCCTCTACGGCGCGGCGTTATGGCGGCACCGGCCTCGGGCTCACCATCTCGGCCCATCTCGTCGAGCTGATGGGCGGCCGCATCTGGCTCGAGAGCACGCCGGATGAAGGGAGCACGTTTCATTTTACGCTGCGCTTCGGCGTCGCTGAGGATCTGCCGGCGCCCGCGCCACGCGCCGTGGTCGCGGCGGAGCGCCCGGTGAGCGGTCCGCGCGCCGAGGGTCCGCGTCTGACTCTGCTGCTGGTGGAGGACAATGCCGTCAACCGCCGGCTGGCCGAGATCGTGCTCACGCGGCGGGGTCACACGATCGTGGCGGTCGACAACGGGCTGGATGCAGTGGAAGCGGTGCGTGACCGACGCTTCGACCTCATCCTGATGGATATCGAGCTGCCAGGGATGGACGGAATCTCCGCCACTCGCGCAATCCGCGCGGACGAGAAGCACCGCGGCGGACGTGTGCCGATACTCGCACTCACCGCGCACGCTCTGCCCGGAGTCCGCGAGCAGTGCCTCGCCGCCGGCATGGACGGCTATCTGGCCAAGCCGCTGCGGCCGGCAGAGCTGCTCGAGGCAACCGAGCGGCTTGGCCTCAGGCCGGGGACCGAAGTCAGCGCTGCGGACACGGGGGCAGCGGATCCGGACCGCTGGACTCTGCTCGATGAGGTCGGCGGCGATACGCTGTTGCTCGATGAGATATGCGAGCTGTTCAGGCGCGAATCGGCCGGTCAGATGGCGTTGCTCCGTGAGGCCATCGAACGCGGCGATCGATCGGGTTGTGCGCGGGTGGCACACACGCTGCGCGGCATGCTGCGCTCGGTTCGGGCGGCGTCCGCCGAGCAACTCGCGGCGACGCTGCAGCCGCTCGATCCCTGCGAGCAGAAGGGGCAGGCGCTTGCGGTCTGGGAGCAACTCGAGGGGGCGCTCGCCACGCTGCGGGAACGCTTCGCGACTGTCAACGTGGCACAGAGTGTCTCCGAACAGCGACAGCCCGCGCCTTCCCCGTCCCGCCTCTGACCCTGAAGGGGCCGCCAGACCGTGCGCTGGCCGGCGACCCATAGCCCGTTGGAACCATACGCGGCAGTCACGTACGCCGCAGCCAATCTGGTAATTCCTGTAGTGGGACCAAGATGCTGTACCGGATTACAAGCGAGGCCGAATACCTGCGGGCGGAGCTCTTCCACCGCGAGACCGCGGACGAGTCCAGGGAGTTCTTTTGTGCCGTCGCAGACGCCACCCAGCGGCGTCGCTGTAACAGCATCCTCATCTCGGTGCATTCCTCGAGCCCGCTGTTCAGCGTGGACCGATCCGGATTTTTCGCCGAGTTCGCGATCCTCGGCTGCGATCCGGAGCGCAAGATCGCCCTGGTCGCGGACAGCGAGGAGCTCGACTACTCACACGAGTACTTCGCGCTCCTGGCGCAACACCAGGGGATGAATGTGCGTCACTTCCGCAGCGAGGCGGCGGCGTTCGACTGGTTGCGGCCGCCGGCCACGGAGCTGGCGCAGAGCGCACATGGCTAACATTCTCATACTTGACGCCCACTCGGGCAGCCGCCAGTTCGTCGCCTCCACGCTGCGCAAGCACGGCCACTGCGTGGTGCATGTGGGCGATGCCGACGAGGCGCTGAGGCTCGTGCGACTCGAGAGGCCCGAGCTCCTGATCATCGACATCGCCACGCCGGACATCGACGGCTGCAGGTTCGCGATGCGGACGCGCTGCCAGCTCGGCGCGCCGCGGCCGCGTGTGCTGATGCGGGCGGCGGCGAGCCTCGAGCCGGAGGCGCGCGCCCTGGCACACGCCTTCGGCGCCTCGTTCGTCGTCAAGCCGACGGATTCCGAGCTGCTGCTGACGGTCGTGGAGGCTGCGCTGCGCGAGCCGCCGCCGGCGGAGTTGTCGCCGGCGCTCGACACCAAGGCGGTCGACGTGTTGATGCAGCCGATGGTGAGACTCACGCGGCGGGTGGCGGAGCGCAGCGCGCAGCTCGAGGTAGCGCGCACGGCGCTCGATCTGGAAATCAGGAAGCGTATCTGGGCGGAGCAGGAACTGATGCGCGCCAACCTGCGGTTGCAGGATCAGGCGATGCGCGACGCCGTCACCGGATTGCACAACCGCCGCTTCCTCGAGGAATCGCTGCTGCACGAGGAGCTGCGCGCCAAGCGCTACGGCCATACGCTCGCCATCCTGATGATGGACGTGGATCGCTTCAAGGAATTCAACGATACGCTCGGGCATGTCGCGGGCGACGCGATCCTCAGGTCGGTGGGCCAGTGCCTGCTGGCGGTTTCGCGCGGTGAGGACATCGTGGCGCGCTATGGGGGGGATGAGTTCGCGCTGATGATGGCCAACACCTCGCAGGAGACCGCGGGGCGCCGCGCCGAGCTGATTCGCCAGCGGGTACACAGGCTCGAGATCGGTCAAAACGGCAGCCGGCTGGGACCCGTAACGCTGTCGGTGGGCATCGCGATGCTGCCCGAGCACGGCGATACCGCCGGGGCGGTGCTGTGCGCCGCAGACGAGGCCCTGCTCAGGTCCAAGCAGGCAGGGCGCGACCGCATCGTCGTCTTCTCGGGCGGGGCGTCGGGGGCGGCGCAGCTCAACGCACTGACGGGTTCTTAGTCACGCGGCGCTCCGCGAACAGCTCGGCGAACGCGGGCGCGTAGGGCGCGCCGAGCATGTTGGCGCCGTCGCAGCCGGCCGGCCCGAAATGCTCCTCGACGTCCCGTGCCACCGATCGCCAGCGCAGCGGTGTGCCTTCGCAGCGCAGCCACTCGCGGCTCGGTACAACGAGGGTGACGCGGCCGGCGAGAAACCCCGGTGTATAGCGACGCACCGCTGTCAGGGTGGCGCGCTCAACCCTGGCCCGCAGTGCCAGTACCGGATCCGGCGCGGCGCCCTGGAGCGCATCGCGCCGCGCAATGCGCTGGCGCACTCGGTCGCCGAGGTACAGGCTGCGCTCCTCCCATGACCGGGACGCAAGCGCCTGCGCGTGCGTCCCCACACGCCGCACCTGCTGCCGGAGCGCCTGCCCTAGTCGCGGCAGCAATCGGTACGAGGTCGGAAAGGGGCTGGCGAACAGGGCGACGAAGCGGATCGCCGCGCCATGGCACAGGAGTTGTCGCGCCAGCTCGAAAGCGATCGTGCCACCGGCGCAGTAGCCGGCGATGACGTAAGGACCGTTTGGCCGGAATGCGCGGATCTGGCCCGCGAAGTACGCGGCCAGATCCGCGACGCGCGCCAGGGGCTCGCTCCGCCCGTCGAGCCCCGGGGGCTGCAGGCCGAAGAATGGCTGGTCTCCTCCCAGCTGCAGCGCCAGAGCGCGATAGCAAAAGACGTCGCCATTGTGGCCGGCCACGGCAAAAATGGGCGTGCGTTCGCCATTCGGTTGCATCGGCACGATGGCCCGCTGCTGCCGGCACAGCAACTCAGCCGAACGGAGGAATTTGAGGATGTCGCTCTTGCGCTGTCGCAGCTGATCGCGCAGCTCGGGGGGCAGCACGCCGGCTGGCGCATCGCAGCGCAGCCGATCGCCGTCCGCCCAGACCTGAATGTCACGGCTGCGCAATTCCGCAAGGAAGGCTGCCACGCTCATGACACGCATCGCCTCCCGCTCTCGACGACGACCGCCGCTGCCAAACCGGGGGCGGGGGTGAACGCCTCCATGTGCCAACCACACTGATCCCCGGCCGTGCCCTCGACACAGAGAATCCTCGCCGGGTCACCCGGCGCGAGCGAGACCTCGAAGGAATCCAGCGGCTGATAGAGGCCATGTCCGAGCGCCTTGATGAAGGCTTCCTTGCGCGTCCAGCAATTGAAGAATCCCGACGGTTTGTCGCACGGGTCGAGGGCCAGGTAAGTCTGGTGCTCGCGGCGGGAAAAAAAGCGTGCGGCGATGTCATCGGCATCGCGAATAACACGTACGGCTTCGACGTCGATGCCGATCTCGCGGCCGAGTGAAAAGGCGTACACGGCGACATCTTCGGAGTGGGATACGTTGAAATGCAGGTCCGACTCCGCGAAATGTCGCCCCAGTACAGGTTTGCCGCGCTCCCCGTAGGCCAGCTCGATTGACTCAGGTGGGACACCCAGTCGTACCGCGAGCAGCTCGCGCAGCTGCGCGCGCGCGACCATGAAGCGCCGGCGGTCGCGATCAAAGGCAAAACGACTCGCTCTTTGTCGCTCCGCCGGCGAGAGCAGCGCCGCTGATGCACTGAGAGCTTCGGACCCGACGTCCAGTCGAGTCATCAGGACCTCGAATTCCTTGCCCATTCCCTCACCCGACACGAAGCTCCGGTGTCCGCCGTGCTTCCACCTTACCGATCCGCGTTCGCGCCCATGCCTCGGCCCCATGAGCCAAACGGACCAGGGTTGCTGCCGCGGTGGGGTGCGCGCCGTGAGGGCGGCGCGCAGAGCAGTCCTACAATTCGATCACCTCCCGCTCCCGGGCGCCGTGGGTCGGCGCCTTTGCCCTGGTCACCCAGGACAGCGCGTCGATGACCTCGGCCAGCCCCGCGACCGTCGGGTGCTCGAACAGATTGCGAAGCGGCACGTCGACCTCGAAGACATCCCGGATGCGCGACAGGGCCTTGATCGCCACCAGGGACTGCCCGCCCAAGTCAAAGAAATCGTCGTCGACGCCGATGTTCTTCACGTAGAGTAATTCGCTCCAGATGGCCGCGAGGGCTCTCTCGGTCCCGGTGCGTGGCGCGACGAAATCGCGAGCGGGCTGAATGTTCCCGTAACAGAGAGTCGCCAGGGCCTGGCGATCAATCTTGCCATTCGGGGTGAGCGGCAGCCTGTCCAGCCGGATAAAGTGCGCGGGCAGCATGTAATCCGGTAGCCACCTGGCGAGATGGGCGCGCAGCTCCGCCACGGTGGGCGAATTCTCGCTCAGGTAGTACGCCGCCACCCGATTGATGCTCGTCTCATCAGTCTGCGGCGGCTCGGTGTAGCCGATCTGGGCCATGATCTGCCGGACCCTGGGCTCATCCAGCTCATCGTCGAGCTCCGCCATCGCTTCCTCGCGGGTCTTCTGCCCGAGACGCACGTCCCAGCTGTAGGGCAGTGCGTAGTTGTGGAACCCGCGCTGCTTCTTGTGGACGTAGATGCCAAGATCGTTGATGCGGCAGTTGCTGGAGCGGCCCGTGTCTGAGGGGCGGACCCACGGCGTGTGCGTGCGCAGGAAGGCGCGCAGTTCCGCGAGCGGTACACTCCAGTAACGATAGAAGTCCACAAACCGGATATCGTCGAAGACGCCATCCTCACGGAAGATATCCACCTCGAGGTGACACGAGACCGCATCTTCGCGCCGATGGTAGGCTTTACGCGCTTCAAGCACGAGGGCGTCGAGCTTGGCGACGTCGAAATCCTTACGTTGGAACAGCTCTGCGGTGAGTCGCGTCTCGAAGAACTGACCGCGCGACAATCCGGTGAAGATGTAGCGGATGCCCTTCTCGTGAGCGAGGTTGGTCGCCAGGGTGTAGATGGTCTTGAAACAGCCGTTGCAGACGTTGGCGAATCGCTTCAGGCTGTCGACGAAGATCTCGTTCATGTGTGGCGTCCCGCCGACCACGAGGTCCACGCCCAGCGCCTGCACGACACGGCGGATGTTGGTCTTGGCTGCTTCCGAGATGAAGCCATTGTCGAGGTTGAAGACCAGCGGCTTCAGTCCCAGGCCGCAGAGCTGGTAGAGCATGTAGGTGCTGTCCTTGCCGCCGCTCAAGAGCACCAGACAGTCGTAATCGCCGGTTCGGGCGGCCTTCATTTCCGCGACCAGCGCCTTGAGGTCATCCGGCGTTTTGAAGTACGCCTGGGCCTGGTCCTTGTAAGTGTCATAGCCACGGCAGATATTGCATACCCCCTCGGCGTCATAACTGGTATCGGGCAGGTTGGAGGCGAGACCGCAGCGCGTGCAGTGGCGCAACGCTTGCGAAGCCCGCGCCGCGAGCGGATTGACGACCGCCACGACGCACTCGCGGATGTCCGGGTGCTCAAGGAGGCGGGCCTCTATCTCGCCCAGCTCAATGCGCGCGCCGGCGATCTTGACCTGATGATCCGCACGGCCCAGGAATTCGATGCGGCCCGCGACGCTCCAGCGAGCGAGGTCTCCAGTCTTGTAGAGGCGCAGCGGCTCTGGCCTGGAGGGGCCGGCTCGCGACGCCGGTCTCTTCCGTCCCGGCTCGTCAGCTGTCAGGAATCTCTCCGCAGTGAGCTCCGGCCGGTTGAAATAGCCCCGGGCTAACCCAGCTCCTGCCAGATAGAGTTCACCGATGATGCCAGCGGGCACGGGACTCAGATGTTCGTCGAGGATACAGATGCCGGCATTGGCGATGGGACTTCCGATCGGCACCGAGAGGGCGAGATCCTGGTCCGCGTCGTAGCGGTGAACCATGCAACCGACGGTGGCCTCCGTGGGGCCGTACTCGTTGTAGATCTCCACCGGGCGGGCGAAGTTGCGCGTGACGTCGCGTGCCAACTCCGTCTTGAACTCCTCGCCGCCCACGATGAGCTTGCGAATTCTGGTGGCGCGCAGATTCATATCCTTAATCATGGCGAGGTGCGCGGGCGTGACCTTGACGATGTCGACCTCAGCTTCCTCGATGACCTTGAATATCGCCATGCCGTGCATTCCCGGCTCCTGGGGATAGACGACTATGCGACCGCCGGAAATGAGGGGCGTGAAGATCGACGTAACCGTGAGATCAAACGCCAGAGAAGAGAACAACGGCCAGACCAGGCGTTCGCCCCGGCAATACTGCCCCTCGGCCCACCAGATGTAGTTGACCAGGCTCCGGTGTTCGATCATCACGCCCTTGGGCGTGCCGGTGGAGCCGGAGGTATAGATGACGTAGGCGAGACTGTGTGGCGGGACTCGAGAGTGGGGACTCGAGACCGGATACGCCGCGATCGAAGCAAAATCGGCATCCAACGTGACCACTCGCGCGGCGCCGCCCGGAAGATTTGCTGCCAAACGCGAGTGGGCCACCAGCACCGGGGGGGTTCCCGCCAGTCCTGCCGCGATATCCTGCAGCATGAAAGCGATACGCTCCTGGGGGGCGGCGGGGTCAACGGGCACGTAGGCGGCACCGGTCTTGAGCACGCCGAGGATGGCGCAGACCACCTCGATCGAATGGTCCATGTAGAGTGCGACAAGCTGATCGGAGCCAACGCCGAATGTGCGCAGATGCGCGGCCACCTGATTGGCGCGCTCGTCGAGTTCGCGATACGTCAACGTTCGATCGTCCAGGCGGACGGCTTCATCCTCGGGTGTGCGCGCCGCCTGAGCTTCAAAGAGCTCGATGATGCTCTTGTCCGCCGGATAGGGCGACGCCGAGTCGTCGTACTCGATCACCAGCGGCGGACGCTCGCGCTCAGTGTGAGCGCTGAGTGGCTTGATGGCCCTGGGGCCCTCGACACTGCTCGGTGTGATCACGCAACATTCTCCTCTGCGCCCCGCGACTCGTGTCCGGCCAAATCGCAGTAATAACTCATAGGGACGAAGCGACCAGCTCCTTCAGGATTTCGCTTGTGCCGCCGTAGATACGATGTACGCGGCTGTCGGTCCACATGCGAGCGATCGGATACTCCGTCAAATAGCCGTAGCCGCCGTGCAACTGCAGGCATTCATCGACGATGCGACACTCGCAGTCGGTGAGCCAATACTTCGCCATGGCTGTCGTGACGTCGTCGAGCTGACCTGCGACGAACCGCTCTATGCAGTCGTCGAGGAAGACGCGGGCGACACGCGCCGCGGTCTTGCACTCGCTCAGCTTGAAGCGCGTATTTTGCAAGTCGATCAGCGGCGCGCCAAACGCCATGCGATCCTTCGCGTACCGGGTTGCAATGCCGACGGCCCGTTCCGCCGTCGTGACAGCAGCCACGCCGATCGCCAGGCGCTCATAACTCATGTTCTCCATGATCTGTAACAAGCCTCGGCCTTCGGCGGAACCGAGGAGATTCGAGGAGGGGACTCGCACGTCATCGAAGAACAGCTCGCAGCTGTCCTGGGCTTGCATGCCGACTTTGTCGAGCGGGCGGCCGACGCGGTAGCCCTGCAGCTCGCGCGCTTCCACGATGATGAGCGAGATATTCCTCGGCCCGGCGGCTCTGTCGGTCTTAGCGGCGAGGCAGACAATGCCGGCGTGCGAGCCGTTCGTGATGAACGTCTTTGAGCCATTGATGACATAGTGGTCGCCGTCGCGGCGCGCGGTGGTCTTAATGCCCTGCAGGTCAGAGCCGGCGGACGGTTCGCTCATGGCGATTGCGCCCACCAGCTGGCCGCGTGCCATGCTGGGGAGCCAGTTACGTTTTTGCTCTTCTGTGCCGCAGGAGAGAATGTAGTGCGCCACGTTGTCGTGGATGAAGGAGGCGAAGTGGACGCCGGCTCGAGCGAGTTCCTCGACCACGACACTCTCGTGCGCAAAGGTTCCGCCGCCGCCGCCATATTCGGCGGGCACGTCGCTCAGCAGCAGACCGACGTTGCCTGCCTTCATCCAGGCCTCCGCGTCCGGGCGAAGCTGCTCGCGCCAGCGGGTCTGGTGCGGGGTAAACTCCTCTTGTACGAACTTGCGGATCGTTGCGCGGAAGGTACGCAGTTCATCATTCATCCAAGGGGATTCGTAACAGGACATCACTGCTTGCGGGCGCCTCGCCGTTACATAGCCTGCGCCGGCCGCACCTTTTCCAGGAAGCGCCGGCCGGCCACAAAGTACAAATTCAACTCTGCGGCGAGGTACCGGTCCCCATGAGCCGAATGGATCAGGGAGTGGAAGGGGGGCGGGAGAAATCAGACACTTGCGCGAGGCGGGTGGTGAGCAGCCGCCCGCAGCCCACCCAGCAGCCGCTGATCGAGGAAACTCGCTACGGAGTGCCCTGGCGTTACTTCTGCCCGCTCACCGCAGATGGATAGCCGTTTTGCCCACCGAAGTAACACTCGATGGCCTCCACCTTTGCGTCTTTGAGCCGCAAATACTCCACGTTCCGAAACGCCTTACCGGTCGTGGTGTGACAGACGTACATCACGAACGCCTGGTTGCCCGTTCCAATCACATGCGTCAGCTCATGCCGCGCGATAAGAGCAACCTGCGTGTCCCAGCATCCTTTCTTGAAAGCGCTCTTACTGATGTGATCGTCGACCGGGCTGGAAAATGTGAAGTCATCCGCCAGCAGGCTGTCCGTCGTGCGCCAGTCCTTTGTCTCCCATGACTTGTAGTAGTCGCGGATAGTCTCTTCGTTCTCAGGACTCAGCCCTGAGTCGGTCGGTGTGTGCGCACGGGCAATCTGCGGAGTGATCACCGCTGCAGTCAGCACGCAGGCACCCGCCTCGAGCAGTGTCCGGCGCGAGATTAGTGTCTCTCTCATGACTCATCCTCCGTACGAAGTCTCACCAGGCAGGTTCGCGTCCTCGACGCTCGCGGACGCTCGCCGAGTTGACGAGGATCGAGCCAAGTATCCGGACGAAGCCCGTGGCCGCGCAAGACGGCGCTTCCTGCCGGCGCCGGTCTCGAACAACAATTCGATGTAGCGGCGCAGATGGTCCACGCTGGCCGCGGCAACCTCGGGTCCGCCTTTGGCTTTCGCGAGGATGAAAGCACCCTGCAGAACGGCCTGGGTGTGGAGCGCCAGGCTCTGCGCCGACCATTTTGCGCGAACGCCGTAAAGCTTCATCGCCTCCGCGATGTCGGCCGCTATCGTTGCCGCCTGGCCGCTGATGGACGCTTCGCACGCCTCGCGTATTTCAGCATGGGTGCGATACACCTCTTGCACCATGGTGCCGGCGAGACAGGTGAACTCCGCGACCTCCCCTTTGAGAAGCGCCTTGCGGAAGTCGAGATACCCGAGGACTCGATCCAGGGGGTCGCGATGCTCATGGTAAGGCGCCGTTTGAAAGAAGGTCGTTGAAACCTCCGACCAGCGATTCGCCGCGGCAACGGCGAGCGCGGCTTTGCTCTGGAAGTGATGGAAGAACGCGCCCTTGGTCACGCCCGCCTGCGCGCACAGCTCGTCCACCGAGGTCGCCGAGTAGCCCTGTTCGCGGATGAGCACGAACGCTGCGTCCAGGAGCTTTTCCCGCGCCCCGGGCCTCGGGAGCTGCGGCTGCTTATTTTCTCGCACCGGTGTACGATACCGACGAGTTGGTATGGCGTCAATCGGCCTGCCCTAAGAGGATTGTTGCCGAACCGGGCCTGCGCCTGCGTTGGCTAAGCACGCAATGAAGCTGTCGATCGTCGATGAGGAGCCGCAGACGGGGGCCGCGCTGAGTGAGCGGTGCGGGCGCAGTGACTCGCCCCATCCCCTGGCCCAAGGGCGCCGCGCCGTCTTTTCAAGGGACGAGCGCGGCCCTTCGCGGGACGGGCGACCGTTCACTGCCCCGAGTGCGGCGCCAACGGTAGGATGGTGGCAATGAAGCTGTTGATCGTCGATGAGGAGCCGCAGACGCGCGCCGCGTTGAGTGAGCTGTGCGGGCGCAGTGATGATCTTCATGTGGTCGGAGAGGCTGGTTCCGGGTCTGCGGCGATCAGGGCGGTCGACGAGTTGTGTCCGGACCTGATGCTTCTCGACGTGGAGCTGCCGGACATGAGCGGTTTCGATGTGCTGCGAGCGGCTCGGACCGGGAAGGGGCCACTTGGCATCATCGTGACGGCCAATCCCGCGCATGCGGCGACCGCCTTTGCGGCGGGCGCGCTCGACTGTCTGCTAAAGCCCGTGAACGCTCATCGCTTTGCCGAGTCCATCCAGCGCGCGCGGGAACTGTGCGCGGAGGTCTCGCGGGAGCCGCAACCGGAGGAAGAGTCGCGTCCGAGCCAGATCGGAGACGGCTTGGCTGCGACCTTTCTCATCGGCGAGCGCACACATCGTCTCTATCCGCTGCGTCCGCAACGAATCGATTACATTGAATCTGACGCAAACTATGTGACGTTCCGGGTCGGGAACACGGAATATCTGAGCCGCGATTCGATCAAGCGCCTGGCGTCCGTTCTGCACCGGCACGGGTTCGTGCGCATCGAGCGTTCACTCCTGGTGAACGTGCGCGCCGTCATGTTCGTTGAGCTTCTGGGGCACGGTGCGTTCGCATTCACGCTGACCTCGGGCCGCAGGCTTCGTTCGAGCCCGAGGTATCGCGAGCGCATTCTCGAAGTGTTCCCACTCGTTCCGCGCGCGAGCTGCGACGCAAAGCACTGACCGTTCCAGCCGTCGGCAAACCGGGAAATCCCCTCTCAGGGGACGTTCGTCCCTGACGGAGCAGCCCTCGCCCCCGCGTCCCGCATGGCGCGCGACGGGTTGCTAGTGTCTGCGCGCATGATACTGGCCGATTGCATTGCACAGTGCCGGGCGCCGCTGATCGTTCAGGACTGCAGGACGCATGCGGTGACGCGCTTGAACAGCGCGCACGACTTTGCCGCAGAGATTGCCGCGTGTCCGATACGCTATGTGCTTGCCGACGAACTCACGCGGCTCTGCACGGCGCTGGCATATTCGCGCGGTGCGAAAGCCCTCGACTGCGCCGATCTGCTGCACGTGCCGGGGACGAGCGTCTGGGTCGAATGGCTTGCCGAGGCATCGTCCGCCGAGCTGGAAGCTTACGGCCTGAAGCATCAGAGATCGATGCCGCTGTCCCGCCGGCGCGGTGTGTTGGTTCGCGCGTCCGTCGATGGACGTCGGGGAATCATCCGGACCTTCTGGAGTGGGGCGCAGGACCCGGACGTCCTCGCGGGCAGCGTCGAGGCGTATTTTGATCTCGATACCCTGGTGGACGAAGCCCCCGAACCGACGGACGGTGAGACGCAGCCGGCATTTACTCTGTTCGACAGTGCCCGAAAGGGCGGCGATGACGTGCTGCGGCGGTGCTTCCGCTTTCGCTATGAGAAAAGCTGGGCGGACTACTACCAGCGCGCGCAGCTATCGTCGTTCGAACGTCACGCCATTCTGCGGCATGCGCTGGGAACGATAGCCTTCGACGTTCCGATCCTGTTGACATTCTTCCTGCTGCTTGCGACCCGTTCAGGACTGCCGCGACGACCCGAAACCTACGATCGACTCAACAGAGCGAGGAGCAGGGCGGGCAAGGCACTGCTGCTCGATCATGTCGAGGTTCGCGCGCCCTGGGTGCCGGGGTTTCCAACGGTCGCCGAGTCCGGCGCGGGTTGCGGTAGACGACGCCCGCGGCTTCACCACGTTCGCGGCCACCTGGTGCGTCGAGGAGCTCAGCTGTTTTGGCGGATCCCGCACCTTCGCGGCAGCGCGCGCTCGGGAGTCATCCGCAGTCGCACCGTCACCTGGACATTTGAGCAGGGGCAGACAGTCGGGTCGGGACCCCTGCGGAACGAGGGCCTTCGGCACTGAGGCGCTGGCGTACGAGCGTCCAGCAGGGCGGCGGCGCTCGCCTGCGAAGCCAATGCATTCATCGCGTGTTCGGCCGGTGGCCGGGAGCCCTTCGGTTTACTCGCGACAGGTAAGCGGCGACGCCGGCCGGCGCACCAAGCCGCGCGCGGCGATCGCCGCTTAAGCGGATCAATAGCGAGTCAGGCGAACGGGCGCGGCCGGTTTTCCCCAACCAGGCCAGGGTTTTCACCAGTGAAGAGCGGATCTTCCCAAACCGCCGCAGCGCTGTTGTGTTGACCGTAATCTCGCCTCGGTCTTTTGACGCTCGTTTGCGACGCCCGATCCGTAGAGGTCGGCCGGTCGGCGGATTTGTTTGTAGTGAATCCGCAACGAGAGGGAGTCGGGGTCCAGGTCACCAGCAGAAATCAGAGGAACCAACACATGGCGAACCGTCGCTGCTTGCAACACGCGATACGCTTGGCACTCGCGACCGTCACGGCAACTGCCGGCGTCTCCGCGCTCTACGGGCAGGAAGCCCCGCCCGCTCAGGCAGAGACTGCCGCGGCGCCCCTCGCCGAGGTGGTTGTCACGGGATCGCGCCTGAAGACACCGAACGAGACTTCGATCAGCCCAATCACGACGGTCTCGGCGGCCGACATCCAGGCGACGGGTCTGACACGCGTCGAGGACGTGCTGAACAACCTGCCGATGGTGTTCGCCGGCATGAACTCGACCACCTCCAACGGCGCCGACGGCACCGCCTCGGTCGACCTGCGCGGCCTCGGCAACCAGCGCACGCTTACGCTGGTCGACGGTCTGCGTCTCGGCCCCGGCTCGGCGGTCGGCGGACGCAACTACTCGGACATCAACGAGATCCCCGCGGCTCTGGTCGAGCGGGTCGATGTCCTGACCGGCGGCGCCTCCGCGGTCTACGGGGCGGATGCCGTGGCGGGCGTCGTAAACTTCATCCTCAATACTCACTTCGAGGGCATCCGGGTCGATGCCGGTTACCACTTCAACGAGCACGACAACAAGGACCAGGCCGGTGCCGCGTACGCCGTCAACGCCGTCGGCGATCCGCTGCCGACGGGCAACGTCAACACCGCGTTCGGCAAGAGCGTTTCGGTCCTGATGGGCTCGAACTTCGCGGACAACAAGGGCAACGTGACCACGTACGTGACGTACGACAACCAGGGCGCGGCACTGCAGAAGAGCTTCGACTACAGCGCCTGCACGCTCGCCGGGGCCACCGCCAACACCCTCGCATGCACGGGGTCCGGGACGGCCGCCAAGAACGGCGCCGGCGGACACTTCTACGCTTCGAACGCCAGCGGAGTGAGCTTCATCCACCATACTGTCGACGGCCTCACTGGCCAGTTCCGGCCCCTTGCCGGAGCCACAGACGACTATAACTTCGGTCCGCTGAACTATTACCAGACGCCGAATGAGCGCTGGACCGCGGGCGCGTTCCTCAACTACGACCTCGACCAGCACATGACCGCGTACTCGAGCCTCATGTACATGAGGAACTCCTCGAGCGCTCAGATCGCCCCGAGCGGCGACTTCTTCCAGAATTCGTTCATCCCGTGCGCCGATCCGATGCTGACGGCGCAGGAGGTCGCGACCATCTGCACGGCGGGGAACCTCGCCGCGCAGGGCAATCCGTACGAGACCTACAACGGCGTGAATTACCCTGGTCTCAACTTTGTCATCGGGCGGCGCAACGTCGAGGGTGGCCCCCGCATCGCGGACTTCACCACCGACTCGGCACGCGAGGTGATCGGCCTCAAGGGCGACTTCTCGGATGCCTGGACGTACAACGTCTACGCCCAACACAGTTCGGTGGACAGTCTTTATGCGCAGGAAAACTACCTCAGCAACGACGCCCTCGACCAGGCGCTGAATGTGCTGCCGGGTCCCAACGGTCCGGTATGCGGCGGGCCCTCATCGCCCGTGAACAACGGCCCGCTGGTGGGCTCGGGGACGGGATTCACCGTCAATCCCAAGTGCGCGCCCTGGAATATCTGGGTTCCCAACGGCGTAACGCCCCAGGCGCTCGCCTTCATGGCGCTGCCGCTGGTCTCCACGGGTACCGTCACGGAATACGTCGCGGACGGCTCGGTGACCGGCGATCTGGGCGGCTACGGCGCGCAGCTGCCCTGGGCCAATCAGGGTCTGCAGCTGAACATCGGGGCCGAATGGCGCGAGGAGTCCACCGATCTGCTTCACGACCTGGCGACCATCCAGGGTTCCGCGGCCGGCAGCGGTGGCCCGAACCCGCCGATCGCCGGCAGCTTCACCGTGAGAGAAGCCTTCACGGAAATGCGGCTGCCGCTCGCCAACCACCAGCCTTTCGCGGACAACCTTGCGCTGGAGGCCGGCTATCGCTACTCGAAGTACAGCGAGGGCTTTGACACCAACACCTACAAGCTCGGTCTCGAGTGGGCGCCGGTGCGCGACGTTCTTGTGCGTGGTGGATTCAACCGCGCGGTGCGTGCGCCGAACATCGGCGAGCTGTTCTTGCCCCAGGCGGTAGCTCTGGACGGCTCGGTCGATCCGTGCGCCGCGGCGCTCAAGGCCGGGTCCACCACGACGCTGACCAACAACGTAACGTTCGCGCAGTGCGCGCCTTCCGGCGTGACAGCCGCCCAGTTCGGCCACATCCTGCCGAACTCCGCCCCCCAGTACAACGGTCTGGCGGGTGGCAATCCGAGCCTCCTGCCCGAAGTCGCAGATACCTATACGGTGGGCCTGGTGCTGCAGCCGCGTATGGTGCCTAACCTGACGCTGTCGTTCGATTACTTCGACATCAAGATCGACAACGTGATCGGCGCCATCGGTGGCAACAACATCATCAATGACTGTGTCTTCCAGGGACTGCTCTGCAATCAGGTGCACCGCGACGCGACCGGCTCGCTGTGGCGGACGCAGAACGGATACGTCATCGATACCACCGTGAACGAGGGTGAGTTGAAGACCGAGGGCCTCGACGTCAAGAGCAGCTACCGCCAGGCCCTGCCGGCCTTCGGGTCACTGCTGTTCTCGCTCGAGGGCACGAAGCTCAAGTCTCTGCAGACCACGCCCGTGTCGGGCGGCGCTTCGTACGACTGCGCGGGATTCTGGGGCCCCACCTGCGGGGGCGGAAACCCGAACTGGCGTTCGGTGTTCAACGTCGGTTGGTCGACACCCTGGGACGGGCTCGAGCTCAACCTGCGCTGGCGTTACTTTGGTCCCGACGAGCTCGAGTTCCTGAGCACAGCCCCGGGTCTCGCGTCACCGGGGGCGTATATGCCGCTGGCGCACATCGCGGCCTACAGCTGGGTCGATCTTTCTGGGACATTCAACCTCTACAAGAACATCAGACTGCAGCTGGGGGTTAACAACATCACGGACAAGGTTCCCCCGCTGGCTGTCGGAAGTGCCTGCACCACCAGCAGCGGTGGTGGCAACGCGGGCTCGAACTGCAACGGCAACACCTTCCCGGGAGTCTACGACTCGATGGGGCGGTATGTGTTTGCCACCCTCACGGCGCAGTTCTAGGAGAGTTACCTGGCTTGGAGACGGCGGGCTGTAAGGCCCGCCGTATTCCCGCTTGGCTCACAGCGCCTCGTGCGAGCTCGCGCCGTAGTACGTGCCGACCGCCTCGGTGACTGCACGCACGAGCTCGCGCTCCGCGGGGGCGAGGAACGGATTCCAGATGTCGAAGATCAGGATACCGCGCGGCACGTCCGACTGGTTCCAGGCCTCGTGCTCGATCGTGTCGTCAAACACCCACGCCGTGCCGGGGACCCACTCACGCGTCTCGCTGCCGACGCGAAAGCCGCAGCCCGGCGGGACAATGAGCGGCAGGTGCACAGTCAATCGCGTGTTGGTCACGCCGCTGTGCGGGGGAATGCGCGCGCCGGCATCGAGCATCGAGAAGAACGCCGTCGGGCCGCGCGCCGCGACGTCGCACAGTGGTGCGCCCTTGAGCGCCTGCACCGTGCGCGGACAACGTGCCAGGTGCGCCGGCTGCGGCACCGACTGGTTCCAGAGGAAGTACGCGCTCCAGCGGCGCGACTTGTTGAGATCCTTCCATTGGTTGAGTGGCGTGCCCTCGGGGTACGCGATGTAGGGCTCGAGTCCCTCCCGGTCGGTGACCAGCACGCTCATCAGCTCCGCGCGGATCTCATCGGTCGCCGCCTCGATGGCATCGAGCCACGGGAACCCGGTGCGATCGAAGAACTCCACCGCGGGGATTTCCGGGAAATACATGAAGGTCGGCTGCGGCAGGTAGCGGCTCCGCCGCCCGGTGAGAAGATCAACGCAGCGCTCGATGCGCCGGAACTGCCCGCTGCCCAGGCGCTCGCGTGCCCCGGACAGCCGCGCCTCGATCGCGCTCGCGAGGTCGGCATCGTCCTTGGCAATAGCCTCGCGTGCGTGCCCGATCGCTGCAGCCACCGACTCCGGCGGCGGCCGCCCTGGAGGGACCGTCGCCATCGCGTTGCGGTAGACGCGCGCAGCCGTGCGCGGGTCGCCCGTTGCCTCGAGGAGCGCGCCTTTCTGCAGGAGCGAGGCCAGGTGGCGGGGCTCGAGCGCGAGCGCACGCTCGAGGGCGTCAAGCTCTTCGGCCAGGAGGTTGAGCGCGTGCAGACTCGAGGCGAGGTTCGACCACAGAGTCGGATGACCGGGGTCACCCTGGGTCGCGCGCTGGAACAGCTCGCGGGCCCGGGAGGCATCGCCACGCTGCATCATCCGCAGGCCGAGCTCGTTCAGCACCGCCGGGTGTGCGGGCGCGAGCTGCGCCACGCGCGCGAGCAGCTGATCGGCTTCCTCGATGCGGCCAGCGGCGCCGGCCGCCTTGCACGCCTGAATCAAGCGCAGGACACTGGCATTGTCCGGGGTCGCGGCGCCGATCGTGGCATTGACATCGCTCAAGAGCTTCCCCTATCGTTTTGTGGGTTTACGCTGCGATTCTAGCGCGGCCGGTCGCGCTCTGGAGAGTGCATTGGCGCCGGCAGATAACGTGGATTTCCAACTGGTGCGGATCGCCTCACTACTGGAGAGCGATCCGCTCGCCGCTGCAGGGGAGGCGGCGCGCATTCTGCGCGACCATCCCGGGCATCCGGCGGTGCTGCTGCTGCTCGGCACTGCGCACCGCGCCTGCGGCAACCCGCAGGCGGCCGTCGCTGAGTTCACCGCGCTCGCTGCGGCCCAGCCCGACTCCGCGGTGATCCGCCTCGAGCTCGGACGCGCGCAGCGCGGGGCAGGGCGCGATTCCGAGGCACTCGTCGCGCTTGGGCGGGCGGTGGAGCTGGCGCCCGATCTCGCCGCAGCGTGGCGCGAGCTCTCGCTGCTGCACGCCGCGCGTGGTGACAGCGGCGCGTGCGATGCGGCCTACGCGCGCTTCGAGCACCTGGCGCCGGAAGGCTCGCGCCTGGCCGAGGCCGCTACGGCCCTCGCCAACGAGCGACTCGCCGCCGCGGAGGAGCTGCTGGGGCGTACTCTCGCGCGCTCGCCCCAGGACGTCGCGGCGCTGCGCATGCGGGCGGAGGTCGCCAGCGCGCGCGAGGACTTCAGCCAGGCGGAGGCGTTGCTTAGGGAGTGTCTGCGCCTGGCCCCGGGCTACAGCCGCGCGCGCCTCGATCTCGCCCAGGTCCTGCGCATGCGCATGCAGGGCGAGCCGATGCTGCCGCTCCTCGAGCGGCTGTTGGCGAGCGACCCCAGGAACCTGCGCTACCGCACCCTGCAGGCGGCAGCGTACAGCCTGCTCGGCCGCTCGGAGCGCGCCATCGAGATCCTCGAGACCCTGGTGGGGGAATTCCCCCGCGATGAGGTGGTATGGCTGAACTATGGGCACACACTGCGCACCGCGGGCCGACAGCGCGAGGCCATCGACGCTTACCGCAGGTGCATCGAACTGAAGCCCGGGTCCGGCAATCCCTGGATGGCGTTGGCGAATCTCAAGACCTTCCGCTTTACCGAGAGCGATGTCGCGGCGATGCGGCAGCAGCTCGCGCGCGAGGAAATCCTCAACGACGATCGCGCGCAGTTCGAGTTTTCGCTCGGTAAGGCGCTGGAGGATGCCGGGGACTTCGCCGCCTCCTTCGAGCACTATGCCCGCGGCAACGAGCGACGGCGCGCAGTGGTCCACTACCAGGGCGAGAGCGTCGGGCGCTTCGCGCAGCGCACGCGGGAGCTGTACACGGCGGACTTCTTCCGCGCCCGGTCCGGCTGGGGCTGCCCGTCACATGATCCGATTTTCATCGTCGGCCTGCCGCGCGCGGGCTCTACGCTGCTCGAGCAGATCCTCGCCAGTCACTCTCAGATCGAGGGTACGCGCGAGCTCACCGACGTGCTGCAGTTTGCGCTCGAGCTGGGCGACCGCGAGGAGGAACCCGGCAAGCCCCCCGTCTATCCGCAGTCGGTCGCGCGCTTGACGCGCAGCGAGGTCGCCGCGCTCGGCGAGCGCTATCTCGCACAGACGCGCGCGCACCGCCTGCTCGGGCGGCCGCGCTTTCTCGACAAGATGGGCAGTAATTTCCTGCACCTTGGACTCATCCAGCTCATGCTGCCGAATGCGCGCATCATCGACGCGCGCCGCACCCCGCTCGGATGCTGCTTTGCCAACTTCAAGCAGCACTTCCAGCGGGGGCTGTGGTTCAGCTACGGCCTCGATGATCTCGCTCACTACTACCGCGAGTACGTCGGTCTCATGGCGCACTTCGAGGTGGCGTTGCCGGGGCGCATTTACCGCGTCTGCTACGAAGACGTGGTCCGGGATCTGGAGGGCGAGGTGCGCCGGCTGCTCGATCACCTCGGTCTGCCGTTCGAGGAGCAGTGCCTGCGCTTCCACGAAACCCGCCGCACGGTGGCGACCGTGAGCTCCGAGCAGGTGCGTCAACCGCTTTATAAGGAGGGGCTCGCTCAGTGGCGCAACTTTGAGCCGTGGCTCGGACCCCTCAAGGAAGCCCTCGGCGATCTGGCAGGTTCTGACCGCGGTCCGGGGCAAGCGAGCGCGCGAGCCGAGGCCTGAAGGAGCGCCGCGCCGCTGTATCCTGCGGGCCTCATGACGGTCGGGTCTGCATCCGTCCGGGTTCCGGCACCTGTTTGTGCACCCGGTACATCAGTGCGAACGTCACGAGCGCGATGGCCATCACGAGATAACCCAACCAGTTGAAATGAGCCAACGAGCCGTCCGGCCTCTGAACGATCAGCCAGCCCGCCACCGCCGCCGACGCCCCGCCGGCAAATTGCTGCAGTGAGGCGCTGACGGCGTTGAAGGCGCCGCGCTTGCTGGGTTCCGGTATTGCCGAGACGAGTGCCTGAGCGGGGATCATGCGCGAGAAGATGCCGGCGAACAGGATCACGTTAATCACGATAACCGTGGCAAGCGGCACGTGCCCGATATTCGTCCAGAGCGGCACCATGACCAGCGTTACGACGCTCCCGAAGCAGAACGTCAGGAATTTGCCGAACCTGTCGCTGGCCTTGCCGACCAGCGGACCCACAAAAATAGAACTCACACCGGTCACCAGATAGATCAAGGGCAGCACGGCGAAGGCCAGCCCGACGTTGTTCACGATGTAGGCGGTGCCGAAGGGCATCAGCATGTAGCCGCCGGTCGGCATCAGCATGACGAGTAGAAATGCCACGCGATAGCGTGGCTCGGCAATGGTGTTGATGAGATGCGTCAGGGGGCTGTGCTCCTGCTTCAGCGCGAGGTGTCCGACCACCGGTTGCATGAAGAGCATGATGAGGACGCCCGCCGGCACGCCGATAGCAACGATGGCGAGAAAGGGGGCGTGCCAGTCCCAGTGGCTGGTGAGGTACAGGCCCGCGGGGAGTCCCAGCACCTGACTCGCAGCAAAGGCGGTGGAAATCACCCCCATCACCCGGCCGCGCATTTCCAGAGGGAAAAGGTCCGTGGTGATGGCCAGGACGATGGAGCCGATCACGCCGCCAAACAATCCGGTGACGATGCGCGCCGCTAACAGCAGCGGGTAAGAGGTGGCCAGGGCGCAAAGCAAGGTGCCCAGCATGAACCCAAAATAGAAGAACAGCAGCAGGCGCTTTCGGTCGAAGCGGTCGGCGAAGCCTGCCGCGAGAAAACCCGACGCTCCGGCGCTGAAGGCGTAGGAAGAGACCGCAAGCCCGAATTGCTGTGGGCTGATGTGCAGGGTCGGCATCACGATCGCGCCGAGAGGCGAGATGATCATGAAGTCCAGAATGACGGTGAACTGCAGAAATCCCAGGATGGCGATGACGACCTTCTGATACCCCGAAAACCTGATGCGGGCTGGTGTGGGGGCTGCCGTTTTATCCATGCGGTTTCTGCGTGAGGAGGGCGATCCGAAGGTTCTGGCGTGAGCGTACCAGTGATCCGCGGGTGCCAAGGGCGTCCGCCCCGTGATTACGTTTCCGGGTCGTGACCGGGCAGTGCGTCGTACCAATGCACGAAGGTGAAGAGAAACAGCATCGCGGCGCCGATCAGAATTGCCGTCAGCGATGCGGCATAGACGCCCGCCAATCGCCCGATGGACACGGCCAGCGCACTCCCGCCGAGTGTGAGTGCGACGAGGTCCATGGCGGCTACGAAACTGATCACCGGTATTGGCAGGGGCAAGCGGTTGGTTGCATGCCGGCGCTGCGGGAACGTCACTGCCCAGCAGAACAGGATGAGCGCCATCAGGCCGCTTGAGTAGAGAAAACCGAACGCGTCCATGAGACCTCGATCTCTCGGCCGGGAAGGGCTAGGGCCCCGCTGGAATGCGAGCGCTGAGTATAATGCGGCCCCCCGTGTTGCCGTCAGAGGTCGATATGCGCCGCACCCCGACCGTTGCGTTCCTGTCAATCGCGCTGTGCTGCGTGCCGTTGCTCCAGGCGGCCGACAGCCCGGAGCATCCCGGCAAAGACTGGATCGCGCGCAGCAACGCCTACACGCAGAGGCTTCTGGACGTGGAGCTCGAGCACCGCCCCGAACGAGGATCGCGCGAGGGACTGGCGCAGTTTGATGCGCTGATCTCCAACCCCACCCTCGCCGACGAGCTGCGGCGGCGGCATCAGCTGGAGAAGGTGCTGGCCGGGATCGATGCGGCGCGCCCCCGCGAATCCGACCAGAAGGTGCGCGAGGATATGGAGATCCTGCACAAGGCCCTCGACCTGCAGTTTCGCCAGGAGGACTACCGGCTGCGGCACGAGGTGCCGTTCCACAACGCCAGCGCCACCGTATTCCAGGGCCTGCGCGTGCTGCTGGACGATCAGGTCGCCGCCGAGCGCCGTCAGGCGGCGGTCACGCGACTGCGCAAATACGCCGGACTCGAGGGTGGCCAGCAGCCGATCACCGAGATCCTCAAGCAGCGCGAGGTCGAGCAGATCGCCAAGGCGGGCATGCTCTATCCGTCGAAAGGAGAGGTGGAAACCGAGCTCGGGCGCAATTCCAACTACGTCGACGGCATCGGGGCGCTGTTTCGCAAGTATGGACTCACCGGTTGGGAGGACGCCTACACGAGCCTCAAGACGCAGCTCACCGCATACGATGAGTGGGTGCGCGCGAACATACTGCCCAAGGCGCGCACCGACTTCCGGCTACCCAAGGAGAAGTATGCGCTGGCATTCGAGGAGTACGGCATAGATCTTCCGCCGGAGCGGATCGCCGCCATGGCGCACGCCGCCTTCAGCGAGTACCAGCAGCAGATGGCGCCGCTCGCGGCCGAGGTCGCCAAGGCCAACGGCTATGCGTCCAGCGATTATCGTGCGGTGATTCGCGAGCTGAAGAAGCGGCAGATCACGGGCGATGCGATCCTGCCGTTCTTCAACAACCGCCTGCACCAGATCGAGCAGATCATCGTCGCGCAGAACCTGGTCACGCTGCCCGACCGCCCGGCCATCATTCGCCTCGCCACCGCGGCCGAGACGGCGCAACAGCCGGCGCCGCACATGTCGCCACCGCCGTTCCTGCACAACACCGGCCAGCGTGGCGAGTTCGTGCTGCCGTTGAACATTCCTTCGGCCACGGCCGGTGGGGCGGACGACAAGTACGACGACTTCACGTTCGACGCCGTTTCCTGGACTCTGACTGCACACGAGGCGCGTCCCGGGCACGAGTTGCAGTTCGACTCCATGGTCGAGCAGGGCGTGAGCGAGGCACGCGCGTTGTACGCGTTCAACTCCACCAACGCCGAAGGCTGGGGGCTGTACTCCGAATACATCATGCAGCCCTACGAGCCCGCCGACGGCCAGCTGCTGACCCTGCAGCTGCGCCTGCTGCGCGCCGCGCGCGCGTTCCTCGACCCGGAGCTGCAAAGCGGCGCGGTCACGCCCGAGCGTGCCTACGAGGTGCTGGAGCAGGACGTGGTATTGAGCCACGCCTTTGCGAAGGAGGAGGTCGAGCGGTTTACCTACCGCTCACCCGGTCAGGCCAACAGCTACTTCTATGGATATACGCGGCTCCTGTCGCTGCGCAAGGAGGCGCAAGCCGCCCTCGGTACCCGGTTCGAGCAGAAGAAATTCCACGACTTCATCCTCGCCCAGGGCCTGCTGCCGCCCGACCTGCTGCGCAAGGCGGTGCTGGAAGAGTTCGTGAGTTCGCAGAAGTAGGCTGCGGCAGTCATTGGGGTGCGATGGCGCGCGTGCCGATCAGCAGCGCGAGCGCCGCATACCACAGTGCCAGCAACACAACGGCGCCGAGCAGGACGTGGCCACTCAGGGCCGCCGGTGCGAGGAGGAGTCCGCAGACGAGGAGCGCCGCGGCGAGGGCTCCGTAGACCGCCATCGCCAGTCGCAACCCCGGTCGGGTGCCCTGCAGGGTGGCAATCGCGATCGACCAGCTCAGCATCGTGGCCGCCTGGAACAGCAATCCAAGCGGCATCAGAATGCCGATCAGGACACCACAAAACATCAATGCCGTGCGCGCCGGCAGCAGCGCGGCCGGGTCGGTGATGGCCACGAACCGCACAGCGATCGCCGGTACCGCGAGCCCGTCCAGGATCATCGAGAGTATGAGCATTCCGCTGCCGACACAGAAGCTCACCAGGCCGATCAGCACGGTGGGCCGGGTCGGACCCAGGAGGCGGGCGACCGACACGAGGCAGACGATCAGGAAAGCCAGTGTGACCACGAACCCCGTGTGCACGATGGCATCAGCCCTCTGATCACGCGCCTCCGCGCTGATGACCTCGATCAGGCTGTGGCCGGCGCCAGCCGGGTGATTCGCGAGCAGAACCAGGGTGATCAGGGCGCAGCACAGCAGGGCTGCTGCGAGTCCGCGGCCGGGGCTGTGAGGTTCCATGCGCAGTACGCTAGCGCAACCCGCAGGTCTGTTTCTGGACGCGCAAGCGCAACTGTCCAGGTCTCGACCCGGACATCTCGCCCACGTACGCTGCGACGATGAATCGACGCAGCCAGCGCACCCGCGCCGCTCTCAAGGCGGCATTCAGGGAGCTGGTGCTGTCGCGCGGCTACCAGCCGGTTACGGTGACCGACATCACCCGCCGGGCCAAGGTCGGTCGTTCCACGTTCTACCTGCATTACCGCGGCAAGGAAGCACTGCTCAGCGATAGCCTGGACTCCCCGTGCCGCGGTCTCGCCGCCTATGTAGCCGGTGACCCGAATGCCGCTGAGCAGGTGCCGCTGCTGGAGCACTTCCGCGCGCAGCGGCGTCTCAACCGCGTTTTCTTCGAGCCGCCCATCCGCACGCTCTGGGTCAAGGCTCTCGCGCGGGCTATTGAGCGGCAGCTCGTGCGGCCCAAAGGCGCCGGGCGCGCGCCGGGTGGCGCGCGCTCGAGTGCCTTCTGCAGGATCGTCGCCGAGATGCAGATCTCGGTGATCACGCACTGGCTGGGGAGCCCCGCACCGCTCAAACCGGAGGTCATTGTGGCGATGCTCTCGGCTTACACCCAGGCGCTGCTGCAGGGCGAGCGTACGCTCGCGCTCAAGCGCTAGCCGTCCGCGGCCACGGGGGTGGGGTTTGGCGCGGACCGCTTGACGATTCCTACGAATGCATGAGAATGTATATACATGAAATCGCATATAATGATGTTTCAGGCGCTGGCCGACCCCGCCCGGCTGCGGATCGTAGAGGCGATGAAATCCGGCGAGTGGGCGGTCGGCGATATCGTCGCGCGTATGGACATCCACCAGTCCGGCG
>Ga0210394_10002058_pt1 | contig 28969 bp, 27 predicted proteins | sample IncBWC12MmetaG_FD_160121 | JGI IMG/M metagenome (GOLD analysis project Ga0210394, IMG submission 160121) | Forest soil microbial communities from Barre Woods Harvard Forest LTER site, Petersham, Massachusetts, United States - Inc-BW-C-12-M | ecosystem: Environmental > Terrestrial > Soil >...
GGCCAAGGATCGCGAAAGCGTCCGCAGGCGCTTCTGGGCCAAGTTCAAACGGGTCGCCGCGGGCCTACCTTTCGCGGAGGATTTGCTCAGCGCCTATTATTGCGCCTTCGACCGGCAGACGCCGCGCCATGTCCAGGCGGCGTTGCTGGGCGCCTTGGCCTATTTCATCCTGCCGTTCGACTTCATCCCGGACATGCTGCCGGTGCTGGGCTACACCGACGATGCGGCCGTGCTTGCCACCGCGATCCGCCTGGTGGCCGCCCACATCACGCCGGAGCATCGCGAAGCCGCCCGCGCCGCCTTGAAGCGTGTCGTCGATCCCAAGATTTGATCGTTCTTCTTGGTGAAGGTGGCTGATCAAAATAGTGGAGCTTGATCCGGAAAAGTGTGTAGCGGTTTTCCGAAAAGATCATGCTCAATCAAATAAGGCCGGAAGTGCGAACTCACTTCCGGCCCCAACCGTCTCCCCGTCTTTTTCTTCTGATCGCGCTATCGCGCTATCGCGCTTTCGGCGCGGCCGCTTGTGCCTGGGCGCGGGCGTTTTGCTCGGCCTCCCAGGTTTTGAACTGCCTGAACAGGGCTTCCTTGTCGGTGTCGGAGGGCAGCCTTCCCGCGGCCGAACTCTGCTTCAGGAAATCGTCGAACCGGCCGCGTGCAACGGGCTCGATGCCGTGCGTATCGAGCCATTGCTGGGCATACGGCAGGCGCTGCCATCCAGCCAGCGGCGCCGACAGCGAGACCTCCTTCCATTTCGGGTGGAAGGGCGGGTTCTGGAACTGCGGGAATTTCGTGAAGAAGGCATCCACGAAATTCGTGAGCTTGCGGTAGCGGTCGGTGTTGGGCGCCCAATTATAGGCTGCGAGCAATGCCGGCACCGCGATCGTATCCACCGACTCGCCTTCGGCGATCAGGTTCGGATAGTCCTTCGAGGTGAGGCTGGCCGGCAGGTAATCGCCCTGCAACGGCTTTTCATAGTCCACCTTGACGAGATGGAAGCGGCCGTCGTTGGCGAAGTTCGAAACCGACTTGTAGGGCTTGCCGCCGACGACGATCACGGCGTCGACCTCGCCCTTCTTCAGCTTCTCCATTGCGATACGCTGCTCGATATAGACCCAGTTCGCCTTCATCCCGATCCTGTCGGCCACCGTCAGCACGGTGACGAACGTGCTGCCGTTCGGCAGGTCGACGCTGACCGTCTTGCCCTCGAGGTCCCTCAGGCTGTTGACGGACTTGGGCGCAATGACCTGCATCTCCTCGTTGTACAGCTTGGTCACATAGGTGAACTGCTTCTTGATGTCCTTGGCAAAGCCCTTCCGCTCGAGATAATCGAGCGTGTCGGCGCGCACGATTCCAATGTCGACGCCTTGCAGGAACAGGATGTCGGCGACGCTCTGGACGGAGCCGCGCCCGACGATCGGAAGAACGCGCAACTTGTTTCCGTCGTCGAGCACGGAGGCAAGGTCGGCCCCGAATTGCACATAGGTGCCGCCGATCGTCCCGGTGATCAGTGTCACCGTGTTCTGATTCAGCGCCTGCTTGGTCTGCGCCGAGCCGAATTGGAAAATGGCCTTGAGGCTGTCGGAGACCTTGGCCGGGTCGACCACGCTGTCCTCGCCGCGCGCCGGGAAGCCGAAAACCATCATCGTGGCAACGAGTGCCAGTCCAATCAAACGTCGCATTTTTTCCTACCCCTGAATGAAGACGATTATTGCAATTGGCTGAGACGCCGCTGCGCGTCGGCCGAACCGAGTTGGGCCGCGCGCTGATACCAGCTGCGCGCCAGCGCCGGATCCGGGGTGATGTTGCGGATGTCCTGCGTCCCCAGCACCGTGGGATCGTAGGTCTGCGCGAGCATTAACGCTGCGCTCGCCTCGCCGGCCTCTGCGGCTCGTTCCAGCAGCAGACGGGCAGGCGGAATGTCGCCCGACGCGAGCAACGCTTTTCCGCGCGTCATCAGCGTGGCGAGTTCGTCGGCAGCAATCCGCCGGACCGGCGGTGCCGCGGCGACGGGTGCGGCGGCGACGGGTGCGGCCGCAACAACGGGTACGGCTACGGCCGCAACGGCAGGCTGCTGAATCTCTGCCGGAGCCAGGTTCTGATGTGCAGCCTTGAGCGCGAGTGCGATTTCGTCGCGCGATGGAGGCACAGCGGGAGCCGCCGCCAGCGCCGGAACGCTGACTGGGGCAGCTGCCACGGCCTGACGGGGCGGCGCTGCCGGCGCGGGCGTTGATCTCACGTCGGCGACGCCGATCAGCGACGCGGTCGCGTTGGCAAAGACGGTGAATGGGTTTTTCACGGCGACGAAGGTGGCCACCAATGCCGCAATCGCAAGCGCACCAGTCTTCAACAGTCGCGACGACCGGTTCTTCCGCGGGCGTGCGAACTTCGAGGTTCGCGGGTCGCCGTCAGAACCGGACAAGAAGAGTGGAACGGAATCGTCTGGAAGATATTCTTCTCGCGTCGCGACCGATCGGGCTGGGTGTCGGGACCTGAGTTGTGAACCGAAGGCGTCGAGGTCGACTGGTTCTGAGTACCGGTCTTCGTACGATGCGTAATCCGACTCATACGGGGTTTCGTACGGATCGTGCCGCGTCTCCCGTGCCATGGTGATGCCTCCCGCTAATACGCAACATCGGGCACGCCGGCATCAGTTTCTCGGCCCTGCCCGCTACACTCTACACTAAGGTTCCTAAAACGCATTTTGAATCCGCCCAAAAAACGACAAATGTGATCTCGATTTGGGAGATATTTTGATTTCATTTAGGCATTTCGGCGCAATTGCGCCGATGCGGTTCCGTCAAATGTGAAGAACCTGTGACGGGTGACACAAGATGGCACACTTTGCGCACGATACCGTGCGGCAGCGCCAGTGAACGCTGGTTTCAGGGATGCAGGATCACCTTGCCCATGGCCTTGCGGCCCGCGAGGACCTTCAGCGCGTCGGCGGTTTTCGCCAGCGGGAAGGTGCGGTCAACATGCGAAGAAATCTTCCCCTCAGCGGCCCATTTCACCAGCCGTTCAAGATTGGCGCGATTCTTGTCCGGATTAAGTCGCGCCCACGCGCCCCAGAACACACCCCTGATGTCGCAGCCTTTCAGGAGCGCCAGGTTGAGCGGCATTTTCGGAATCTCGCCGGCGGCGAATCCGATCACCAGGAAGCGGCCTTCCCAGGCGATCGAACGCAGTGCTGCTTCGGCAAAGTTGCTGCCGACGGGATCAAAGATAATGTCGGCGCCCTTGCCGCCGGTCAGCCGGCGCAGGCCTTCCTTGAGGTCTTCCGTGGCATAGTTCAAACCAAGCTCGGCGCCGTGGGCCTTGGCAAATTCCAGCTTCTCGTCAGAGGACGCACAGGCTATCACCTTTAACCCGAGCAGCTTGCCGAGTTCGCATGCCGCGAGACCCGTGCCGCCCGCCGCGCCCAGGACCGCAAGCGTCTCGCCCGCCTTGGGGCTGGCGCGATCTTCCAGCGCGTGCAGCGCGGTGCCGTAAGTGATGATGACGCCCGCGGCTCGGTCGAAATCGAGATCGGCGGGGATCTTGACGATCGAGGACGCCGGCAGCGCGATCTTTTCGCGCGCACCGTTATGGCCGCATGAAGCGATGACGCGGTCGCCGGGCTTCAACTCGCTCACGCCTTCACCCACACTCTCGATCACGCCCGCAACTTCGGCGGCCGGCGAGAACGGGAACGGCGGTTTGATCTGATATTTGCCCTGGATCATCAGCAGGTCGAAGAAATTCAAGGCCGCTGCCTTGATTGCGATCACGGCCTCGCCGCGGCCAGCCACCGGATCCGGCGCATCCGCCAGCACGAGGTCGTCGGGGCCGCAATATTGCGAGCAGAGAATGGCTTTCATGGGCGTACCTGCGTTCGGGAAAGTGTTGATCCCGGCATTGGTAGCGAATGTCGAACCACGGTACCAGTGCGGTGGATTTGACGTTCGTAAACCAACCCGCCGCGACAGGATACGAATGTCAGAACCGGGGTACCAGCGGGTAAATGGCGCCGCCGAAGATGGTCCAACTGCCTTCCGAATCAGGTCTTTACCCTTTATCCATCGCATCTGTGACCATGCTGTACCGGGCCATCTTCCAGTCACAATAATAGGGGACGAGATTCGGCGATGTCCGTGCGGGGTATGCTGACAGCTTTGATTTCGGCTGCGCTTTTTTGCGCCTCCGCAAGCCATGCGCTGGCGCAGGCGACCTCGAAGGGTCCCACGAAACCGGCTTCCGCCAAACCGGAGCCTGCCGCGGCCGGTGGCAGCGAGCCGACGCTGATCGGCCAATTCGGCACCTGGGGCGCCTATTCGGCGATGCCGAACGGCAAGAAGGTGTGCTTCGCGCTGGCAAAGCCCTCTTCCTCGAAAACCAATCCGCCGAACCGGCCGCGCGACCCGGCCTACGCCTTCGTCTCGACGCGCCCGGGCGAAAAGGTCATCAACGAGGTCTCGATCATGATCGGCTATGCCTTGAAGCCGGGCTCGGAATCGACGCTCGAGGTCGGCGGCGCGGCCTATGCCATGTATACCCAGGGCGACGGCCTCTGGATCAAGAACGCGGCGGAGGAAGAGCGGATGGTGGACGCCATGCGCAAAGCCGCCGATGTCACGGTCAAGGGCGTGTCGGCAAAGGGCACCGAGACCATCGATGTGTTTTCGCTAAAGGGGCTTTCCCAGGCGCTCGACCGGGTAGCCCAGGACTGCCGGCGCTAGCGGACCGTCGCCATTTCGTTGTCAATTGCTATATAAGGGCGCGCGGCCGATCGGCTTGTCCGGGCCGGACCGCGACGCCGAATTTCATCGAGATGCCGAGTAATGCAGACCAATAGCCAGACACCAATTGTGGGCGCAGTTCTCGAAAAGACTCCGCTCGAATCCTATGTGCCGCCGGCAACGCCGTCGCTGATCGGACTGTCGCGCGACGAACTTGCAGCCAGGCTCGGCGAGATCGGCGTCGCGCCTGCGCAGCGCAAGATGCGCGTGCAGCAGCTCTGGCACTGGATGTATGTCCGCGGCGCGCAGGCCTTCGAGGAGATGACCAGCATCTCCAGGGAAATGCGCAAAGAGCTCGAGCAGCATTTCACCGTGGCGCGGCCCGAGGTGGTCGCCGAACAGGTGTCCAACGACGGCACGCGGAAATGGCTGCTGCGTCTGCCGAGCGGCGACAGGTTAGAGAAGGCACACGAAGTCGAGTGCGTCTACATTCCGGAAACCGATCGCGGCACGCTGTGCGTTTCATCGCAGGTCGGCTGCACGCTGAATTGCTCGTTCTGCCACACCGGCACGCAACGGCTGGTGCGCAACCTCACCGCAGGCGAAATCGTCGGGCAGATCATGGTGGCGCGTGATCGGCTGAATGATTGGGCCGACCGCGAGACGCCGAGCGGCAACCGCCTCGTCACCAATGTGGTGATGATGGGTATGGGCGAGCCGCTGTATAATTTCGACGCGGTGCGCGATGCGCTTCTGATCGTGGCGGACAACGAAGGCATCGGCATCTCCCGCCGCCGCATCACGCTGTCGACCTCCGGCGTGGTTCCCAACATCGTGCGGACCGGCGAGGAGATCGGCGTCATGCTCGCGATCTCGCTGCATGCGGTGCGCGACGAATTGCGCAACGAGCTGGTGCCGCTCAACCGCAAATATCCGATCGCCGAACTCCTGCAGGCGTGTCGCGATTATCCCGGCGCTTCCAATGCGCGGCGCATTACCTTCGAATATGTGATGCTCAAGGGCGTCAACGATTCGCTCGATGACGCGAAATTGCTGGTCAAGCTGTTGAAGGGGATTCCCGCCAAGATCAACCTGATCCCGTTCAACCCATGGCCTGGGACTTCCTATGAATGTTCGGACTGGGAGAGAATCGAAAAATTCTCCGAATACATCTTCACCGCCGGCTATTCCTCGCCGGTTCGCACGCCGCGCGGCCGCGATATCCTGGCCGCCTGCGGCCAGTTGAAATCGGAAACCGAAAAAATGTCGGTGCGCGAGCGGCAGGCGCTGCGCGCCATGGCGATGACGGATTGAGACTAAAGGTCATTCCGGGGCATGCGAAGCATGAACCCGGAATCTCGAGATTCCGGGTCTGGTGCTGACGCACCATCCCGGAATGACGTGGATGGTGTCATGGCGCTGATTGGCCGGTTGATCGTCGTTTTCTTTGCGTTTCTGGCCGCATGCTTTGTGGCCGGAATGGTCGTGGTCGGCGCCATCATGTTTCCCGAGTTCTCCGATCTCGGCGCGGGTCCCGTCGACCCCGGTGCGCTGAACATCATGCTCGGCTTCGGCTTCATTTTTGTCAGCGGATTTGCGCTGGTGCCGGCGATGATCGTGGTCGCGATCACGGAAGCCTTCTATATCCGGGGCGCGCTGACCTATGCCGTCGGCGGCGGGCTTGTTGGCCTCGTCTGCTATCTCGGTCTTGTTCCCTTTGATGCCGATCAGCTGCGTTTCGAGGGCATCGTGCGGCGTCACCTCGAAATCATGACCGGCGCCGGCATCCTCGCCGGCCTGGTCTACTGGATGATCGCAGGCCGCAATGCGGGGGCCTGGCGCGTGCCGCCACCGCCGCTGCGGTCGCCGCCACCGCTCCCGTCGCAATCGCCGCCATCGTCGTGAAGCCCGCTTCTGCCGTGGCTTTTCATCGTGAGCCGTCTCGGCTAAACCCCGCGCCATGAACCGGAACGGATTGATCGTCGCGCTCGCATTGGCGCTTGGTGTCGGATTGCTGTTCGGAATCTATCCCGAACTCGATCTGAGGTTCGCGTCGTGGTTCTACGACGAGAACTCGCACTCGTTCCCGCTGAAACTCAACGCGCTCGCATCGATCGCCCGCGACGGCGCGATGGTGATCGCCTGGGGTCTGGCGCTGCCGGCCATCATTGCTCTGCTTGTGAAATTGGCGCGGCCGGACCGGCCGCTGCTGATGTCGGGGCGGGCGATTGTCTTTCTCTTGCTCACGCTCACGCTTTCCGCCGGCGTGCTCACCAACCTCACCTTCAAGAGCTATTGGGGCCGGCCACGCCCGGTGGCCGTGACGCAGTTCAATGGCGATCAGCCGTTCGTGGCGTGGTGGAATCCGGGCGGGACCTGCGGGCGAAACTGCTCGTTCTTCTCCGGCGAAGGCGCGACCGCGTTCTGGACCTACGCGCCGGCAGCACTGGCGCCGCCGGCATGGCGGCCGCTGGCCTATGCGGCCGCGACGGTGTTCGGCGTGTTAACCAGTCTGCTCCGGATGGCTTTCGGCGGCCACTTCTTTACCGACGTCGCCGCGGCCGGCTTGGTGACGTTTCTGGTGATCTGGCTCGTGCATGGCTATATCTACCGCTGGCCGCGCACGCGCCTGTCGGATGAGCGGATCGACGCCGCGCTGGCGCGGCTGGCCTGGCCGGGCTATCGCGCCCTGCAACGATGGCGCGGCCGCGATGTCAGCGAAAAGCCGTCCGTGTAAGCCTTAACCGCTATTAAGACGTGCCGAGCGTTGCGGATTCTGATATTCGCGGCAGTCAAACACGCCATTTCGACCGATTGGATACTCCATGAGTACGATCTTGAAGAGCCTGCCCAAAGGCGAGAAGGTCGGCATCGCTTTCTCGGGCGGCCTCGACACCAGCGCGGCGCTGCTGTGGATGAAGCAGAAGGGCGCTCGCGTCTTTGCCTATACCGCCAACCTCGGCCAGCCCGACGAGGCCGACTACGACGAGATTCCGAAAAAAGCGCTGGAGTTCGGCGCCGAGAAAGCTCGCCTCGTGGATTGCCGAACCCAATTGGTCCACGAAGGCATCGCCGCGATCCAGGCCGGCGCCTTCCACGTCTCTACCGGCGGCATCGCGTACTTCAACACGACACCGCTCGGCCGTGCAGTGACCGGCACGATGCTGGTGTCGGCCATGAAGGAGGACGGCGTCAACGTTTGGGGCGACGGCTCGACCTTCAAGGGCAACGATATCGAGCGGTTCTATCGCTACGGCCTGCTGACCAATCCGCATCTGAAGATTTACAAGCCCTGGCTGGACCAGCAGTTCATCGACGAGCTGGGCGGCCGCAGCGAGATGTCGGCGTTCATGACCGCCCATGGCTTCGCTTACAAGATGAGCGCCGAAAAGGCTTACTCGACCGACAGCAACATTCTCGGTGCAACCCATGAGGCCAAGGATCTCGAGCGCCTCGACAGCGGTATCGGAATCGTCAATCCGATCATGGGCGTGCCGTTCTGGCGCGACGACTGCGACGTCAAGGCGGAGAAGGTCGTCGTGCGCTTTGACGAGGGCCAGCCCGTTGCGCTGAACGGCCAGGCGTTCATCGACCCGGTCGCGCTGTTCCTCGAGGCCAACGCCATCGGCGGCCGGCACGGCCTTGGCATGAGCGACCAGATCGAGAACCGGATCATCGAGGCCAAGAGCCGCGGCATCTACGAAGCGCCCGGCATGGCGCTGCTGCACATCGCCTACGAACGCCTGATCACCGGCATCCACAACGAAGACACCATCGAGCAGTACCGCATCAGCGGCCTGCGTCTTGGCCGATTGCTCTACCAGGGGCGGTGGTTCGATTCGCAAGCCCTGATGCTGCGCGAAACCGCCCAGCGATGGGTGGCGCGCGCCGTCACCGGCGAGGTGACGCTCGAGCTGCGCCGTGGCAACGACTACTCGATCCTGAACACCGAGAGTCCCAATCTGACCTATCAGCCGGAGCGGTTGAGCATGGAGAAGGTGGAAGATGCGCCGTTCACGCCGGCGGACCGTATCGGTCAGTTGACCATGCGCAACCTCGATATCGCCGATACCCGCGACAAGCTCGATCTCTACACGGAGACAGGTTTGCTATCGAGCGGAGAAGGCTCCGACATCTTCAGGCTCGATAGCGACAAGGGCTGAGATCGCGGGCGCCTTGCACGCGCTCTCCCCTCGATCGTCCCCGCGAAGGCGGGGACCCATAACCACAGACTTGAGTTTCTGGCACGCTTGGAGACCCAGCATGCCACTACAACGTCCGCCTGTGGTTATGGGTCCCGGATCTGCGCTCGCTTTTGCTCGCTGGTCCGGGACGACGCGGGGAGAAATCAGCGATAAAAATGGCCGGGAGCGATCCCGGCCATTTCGCATTGTATGTGTCTCGCTTAGCGCGGCGGCGCGGTGCCGGGCGGTGGCGGCGGCAACGATGCGACGCCGCCATTGAGCAGCGGGGTGATGCGGCGGACGGTAACGCGCCGGTTGAGGCGGCTCGGCCCGTCGGTCTGTTCCTTGAGATATTGCGAACCGTAACCCTGTGAGGTCAGGTTTTCCGCCGGCACGCCGAATTGCTGGGTCAGCAGTTCGGCCGCGGACTGGGCGCGGCGATCCGACAGCGACAGGTTGTCGACCGGATTGCCCACCGCATCGGTGTGCCCCTCGATCAGGAACACCTCGCGCGGGTTGCGCGTGATGGCCCGATTGAGGCCGTCCGCGATCGCCTGCAACTTCGCTGCCTGATCGGGCGGAATATCCCACGACCCGGTTTCGAAGTTGATGGTGTTGAGATCGATGCTCGGCATCAACTGACGCACCGACGGACTGTAGCGGATTTCGTCGAGCGTATAGCGCCGCTCGATTTGATCCACCGGCGGGGCCTCCAGCGTGTCGTAGATCAGGTCCGGCGCGGCCACGTCGGCCTCCACGATGTAGCGGTCGTACGGAATCCGGATGACCGGTGGCGGCAGGTCGACATAGAAGCCGCCGGCATCGCGCGGGTCGCGGAAGCCGTTGTCGATGAGGATGATCTCGCGGCCATCGCGATCCCGGCGAATTCGGCGCAGCAATTGCCCATCGACGCCGACTACGGTGACGATCTCCGAGCCGTCGGGACGAATCACGACGGTGCGGGTTTCTCCGCCGACGGTTTGAACCTGGATATCGCGGGCGCCGTAGCGGAAACGCTCCTCTTCGTTGTGACGAATGAAGGAATGACCGCTCGGATCGACCACGATCACACGGCCCGGCTCGGTGAAGACCTTGCGGCCTCCCTGATCGCTTTCCTGCCGCTGGCCTCTGAAGTCCTCAAGCCGGCGCGGCCCTTGTGGTGCGGCGCCAGGCGCAATCGGGGTCATCGCTTGCGCCGGCCGCGGGGCGGCCGGAATCGGCGCGGCGACGGTCGGCGGCGCACGACGCAGCATCGGCGCGGCTGTAGGCGGTGCCGAGGTCTGGCTTCCACTTGGCGCGGCACTGGGGGCGGGGCCGCCCGGTGCCACTCGTGGCGTGGGAGCGGCCGTCGGGGGCGCAGTTGCCGGCGCGGGAGGCTGGCCGGTCCGCGTGGGCGGCTGCGTTCGTTCTCGCTCCAGTTCCCGCTCGCGCTCCTGCTGCTGAATGGCCGGTCCACCCGCTGGAGGTCTCGGCGCGGTGGGTGCCGGCGCTGCCGCGGGCGGCGGAACATGCGGCGGAGCAGGCGGCGGCGGTGCTGCTGGATGCGGCGGCGGCGGCGCTGCCGGATGCGGAGGTGGTGGTGGCGCTGCCGGATGCGGCGGAGGAGGTGGGGCCGGCGCCTGCCGAGGGGGCGGCGGTGGCGGAGCCGGCCGCGCCGGGGGCGCTGCCTTCGGCGCTTCCTTGGGCCTGGGCTTCCCGTCAGGACCCACTTCCTCCTTGGCCTGCGCCACGACCATGGGTGCAGATTGCGCGTGCGATGGAGTTGTCGCCAATTGCATGGCTGTGAAAGCTGTCGTGGCAAGCAGCGCTAGTCGTAAGGTCATCATGACGGCTTGGATCCTCATGGGGAATTCTTGGAAGGAAAGGCGTGGCGGGGGCTTTTGGCGAAAAATCTTGGGCGCGACCGGTCAAAAAGCCTTGAGATCGGCGGACTTGGGATCAGCGGATTTGGGATCAACGAACAAGCGTTAGGCCGGATTGTGGCGGGTTTCAAACGGGAACGCGTATTTATTTCGATCGGGACACGATTCAGGCGGGAACCTGTTCATGTCATGGAAGGCCAACCCGCAAGCCCATACCTTGCAGCGGACGCGGCCGCCTCAGACCTGCCGCTCAACCATCTTCAGCTTGAGCTCGGCAATCGCTTCCGAGGGATTGAGACCCTTGGGGCAGGCCTTGGCGCAGTTCAGGATGGTGTGGCAGCGGTACAGCCGGAACGGATCCTCGAGATCGTCGAGCCGCTCGCCGGTGGCCTCATCGCGGCTGTCCTTGACCCAGCGCGTCGCCTGCAGCAATGCGGCCGGTCCCAAAAAGCGTTCGCTGTTCCACCAATAGCTCGGGCATGAGGTCGAGCAGCAGGCGCAGAGAATGCATTCGTACAGGCCGTCGAGCTTTTCGCGATCCTCGTGGCTTTGCCGCCATTCCTTCTGCGGCGTCGGCGTCGTCGTTTTCAGCCACGGTTCGATCGAGGCATATTGCGCGTAGAAATTGGTGAGATCGGGCACCAGGTCCTTGATGACAGGCTGATGCGGCAGCGGATTGACCTTCACCGCGCCATCCTTCACGTCATGCATCGACATAGTGCAGGCCAGCGTGTTCAGGCCGTCGATGTTCATGGCGCAGGAGCCGCACACGCCTTCGCGGCAGGAGCGGCGGAATGTCAATGTCGGGTCGATGTTGTTCTTGATCCAGATCAGGCCGTCGAGCACCATCGGGCCGCAATCGTGGGTGTCGACGTAATAGGTGTCGACGCTGGGATTCTTGCCGTCGTCGGGATTCCAGCGATAGATCCGAAACTCGCGCAACTCGGTGGCGCCGGCCGGTTTCGGCCAGGCCTTGCCGCCTGATATTCTCGAATTCTTCGGAAGTGCGAATTCAACCATCGATCTTGCCTTTTTGGTTCAACCCGTCATTGCCGGGCATAGCCGTCGAAAGGACGGCGTCGTTTCCACTCGCCTATGCCCGGCAATCCATCCTTCTTCGAAGAAAGATGGACGCGCGGGTCAAGCCCGCGCATGACGCGAAGTGCTTTAGTATACCCGCGCCTTCGGCGGGATGTACTGAACGTCGTTGGTCATGGTGTAGTCGTGCACCGGACGGTAATCGATCGTGGTTTTGCCCTGATCGTCGATCCAGGCGAGCGTGTGTTTCATCCAGTTCTTGTCGTCGCGCGTGGAAAAATCCTCCCGCGCATGGGCGCCGCGGCTCTCGGTGCGGTTCGCCGCCGAGTCCATCGTCACCACCGCCTGCACGATCAGATTATCGAATTCGAGCGTTTCGACCAGGTCGGAGTTCCAGATCAGCGAGCGGTCGCTCGTTGAAATGTCTCCGATTCCGCCGTGCACCTTGTGAATCAGGTTATGTCCCTCGGTCAGCACCTCACCGGTGCGGAACACAGCGCAGTTGTTCTGCATCACATGCTGCATGCTCTCGCGCAGCTTCGCGGTCGACGTGCCTCCTGCGGCGTAGCGATAGTGATCGAGCCGCCCAAGCGCCTTGTCGGCGGAGCCTGCGGGCAATTCCGGCTGCTTGCCGTTGGCGGTGAGCTTCTCCGCGCAGCGCAGCGCGGCCGCGCGGCCGAACACCACAAGGTCGATCAGCGAGTTCGAGCCGAGCCGGTTGGCGCCGTGGACGGAGACGCAAGCCGCTTCGCCAAGCGCCATCAGGCCTGGCACGATGGCGTTGTCGTCGCCATCCTTCTTGGTCAGCACCTCGGCGTGATAATTGGTCGGGATCCCGCCCATGTTGTAATGCACCGTCGGCAGGATCGGGATCGGCTCGCGCGTGACGTCGACATTGGCGAAGATCTTCGCCGACTCGGAAATGCCGGGCAGGCGTTCGTGCAGCACCTTCGGATCGAGATGATCGAGGTGCAGGTAGATGTGATCCTTTTTCTTGCCGACGCCGCGGCCTTCGCGGATTTCGATGGTCATCGCGCGTGAGACGACGTCGCGGGAGGCAAGGTCCTTGGCGGAGGGCGCATAGCGTTCCATGAAGCGCTCGCCTTCCGAATTGACAAGATAGCCGCCTTCGCCGCGCGCGCCCTCGGTGACAAGGCATCCGGAGCCGTAAATGCCGGTCGGGTGGAACTGTATGAACTCCATGTCCTGCAGCGGCAGGCCGGCGCGCAGCGCCATCGCGCCGCCGTCGCCGGTACAGGTATGCGCCGAAGTACAGGAGGCGTAAGCGCGGCCATAACCGCCGGTGGCGAGAATCGTCGTCTGGGCGCGGAAGCGATGCAGCGTGCCGTCGTCGAGTTTCAGCGCAACCACGCCGCGGCAAACGCCCTGGTCATCCATGATCAGGTCGATGGCGAAGAACTCGATGTAGAATTCGGCCGCGTGGCGCAGCGCCTGTCCGTACATCGTGTGAAGCATCGCGTGCCCGGTGCGGTCGGCGGCGGCGCAGGTGCGCTGCGCCTGGCCCTTGCCATAGTCGAGCGTCATGCCGCCGAACGGCCGCTGATAGATCTTGCCGTCTTCGGTGCGCGAAAACGGCACGCCCCAATGTTCGAGTTCGTAGACCGCCTCGGGCGCGTTGCGCACCATGTATTCGATCGCGTCCTGGTCGCCCAGCCAGTCCGAGCCCTTGACGGTGTCATACATATGCCACCGCCAATCGTCCGGATGCATGTTGCCGAGCGCAGCCGAGATGCCGCCTTGGGCTGCCACCGTATGCGAACGGGTCGGAAAGACCTTGGTGATGCAGGCGGTGCGCAAACCCGCCTCGCTGCAGCCGACCACCGCGCGCAAACCGGCGCCGCCGGCGCCGACGACAACGACGTCGTAGGTGTGGTCTTCGATCGGATAGGCGTGGCCATTGGTGGCCGGGCCACCCTTGCCAGTCGCAGCGTTGCCATTTCCGCCTGCGGCCATCGTTACACTCCGGATGACAATTTGAGGATGGCGTAGATCGAGGCCAGCGCCACCGCAAACGCGAAGAAATTATTGGCCATGATCATGACCAGCTTTATCGTCTCGTGGTGCACATAATCCTCGATGACCACCTGCATCCCGATTTTCATGTGCCAGGCGCTGGCAACGATGAACAGCAACAGGATGATCGCGACCAGCGGCGAGCCGAGTATTTGCGCTGCGCCCGCGTGATTGCTGCCGAGCAGCATCATCACCACCACGATGACGGGCAATATCAACAGCACCATGGCAACCGCGGTGATGCGCTGGCGCCAGAAGTCGGTGGTGCCGGAATGCGAAGCGCCGAGATTGCGGACGCGGCCAAGCGGCGTGCGCATCGATTTCACGGCCTCGCCATTGGGCGCGCTCATCGGCCGCCTCCGATCATATAGGCGACGATCCAGAGCAGCACGGTCGCGGAAATGCCGGCGATCAGAGCGCCCCAGGTCAGGGCTTCGCGTTCGCTGGCCTTGAAGCCGTAACCGAGATCCCAGACAAAATGCCGGATACCGCTGAACAGATGATGCAGCAGCGCCCAGGTGTAGCCGAACACGATCAGGCGGCCGAGAAAGCTCGCGATGAAGGTATGCACGTGGGCATAGGCGGTCGGCCCCGAGGCGGCCGCAATCAGCCACCACGCGAGCAGCAGCGTGCCGAAATACAAAGCGACCCCGGTGGCGCGGTGAACGATGGAGAGCGCCATCGTCAAGGTCCAGCGATAGGTTTGCAGGTGTGGTGAAAGCGGTCTTTCGATCCTGGCGGTCATCGGTGGCTTTGACGGGTTGGCAGGCCTCCGTGAGGGGCCTTTTTAAGGGATCGCGGTAGACGATTCCTATTTACGAAGTCGAAACAGCCGTTGCAATGGCGAAATCCCATTGCCTGCGAATGCTAGTTCATAGCTTCAGATGAGCCCTGCAATATCGTGGGCTTGATTTGATGGAGGGCGTGTGATGGCTGGTATACCTGAAGCACGATTCATGAACACCGCGCCCGGCACTGAAAAACGGGATTATCCGATGATCATTGCGGGGCTGAATGTCTCCGAAATTCTTGAACTGGCGGTTTTGCTGGTCGTGGTCGGGGCGCTCGCCGGATTTCTCGCCGGTCTTTTCGGGATTGGCGGCGGCGCCATCCTGGTGCCGGTGCTTTATGAGTGTTTCCGCCTGGCCGGCGTGCCGCTCGATGTCCGGATGCCGCTCTGCGTCGGAACTTCGCTTGCGATCATCATTCCAACCTCGATCCGTTCCTATCGCGCCCACCACGCCCGCGGCGCGGTCGACACCGAAATCCTGCGCGCCTGGTGGCTGCCGATACTGATCGGCGTGCTGGCCGGCAGCGTGATCGCGCGCTATGCGCCGGAGCGGCTGTTCAAGATCGTGTTCGTGATCGTGGCCTACTTCGCGGCCGCGCGGCTGTTGTCGGCAAATGAAAACTGGAAGCTCGGCGACGACCTGCCAAAGGGACCGTTGATGCGCGTCTTCGGGTTTTTCGTCGGGCTTTTGGCCACGCTGATGGGGGTCGGCGGCGGATTGTTTGCGAACCTACTGATGACCTTTTACGGCCGGCCGATCCATCAGGGCGTTGCGACCTCATCCGCCATCGCAGTGCTGGTCTCGATTCCGGGGGCGCTAGGTTATGTCTATGCCGGTTGGCCTGCGGCAGCGCATTATCCCGACGTGGTCGCGCTGCAATTACCGCTTGCGCTAGGCTATGTCTCGCTGATCGGCGCGCTGCTGGTGATGCCGACAAGTCTTTTGACCGCGCCGCTCGGGGTCAGGGTCGCGCATGCGATGTCGAAGAAGACGCTGGAGCGCAGCTACGGCGCGTATTTGCTGATCTTCGGCACGCGCTTTGCGATCAGCCTTTGGAACGGGCAGTAGTTATTTCCTTAGGCGTACTTCGCTGTGGCGCCATTTGCGCAGATCGCCAGCGCCTTCGATCTGGTCGGTGTCGGCTAGTTCGCGAAGTCGCGCTGCGAAAACTTCATAGCGGCCTTCGCGAGAAATCGGCAGACCCAATTCTTCGCAGCGATTGAACGCTTGGCTTACAACCATCGCCACCTTTCGCCAGTGTGGTTTCAACTCGGAAAAGATAATGTCATCGATTTCTTTCTCGGAGACCGAGGGCGGAAGCTTCACCTGGTTCCAGCGTAGCCTGCTGCTAATCCGCGGTTTCTCCGGCGGCGGCCGCAGATCAGGGTATTGATCATAGATCTGAGGCAAGATGTGGAAATTCAAAGCGATGATGAGTTCCCCGATCTGATGTCGGAGCTGCGGTTCCTGAGTGTGCTCGATGGCAATTCTAATCGCATCGTTTAAGCTGAGTGAGGCTTCTTTCAACTGTCGAACAATCGCGACCGCATCGTCTCGGTCCATCGATGCATCCCCCCTCATCGAGCGATAGCCTTCGTTCAGATTATTTGGCGTAGATATCCTTATACGTCTCGCGCAAGATATTCTTCTGCACCTTGCCCATGGCGTTGCGCGGCAATTCGTCGACCACAAACACGCGCTTCGGCATCTTGAATTTGGCGAGTCGGCCGTCGAGCGCATGCAGGACCGCGGCCTCGTCGACCTTTGCGCCCTTGTCGCAGACGAGCACCGCAGTCACGCCCTCGCCGAAATCGGCGTGCGGCACGCCGATCACGGCGGATTCGACCACGCCCGGCATGGCGTCGATCTCGCTCTCGATCTCCTTGGGGTAGACGTTGAAGCCGCCGGAGATCACGAGATCCTTGCCGCGGCCGAGAATGTGCACATAGCCCTCGGTGTCGATCTTGCCGAGATCACCGGTGATGAAAAATCCGTCGCCGCGGAATTCGGCTTTGGTTTTCTCCGGCATTCGCCAGTAGCCCTTGAAGACGTTGGGCCCCTTGACCTCGATCATGCCGATTTCGTCGCGCGCCAGTTCCTTGCCGGTTTCCGGATCGGTGACGCGCACCGAAACGCCGGGCAGCGGATGACCGACCGCGCCGGCGACGCGCTCGCCGTCATAGGGGTTGGAAGTATTCATGCTGGTCTCGGTCATGCCGTAGCGTTCGAGCACGGCATGACCGGTGCGGGCAAACCATTCGCGGTGGGTATCGGCCAGAAGCGGCGCCGAGCCCGACACGAACAGCCGCATATGCTTGGTGGTTTCCTTGTTCAGCGCGGGGTTTTGCAACAGGCGCGTGTAGAACGTCGGCACGCCCATCAGCACGGTTGCGCGCGCCATCAGCCTGATGATCGCCTCGGGGTCGAATTTCGGCAGGAAGATCATCGCAGCCCGCGCAAACAGCGTGACGTTGCTCGCCACGAACAGGCCGTGGGTGTGATAGATCGGCAGCGCGTGGATCAGGATGTCCTTGTCCGTGAAGCCCCAGTAGTCGACGAGCGTCAGCGAATTCGACGCAAGATTATCGTGGCTGAGCATCGCGCCCTTGGACCGGCCGGTGGTTCCGGAGGTGTAGAGAATGGCCGCAAGATCGTCGTCCGTGCGCGGCACCGTCGTGAAGGCCGGCGATGCCTTGTCGGTTGCCTCCGTCAGCGATCCCTTGCCATCGGGCCCGAGCGTTTCGACCCTGGCGCCGACCTTGGCCGCGATCGGGCCGATACCAGCGGCCTTCGACGGATCGCACACCACGAGCGACGGCTCGGCATCGCCGATGAAATATTCGAGCTCGTTGAGCGTATAGGCGGTGTTGAGCGGCAGATAGACCGCTCCCGCACGCACCGTTGCCAGATAGAGCACGAGCCCCATCACCGATTTCTCGGTCTGGGCGGCGACGCGATCGCCCACCTTCACGCCGCGATCAACCAGCACATTGGCGAGTTGTCCGGCACGCGCAATCAAGTCGCTGTAACTGATGTGCTTCCCATCGACGGTTTCGATCGCGAGGCGGGCGGGATCGTCGAGGCCGTCAAACAGGCGGGAAAACAGGTTGGCGTTCATGATGGTTTTGCCGTGCGCATTGATGCATCATTCCGGTTAAGCGGGCGCGGCCACAAGGCCGCATAGTGTCATCGTCTAGTCTCATAATTTCAAGGGCTTCACTAGTGGAGTGGATTTGACATTCGCTACCCGCCTAGCCACGAGTTCGTCAAGCGAATGTCAAATCCAAAGCTCCACTAGAAACCTATATTTTCTAGTGGTCCTTTGATTCTAACATTCGCAAAGTAGCCGCTGAGAAGGGGTGCGAATGTTAGAATCGGACCACTAGCAAAGAGGCCCACCACAACGCAACGGAGACGGTTTGGATGTCAAATGACGGGAAACGCGTGGCCTGGGTGACCGGCGGCGGCAGCGGGATAGGTGAGGCCGGTGCGGAAGCGCTCGCCGCCGATGGCTGGACGGTGGTGGTTTCCGGCCGCCGGAAAGACGCGCTGGATTCGGTTGTGGCCAGGATCAGTCAAGGTGGCGGCTCGGCGGAAGCGATCCCGCTCGATGTCAGCGTTGCCGCCCACGTTGAAAAAGCCGCAGGCCAGATTTCGGCGAAACACGGCCGCATCGATCTTCTGGTCAACAGCGCCGGGATCAATGTTCCCAAGCGCAGTTGGGCCGATATGGAACTCGAGGGTTGGGACCGGCTGGTCGAAATCAATCTCAACGGCGTGCTGTATTGCATGCGCGCCGTGCTGCCGGCGATGCGGGCGCAAAAGGATGGCTGCATCATCAACGTCGCGTCGTGGGCCGGCCGCCACGTCTCGAAAATGCCGGGCCCGGCCTACACCACGACCAAGCACGCCGTGCTGGCGCTGACCCACTCCTTCAACATGGATGAATGCGTCAATGGCTTGCGCGCCTGCTGCCTGTCGCCGGCGGAGGTCGCGACGCCGATTCTGAAATTGCGCCCTGTGGTGCCTTCCGAAGAAGAGCAGGCGCGGATGTTGCAGCCTGAAGATATCGGCCGCACCATCGCCTTTGTCGCAAGCCAGCCGCCGCGGGTCTGCGTCAATGAAATCCTGATCAGCCCGACCTGGAACCGGGGTTTCATCCAGACGCCGGCGAGCCGGGATTAGCGAAGAGGCAAGCAGTCTTGGGGCGCGCCCTGCGCGATGACAGTGGGATGACAAATCAGTGCACGGCCACCGCCGCAAAAGGTTTCAAGTTCCCCGAAATTTATTATCTGAAACGCCCCCAAAGGCCTCCCGTAACTCAGGCCAACGACGACGCAGTCAATTCCTTGAGATCAGCCGTCGCCGTTAACCCTTATCGGCCGCGGATGTCCGCAGGCCTCCACCAATCGGGAGACGTTTCCATGTCCAAGCGTATTGCTCTGCTTTCTGCTGTTGCTTTTGGCGCTCTTGCTCTGACGGCAACCATCGTTGCGCCGGTCAGCGCACAAGAGAAGACCGTCATGGTTGGCGGCGCTGCGATGTATCCTTCCAAGAACATCATCCAGAACGCCGTGAACTCGAAGGACCACACGACGCTCGTTGCAGCGGTGAAGGCCGCTGGCCTCGTTGAGACGCTGGAAGGCAAGGGCCCGTTCACGGTCTTCGCGCCGACCAACGCAGCCTTCGGCAAGTTGCCGGCCGGCACCGTCGACACCCTGGTGAAGCCGGAGAACAAGGCCACCCTGACCAAGATCCTCACCTATCATGTCGTCGCCGGCAAGCTTGAGGCTTCCGATCTGACCGATGGCAAGATGCTGAAGACGGTCGAAGGCGAAGAGCTGACGGTGAAGAAGTCGGACGGCAAGACCTGGATCATCGATGCCAAGGGCGATACCGCCGCCATCACCATCACGAACGTCAATCAGTCGAACGGCGTGATCCACGTGATCGACACCGTCCTGCTGCCGGCGTCCTAAGGTCCAGCGCGGACGCGCGTCCCGATTTCCTTCCCGTCGGGATGTGCAAAGCGAGCCGGGGGGTTCCTCCGGCTCGCTTATTTGTGACCTTCGCGGCCACGGATGTCTTTGATACTTTGGCAGAAGACGTGTTTTCGCAGTAACGAAGCGTCGATTTTCGGCGTATATGGGTTATCTGCTTTTCAGCGACGGGAACACCATGTCCAGCCTTGCCGCCACCAAGGAACACGCCTCAGCCGCCCCGAAGGTCATTCAACCGGCCTGGGTGCGGGCGATGCACTGGATCAATGCGGTCGCGATCATCCTGATGATCATGTCGGGCTTGCAGATCTACAACGCCTCGCCGCTGTTCCGCTCCTTGACCTTCTCGCATTCGATCACGCTGGGCGGTTGGCTCGGTGGCGCGCTGCTCTGGCACTTTGCGGCGATGTGGCTGTTGATGATCAATGGCCTCGCCTATCTCGTCACGGGTTTTGCAACCGGGCGTTTCGCCAAGAAGCTGTTTCCGATTTCGGTTCGAGGCGTGGTTGCCGACGTCGGCGCGGCGCTGACCTTCAAGCTCTCGCACAATGACCTGAGCAAATACAATCAGGTGCAAAAACTGCTCTATAGCGGCATTATCGCCGTCGGCGTTATCATTGTGCTTTCCGGGTTGTCGATCTGGAAGCCGGTGCAGCTGCAATATCTGACGGCACTGTTCGGCGGATATGATATCGCGCGCTATGTGCATTTCTTCTGCATGTCGGCGATTGTCGTGTTCCTGGCGATCCACGTTCTTCTGGCGGTCCTTGTGCCGAAGAGCCTGCGCGCCATGATCATCGGCCGCTGAGTAAGCAACGGGAGACAGTCATGGGCCGACTTCGCAAACTTCTGATCCCGGGCGTCGACAAGCAATTGCTGGTCAGGGACGCGACCAAGATCATGCCGGACCCGGTGCGCCGGCGCTTCATCACCGGCGGCGCGAGCCTCGGCGCGTTGACGCTCCTGACCGGCTGCGATGTCCTGGACTCTTCCTCGGCGGAGGAGATGCTGAAGAAGGTTTCCAAGTTCAACGACGCCGTGCAGGCCTTTATCTTCAACCCCGATGCGCTGGCGCCGACCTTCCCGGAAAGCGCGATCACCAAGCCGTTCCCGTTCAACGCCTATTACGAACTCGACGATGCGCCCGAGATCGACGGCAAGGACTGGAAGCTGGAGGTGCGGGGTCTTGTCGAGAACAAGAAATCATGGACGCTGGAGGAGCTCTACAAGCTGCCTCAGGTCAAGCAGGTGACGCGCCATATCTGCGTGGAGGGCTGGAGCGCGATCGGAAGCTGGACGGGAACGCCGCTGCGCGATTTTCTCCAGCTGGTCGGCGCGGATACGCGCGCCAAATATTGCTGGTTCCAGTGCGCCGACAAGGAGGGCTACAACTCGCCGCTCGACATGCGCACCGCACTTCATCCGCAAACCCAGATGACGTTCAAGTTCGGCGACGAGATTCTCCCCCGCGCCTACGGCTTCCCGATGAAGATCCGCGTGCCGACCAAGCTCGGCTTCAAGAACCCGAAATACGTGATCTCGATGGAGGTCACCAACGACTACAAGGGCGGCTACTGGGAAGACCAGGGCTATAATTCGTTCAGCGGAAGCTGATTACTGTCCTTCCGGGGCGCGTTAGCGCGAACCCGAAAATCTCGCGCCGCAACCTCTGAATTTTCGGGTTCGCTCGCTTTGCAAGCGCCCGAAATGACGTCACGGGCCCACCTTTAACTTCCTTTGAAACGCCGCCGCCAGCGCTGCGAGCGTGATCAGCAGGGCCGAAGCATTCAGCGCATAGGACAGGTTGCCGAAGGTGTCGGTGATGGCGCCGACCGCGATCGGCCCCAGTATCTGACCTGTTCCGAATACGATGGTCGTGACAGCAATCCCCTTCGGCCATGCCGATGGCGGCGAGTTGAAGCGCACGAAGGCGGTGATCGATCCCACGACGGCAAAGAAGGAAACACCGAACACCAGCGCCGATACGGCCAACAGCAACACCGAATGGCCAAACAGCGGCAGCGCCGCGCCCACGGCGGTGACGCCGAGGATGATCGCGGTGGAGAGTCCGCCATTGTCGCGCGCCAATAGACCGCGCCACACCCAGGGCGTGACAAGCGCGCCCAGGCCAATCAGGCACCAAAAGGCGCTTTGGGCCGCCGCGCCGCCACCGGCATCGCGGACATAGGCGATCATGAAGGTCATGTAGGCGATATATCCCGCGCCAAACAGGAAATAGCCGATGAGGTAAATCAGGACCGGCCGGATCGCAAAACGCGCCGGCGCGGCATCATCGGGACCGCTGCCGGCTTCGATCGGCGCCATCAGCATCGGAATCGTCAGCGTGGCCGACACCAGCGTCATCGCCCACCACACGATCCACCACGATCCCGGGCCGAAACCCTGCAACACGAACGGCGCGATCAAGCCGGATGTCAGGATGCCGAATCCTTGCCCGGCATAAAACAAGCTCAGCAGGAAACTTGCCCGCGCTGGATAAGATTGGGCGATCCGTGCCGCCAACGCTCCTCCAGCGACGAAAGTAGGCGCCGCCCCGATGCCCACCAACAGGCGGGCAAAGCTCAAGACGACAAGGTTGTCCGACATCGCGCTTAACGCCAGCGCAAGAACGCAGGCGAGCGTGCCCCAACGGATGGAGGTGGATAGCCCAAGCCATCGGATCAGCCGGGCGGTCGTCAGCGCGCCAACGAGATAGCCGGCCGCGTTGACGGTATTCATGAAACCGGCCACCGAATACGACCAGCCCAACGTGTCGCGCATGTCCGGCAACACCAGTGAATAGGCGAAGCGGCCGATGCCAAGCCCGATCGTCGGCGCCAGCGAGAGGATCAGGATCAGCCGCGCGGGATGTGCGGGGCGTTGAGGCAGATGAGGGGAATTCACAAATGGCTCCGGCGCACGCTCGGACTGTCGCAACCGCAAGCGCACTTGCCCAGACGCGCCGCCGGCAATGCTGTCTTGCCGATTATGCAATGCGGCTTGGCCGATTAGCCGATCAAGACCAGCGCGACGCCGGCGACCGTCAGCAACGTACCGGCGACAATCCGTGCGGTGATCCGCACGTGCCGCAACATGATCGCGGTGAGCACGACGGTCACCAGCGGATAGATGGCGGCCAATGGGGCGACGAGGGTGATCGGTCCGTGACGCACGGCGGCAAACAGGGACAATACGCTTAAGCCGTTGCAGATGCCGGTGATCGAAAACCAGAACCGGCCGCGCCATGGCGCCTCGGCGATAAAGCTTCCCTTGCGGACGCGTTGTACGATCAAGAGGACCAGAGACGAAGTGACATAGCCGATCAGGCAGGCCCAGAGCGGGCTCGGCCATACCTGAAGCCCCAGCTTCACGACCGGGGGCACCACGCCGCGCACCAGGGCAGCGCCGAGCGGCAGGAGCAGCGCGAGATTTCGCCAATGGCCGAGGTCGGGCGAACGTGTCAGCGAGACGATCACCGCACCCGCCACCGCGACCACGAGCCCGATCAGGTGGAGCGGCTGCGGCGGTTCATGCAGCAAGACCAGCGCGAGCGCGACCGACAGCAGCGGCGCGAGATTGCCGAGCGTTGAAGTGATGACCGGCCCCAGCGCGCTGTTCGAGGCAAAGGTCAATAATGTCAGCAGCGCCGGGAACACCAGTCCGATGCCGGCGAAGATCGGCCAGCCGCTCGCGACCACTGGCTCGCCTTGCAGGATCAAGGGCGACAGCACCAGGAACAGCAAGGTGAAGGAAGGCACGCTGATAGACGCGCCGGCAAGCGGCTCGACATCGCGCAATCCGAACTGGGTGGTGACGACGCCTAGGCCGAGGAAGAAGGCCGAGGCAAAGGCAAACAGGCTGGCCAGGGTCATGAGGTGCGCCTTCGCCTTCCTTTTTTGGCCCTATCGGCTCGGACTGGGACGCATTCTTTGCTCAAGCGAGCCTGCTTGCCAATCCGCGTCCGGCGCATTAGCACTCCGCGCGGATTTCAATCATCATCGTCATGCCCGGCCTTGTGCCGGGCATCCACGTCTTCTTTCTTTGCGGTTAAGACGTGGATGGCCGGGACGAGCCCGGCCATGACGGGTAGAACGAGGAACAACCATGGCGACCCACAAACTCCTGCTTCTTCCCGGCGACGGCATCGGCCCCGAGGTGATGGGCGAGGTGAAGCGCCTGATTGCCTGGATCGACGCGCAGGGGATTGCGCATTTTACGACCGAGGAAGGCCTGGTCGGCGGGGCCGCCTATGATGCGAGCCAGCAGAGCATCACGGATGCGACCATGGCGCAGGCAACCGCCGCCGACGCGGTGATCTTCGGCGCGGTCGGAGGGCCGAAATGGGACAGCGTTCCCTATGAGGCGCGGCCCGAGGCCGGGCTGTTGCGGCTGCGCAAGGATCTTGGGCTGTTTGCGAACCTGCGGCCTGCGGTTTGCTATCCGGCACTCGCGGAAGCCTCCAGCCTGAAGCGCGAGGTGGTCGAAGGGCTCGACATCATGATCGTGCGCGAGTTGACCGGCGGGGTGTATTTCGGCGAGCCGAAGACCATCACCGATCTCGGCAACGGCCAGAAGCGGGCCATCGATACGCAAGTCTACGACACCTATGAGATCGAGCGCATCGCGCGCGTCGCCTTCGACCTGGCGCGCAAGCGCCGCAACAAGGTGACCTCGATGGAGAAGCGCAACGTGATGAAATCCGGCGTGCTCTGGAACGAGGTCGTGACGCAAGTGCATGGCCGCGAATACAAGGACGTGCAGCTCGAGCATCAGCTTGCCGATTCCGGCGGGATGAATCTGGTAAAGTCGCCGAAGCAGTTCGACGTCATCGTCACCGACAATCTGTTCGGCGACATGCTGTCGGATATCGCGGCGATGCTGACCGGCTCGCTCGGCATGCTGCCGTCGGCCTCGCTCGGCGAGATCGATGCCAAGAGTAAAAACCGGAAGTCGCTGTTCGAGCCGGTGCATGGTTCGGCGCCCGATATCGCAGGCCGCGGCCTTGCCAATCCGATCGCGATGATCGCCTCATTCGGAATGGCGCTGCGCTATTCCTTCGAGCTTGGCGCGCTCGCCGACAAGATCGACGCGGCGATTGCCGCGGTGCTCGCAAACGGTCTGCGGACCGCCGACATCAAATCCGAAGGCACCACCTCGGTATCGACCGCGCAGATGGGCGAGGCGATCCTTAAAGAGTTGCAGGCGCTGCACGCTTGAAACGCGTGTTCCCTTGGCGTCCCGGCCCTAATACTGCGGGATCGGGATGCGCTGCTGGTAACCGCCCATATCCGATGGCGGGTTCATCGGGCTGCGGTCGATCGGCCGATTCAGGTTCTCGCGCGCGAAGGATGGGTATCCGTATTCCGGCGGAAAGGCGTAATCGGTGAATTTGCGGTCGCCCGGCAAGACCTCGACGCCGGCATCGAGCCATGAGCGTTTAGTGATGTAGACGCGGGTGTGCGGCCCCTGCTGATAGGAGACGTTCGGTCCGCTCGGCCCATAATAGAGATGGCCGCGGTTATCATATTGACGTTTGGCTTCCTTTGGCGTCGGGGCGGGCGTCTGCGCACCGGCCGGCGAGGACATGAAACCGACCGCACCGATGGTGACAGCGGCAAACAATACCGCAACTTTGTTCGCGGCTGGATTTCTTGGGGTCATCGGGTCCTCTTCAACGCGCCTTGTTTCGGGTGCCATTGTAGCGGCAGGGTCCGCCGTCACAAGGTCAATCGGGCCACACTGGCCGGGAATAAAGCGTGTGCCGGTCAAAAAGTCGCATGAAAACCAGTGCCTTGAGAGGGCCGCAATTACAAGGGACCCCGCAACCGGGGGTTTTCAGCACCGGTGACCCAGTCCACCGAGACCATAGTGGCTGCCGAGCAATTGCCGCGCCTGAGTTCGGCGCGGGCGAATAGTTCGGCGAGCCTGGGTTCGTTTCCGGATGCCAGCAAGGTCAGGCGATTGAGCATGCAGCCGATGGCGGCCCGCCGCGCAGGTAGCGTCGCGCCCTGGCACGACCATCCGGAAATGAGCAACGCCGGATCGCCAAAACGCCTGATAAAGCCAAGACAGGATTTTGCCGGATCGAGCCTGCCGGAAAGGCGAACAAGGGCAAAGGTGCCGAATTTGCTGTCGACGACGCCCGCGGCCTCAAGCTCTCTGGGACCTTCAGGTGCCATGCGCGCTGCGAGATCGGCAGCTGCCGGCTCCGTAGCGTCGATCTCGCCGCCAGGGCGGTAGATCTCCAGCTCGGCTATTGGCTTTTCCCCCGGTGGGCCCCAGTGGAAAATGTCTTTGCGGCCACCGGCCGGGTGCCGGAATATGTCGTAAGTCTCTGATTTTTCTGGTGGATCAAGCGAGCTGACGGCAAAGGCCGGGCGTGAGCGCTGAGCTAAAGTAAAGCCCGGCTGGCCGGCGGGCTCGGTGAGCGCGTCGAATTGCAATTGATCCCAAAAATGCAAAGCCGCGATGCCGAACAGCGCCAGCGCGCCTACATAGGCAATCAGGCGCGCCAGGGTGCCACAGCATTCGTCGGCAAAGCTGGTCAGCGCCGGATGGATGCCGGAATGATGACCGGAAGGATGATATGTTGGGTTCGATCGCATCAAGGTCCAAGCGCCGCCGCGCGCCGGAAACGTGCCCGGTCTAACGTTGTCTTAAGGGTGTTTCTCGCATAGAAGCGCTGGCTCTTCCCTTTCCGCCTTGAGCGCAAGGCGGGCATTTTTCTTCGGAGAGTGAACGATGGGTTACAAAGTCGCAGTGGTCGGCGCGACCGGCAATGTGGGGCGGGAAATGCTCAACATTCTGGATGAGCGCAAATTCCCTGCTGATGAGGTCGTGGCGCTGGCGTCACGCCGCAGCATGGGCGTTGAAGTCTCCTATGGCGACCGCACCCTGAAAGTCAAAGCGCTCGAGAATTACGACTTCTCCGACGTCGACATCTGCCTGATGTCGGCGGGCGGTTCGGTGTCGAAGGAATGGTCGCCGAAGATCGGCGCGGCCGGCGCGGTCGTGATCGACAATTCCTCCGCCTGGCGGATGGATCCGGACGTGCCGCTGGTCGTGCCCGAGGTCAATGCGGACGCGGTCAAGGGCTTCGCCAAGAAGAACATCATCGCCAATCCGAACTGCTCGACCGCGCAACTCGTGGTGGCGCTGAAGCCGCTGCACGATGCGGCGGTGATCAAGCGCGTTGTGGTTTCGACCTACCAGTCGGTGTCCGGCGCCGGCAAGGACGCGATGGACGAACTGTTCTCGCAGACCAAGGCCGTCTACACCAACAGCGAACTGGTCAACAAGAAATTCCCCAAGCGTATCGCCTTCAACGTCATCCCCGAGATCGACGTGTTCATGGAGGACGGCTACACCAAGGAAGAGTGGAAGATGATGATGGAGACCAAGAAGATTCTTGATCCCAAAATCAAGCTGACCGCGACCTGCGTGCGCGTGCCGGTGTTTGTCGGACATTCGGAAGCCGTCACCATCGAGTTCGAGAATCCGATCTCGCCGGACGAGGCGCGCAATATCCTGCGCCGCTCGCCCGGATGCCTCGTTATCGACAAGCACGAACCCGGCGGCTACGTCACGCCCTACGAGGCGGCCGGCGAGGACGCCACCTATATCAGCCGTATCCGCGCCGATCCGACGGTGGATAATGGGATTGTGCTGTGGTGCGTGTCGGACAATCTGCGCAAGGGCGCGGCGCTCAATGCGATCCAGATCGCCGAAGTGCTGATCAACCGCAAACTGCTCAGCGCCAAGAAAAAGGCGGCGTGAGATTGGCGAATAGCGAATGGTGAGTGGCGAATAGGGAAATCTTTCTATTCACTATTCGCTACTCCCTATTCGCCCACTTCCTCGCTCGCGCTGCGAAACTCCTTCGCCTCCTGGTCGAGCACGAACAGCGAGCCTTCGGCGACGCCGAAATAGGCGCCGTGCAGATCGAGCTTGCCGCTCGCGACCTGCGTCTTCACGAAGGGAAACGTCATCAGGTTTTCAAGGCTGCGGAACACGGCCGCTTTCTCGATCCGAACCGTGAAGTCGCCCATGGTCTCGTGTTCGCGCTGCTCGACCTTTTCGCCCGGCTTGACGAACATCGACATCCAGCGGCCGATGAAGTCGCCAGGCGACAGCGGCGCGGTGTTATCGATGAAAGCGCGAATGCCGCCGCATTGGGCGTGGCCGAGCACCACGATGTGTTTGACCCGAAGGGCGTTGACGGCATATTCGAGCGCGGCCGAGACGCCATGGGCGCCGCCGTCCGGCTGATAGACCGGGACCAGATTGGCGACGTTGCGCACCACGAACAATTCGCCGGGGCCGGCATCGAAGATCACCTCCGGCGAAACCCGCGAATCGCAGCAGCCGATCACCATGACTTCCGGCGCCTGGCCGCGTTCGGATAGTTCGCGGTAGCGCGACTGCTCGGTCGGCAGCCGCTGCGAGGTGAAGGTGCGATAGCCGTCGATCAGATGTTGCGGGAAGGGCGACATGCCGATTGCTAACCATATGCCATAGGCCGGAACAAGCCTTTCGAAGGCCGGGCTGAGATGTTAAGCCGTGGCCCGAAAATATCACGCTTAAACAATAGGCCGATGACGGTTCTGGTTTCACCCGTCATGAGATCGAAATCGAAGGGAATGGAACATGATCCGTCCGCGCCGCAGCCTTCTGTTCATGCCCGGCTCGAACACGCGGGCGCTGGAGAAGGCGCGCATTCTTCCCGCCGACGGCATCATTCTCGACCTTGAGGACTCGGTTGCGCCCGAAGCCAAGCGACTTGCGCGCGACCAGATCACCCAGGCGCTCGCGGCCGGCGGCTTCGGTAAACGCGAAATCCTGATCCGCACCAACGCGCTGGATACGCCTTGGTGGAGCGACGACGTAAAGATGGCCGCCAAGGCGCGGCCCGACGGCATTCTGGTTCCCAAGGTTTCGAGCATTGCGGATATCGCAACCATCGAAGGGTGCCTGCGCGAAGCGAAGGCCGACCCCTCGATGCGTCTTTGGGCCATGATCGAGACCGCCCGCGCGGTCCTGCATGCGGAGGAACTTGCCGCCACATCGCGCGATGTCGCTCCGCGGCTTGCCGGCTTCGTGTTCGGGCCGAACGATATTTCACGCGAGACGCGGATACGCATGCAGCCGGGTCGGGCGATCATGTTGCCGATGATCACGCATTGCATCCTCGCCGCCCGCGCCTATGGCCTCGAGATCCTCGACGGGCCTTATAGCGATTTCAGCTCCGTCGACGGCTTCAGTCAGGAGTGTACGCAGGCGCGCGATCTCGGCTTCGATGGCAAGACGCTGATCCATCCGGGCCAGATCGAGGCCTGCAACGCCATC
>Ga0210394_10002059_pt1 | contig 28952 bp, 32 predicted proteins | sample IncBWC12MmetaG_FD_160121 | JGI IMG/M metagenome (GOLD analysis project Ga0210394, IMG submission 160121) | Forest soil microbial communities from Barre Woods Harvard Forest LTER site, Petersham, Massachusetts, United States - Inc-BW-C-12-M | ecosystem: Environmental > Terrestrial > Soil >...
GTGCAACCTCAGGATGCGTGGAATCCAACCACTGCGCGTCGGGCCGCCGACGCAGCCAAGTCAACTGACGCTTGGCAAGTTGTCGCGTCGCGGCAATCGCTTGTTCCGTCGCTTGGTCCAACGCACACTGTCCGGCCAAATGTCGCCAGATCTGTCGATATCCGACCGCGCGCATGGAGGGATGTTCCGCGCGCAAATCACCTCTTTCGTACAGGCTCTTGACCTCGGCTACGAACCCGAGGTCGAGCATTGTCTTGAATCGCCGTTCAATGTTGGTGTGTAACTCAGGGCGTTCAAGGGGGGCAGTGGCAAATTCCATGACATTTACGTCGGAAAACACTGACACACGCGCTTGTTGCAGTTTCGTGATGGTATTGCCGGTGAGCCGATAGACCTCCAGCGCCCGCTGGATGCGCTGGGGATCGTGGCTGTGGATGCGCGCCGCCGCTTCCGGGTCGACCCGGGCGAGTTCGTCATGGACAGCGGGCCAACCCACCTTTGCGGCGTGGGCGTCGATGGCGGCACGCAGCTCAAGGTCCGCCTGCGGCAGCGGCGCTATACCGGCGCTCAACGCATGGAAATACAGCATGGTGCCGCCGACCAGCAGCGGTTGCCGCCCGCGTCGCCAGATATCCTGCATCGCCAGGTGCGCGTCCCGCGTGAATTCACCCACCGAGTAGCTTTCCTTAGGATCGCGTATGTCGATCAAATGATGGGGGATGCGGGCGCGCAGCGAGCGCTCCGGCTTGGCCGTGCCGATGTCCATACCGCGATACACCAGCGCGGAATCCACGCTGATGATCTCCAGCGGCAGTTGTTCGGCCAGCCGAATCGCGAGCGCTGACTTCCCGGCGCCCGTTGGGCCCATCAACAGCACGGCACGGCGTTGGCACGCCTGGCTTTTCGACGCCCCGCGCGTCATCGCCCGCGCAAAAAGAGTCGGTCGAGGTCGTGGAGCGACAAACGCACCCAGGTTGGGCGACCATGATTGCATTGATCGGCGCGCTCCGTTCCTTCCATTTCACGCAACAACGCGTTCATCTCCGCGACGCTCAAGGAGCGCTGCGCACGAACCGCCGCGTGGCAAGCCATGGTGGCCAGCAAGTGGTTGATTGACTCTTCTACGCGCCGCGAGTGGCCCTGCTCCAGAAGATCAGAGAGCACGTCGCGCACGATGCCCCCAGGGTCGCGCCCGGCGAGCAAGATTGGAATGGCCCTCAAGGCCAATTGATCTGGCGCCAGACGCGTCAACGCGAAACCGAGCGCGGCAAATTCCTGACTGTGCGCCTCGGCAACATCGGCCTGCGCCGGCGTGACACGGATGATTTCAGGCATCAAGAGTTGCTGTTGCGCGGTGTGCCCGGACAGCAGCTTCTTCATGCTCTCGTACAAAATGCGCTCATGGGCCGCGTGCATGTCGACCAGCACCATGCCATCGGCGGATTGCGCCAGGATGTACACGCCGTGCAGCTGTGCGATTGCATAGCCCAGCGGTGCGCCATTGGCGGCTTCGCGGTACGCCTCGTCTTGCACGACCGCGGGGGCGGGGCTCAAATAACTTCGGTACGCATCCGCGGCGGAACGCGGCGCGGCTTCGGGCAAGGTGAAGTGTGCTTGGTTGGGACGCGCCATGTGGGCTGTGCGCGCACCGCTCGCGAGCCAATCCAGCGGTGCGCTGCCGGCCGAATCGGCGCTCGGGCGCGTATCCGACAGCGCCTTCTCCAGCGTTCGAAACACGAATTCATGGATGCGGCGCGAATCGCGAAATCGCACCTCCAGCTTTTGCGGATGCGCATTGACGTCCACCTGCTCCGGATCCAGCTGCAAATACAGCAGGTAGGCGCAAAACCTGCCGTGAAACAGCACGTCTTGATAGGCCAGGCGGGCCGCCCCCGCAATGAGCTTGTCGCGCACGAAGCGGCCGTTCAGGTAGGCGAACTGCAGATCGGACTGACTGCGCGAAAACGTCGGCAGCGCCGCCCATCCCGACAGCCGCAAAGCTTCGGTGTCGTGCCGCAGTTCAATGACGTGGGCTGCGAACTCTTCGCCGCAAACCCGCGCGATGCGCTCCAGGCGCGCAGGTGCGCTCTGCGCTGCCGAGAGGGTCCAGATCATCTTGCCGTTGTGGATGAGGGAGAAGGCGACATCGAAGCGCGACAGCGCCAGGCGCTCCAACATGCGTACGATGTGCTGGTACTCGGTGTTCTCGGTGCGCAGGAATTTGCGCCTTGCCGGCACGTTGAAGAAAAGATCGCGGACCTCGACGCTGGTTCCCAGGCCGTGCGACACCGGCGCGGGTGCCGTAATCGCTCCGTCGCGCGCCTCCACGACCCAGGCATGCGCCCCTTGCGCGGTACGCGACATCAGCGATAACGCAGAAACAGAGGCGATACTGGGTAGCGCTTCGCCGCGAAACCCAAGAGTCGCAACGCTTTCAAGGTCCTCGAGCGAGGCTATTTTGCTCGTGGCGTGTCTCGCGAGTGCCAGTGCCATTTCCGACGCTTCGATGCCGAGTCCATCATCGCGAACGCGTATCAATCCACAGCCGCCGCGCTCGAGTTCAACCTCGATGCGCCGCGCGCCGGCATCGAGAGCATTTTCCACCAACTCCTTGACCACGGAAGCTGGACGTTCGATCACCTCGCCGGCGGCGATTTGACTGATGAGGGTGTCGGACAGTAGTTGGATGGGCAATGGCGACCTCGGGAGTCGCGCATTTTCGCACAAGCGTGCGGATTAGGCGCGCGCGATCACGCCGCGCCTGGTTTATTCCCCGGCGCCTGCGGCCGGGCCTGTGGTGGCCGGCGCGGGCCGCGGCGCACTCGCTGCGGCGAGTTGCGCAATGCGCGTGCCTGACGGCGGATTGGCATAAAAATAATCGTGCACGCCCTGGTGAATCGCGCCGGCGAGTTTCGCCCGCTGTGCTTGCGTGCGCAGCCGCAGTTCTTCTTGCGGATTGGAGATATAGGCCGTTTCCACCAGCATGGAGGGAATATCGGGCGCCTTCAACACGATGAATCGCGCTTGTTGAACTTGATGCTTGCGAATCTCCCCTGCCTGGGCCAATTCCCGCAACACGCTCATCGCCGCCACCTGGCTGGCATTCAATGCCGCCGATTGCGACAAATCCAGCAGCACCGAGGCCAGCACATCGTCCTTGTCGTCCAGTGAAACGCCGCCGATCAAATCGGAAGCATTTTCACGCTCGGCGAGCCATCGCGCGGCTTCGTCGGATGCCCCGCGCTGCGACAGGATGTACACCGACGAGCCATCGATACTGCGGTCGCGAATCGAATCCGCATGTATGGACACGAACAGATCCGCCTGCTGCGCGCGCGCACGGCGCATGCGATCGGGCAACGGTATGAAATAGTCGCCGCTGCGCGTGAGAAAGGCCTTCATGCCGGCTTCGGCATCAATCCTGGCGGCCAGTTGCAGGGCAATTGCGAGGACCACGTCCTTCTCCCGCGTGCCGTACTTGCCGATTGCGCCGGGATCCTCGCCGCCATGGCCGGCATCGATGGCGATAATGAGATCGCGTGCATCGGCAGGCGCATGCTGAACCTTGATTGGCCGCTCGGCGTGCGCCGCCACGCCCAAATCGATGACCAATCGATAGCCATAACGATGGTTGGGCGTCGTCAAAAAACTCTTTGCTTGGATGGGCCGCGTCAAATCGAGCACGATCCGCAGTTCCCCCGACGGACGATGCGCCATACGCACTTGTTTCACCGTTCCGGCGCCGGCCGGCGGGCCGTGTGCGGTTCTCGCGAGTCGCGCCCCCGAGACATCCAGAACCACGCGATCCGGATTTTGCATCACGAGCAGGCTATGTTGCGCGCTGCCCGAAAGGTCCAATACGACGCGGGTGCTGTCCGGGCCCGCCCACAGGCGGATATCCCGCACCTCGACTGCAAGGACGGACCGCGTGAAGAGGGTCGCGAGCAACAATCCTGCGGCGCACTGCCAGTGCAGACGATTCATGGGGCATTAAGTTAACGCCGAACCCGAGTTTTTTTCAAGTTATATTAGATACATAGGGCGTTAAGCTACTGTCACGTCCCAAGTTCTGCAGCCACCGCCTGCCCGTGGGCCCAGCGGCGCTCAAGCCGGCCGTGCGGCCCTCCCGCAGGTACTGAAGCTGCAATTGCAAATCAGCGGCCGGCACGCCAGTGCCGCCGTTCTCGGGCCACTCGATCAACATGAGAGACTGAGCACCCGTCAATTCACGCAAACCCAGCTCTTCGACCTCGGCGGCGGACTGAATGCGATACAGGTCGATGTGCGCGCAGTTGAGGTTGGTCAGGCTGTAGGTATCGACCAAGGTGTAAGTCGGGCTGCGCACAGGCCCGGTGACCCCGAGCGTGCGCAGCAGGCTGCGCGCGCAGGTGGTCTTGCCGGAGCCGAGTTCGCCTTGCAGATAAAGAACCGCGCCGGCGCTCAAGGCGGGAAGGCTGTGCGCGAGCGCCGCACCCAGGACTTCGGTCACGCGGCTATCGGGGAGGTTTACCTGAATGGAATCTTGAGGCATTGGTACATTATACGGACGCCCAACTCATGAACGCTTTAGCACCACCTGCCGCGCGCCTTGATCTCTCGAGCCTGTCGGCTTCCTTGCGACGCTGGGCCGCGGAACTGGGCTTCACCGGCTTCGGCGTCACCAATATTGACCTGCCAGCCGACGAGGCTTTTTTTCTCGACTGGCTGGGCGCGGGATTCAATGGCGAGATGGGATACATGTCGCGCCACGGCAGCAAGCGCAGCCGCCCGGCGGAGCTGGTGCCGGGCACGGTGAGTTGCATCAGCGTGCGCATGAATTACTGGCCCGGCGAGTCTGCGGACGCAATGGCCTGCCTGGCCGACGGCAAACTCGCCTACGTTTCCCGCTATGCCGTGGGACGCGATTACCACAAAGTGCTGCGCGCCAGGCTGCAGCGGCTGTGCGATTTGATCCAGGAGGCGGTGGGGCCTTTCGGCCACCGAGTGTTCACCGACAGCGCGCCGGTCTTGGAGAAGGCCTTGGCGCGCAATGCGGGACTCGGTTGGATCGGCAAGCATACGAACCTGATCGATCGCAGCGCCGGTTCATATTTTTTTCTCGGCGAGATCTACGTTGACCTCAAGTTGCCGATCGACAGCCCAGGCGGCGCGCACTGCGGCTCGTGCAGTGCCTGCATACCCGCCTGTCCCACCGGCGCCATCGTCGCGCCCTATCGGCTCGATGCAAGACGCTGCATTTCCTACCTCACCATCGAACTCAGCGGAGCCATTCCCGAGGAGTTTCGCCGCGCGATCGGCAATCGTATCTATGGCTGCGATGATTGCCAGCTGGTCTGTCCCTGGAACAAGTTTGCGCGCCCCACGGCCGAGAAGGATTTCGCGGTTCGGCATGGACTCGATCATTCGCAGCTTACAGACTTGTTCGCTTGGAGCGAGGCGGAATTCTTGCAGAAGACTCGCGGCAGCGCGATTCGACGCATCGGCTATGAACGATGGCTGCGCAACATCGCCGTCGCGCTCGGCAACGCACCCACATCGCCGGAGCTAATCGCGGCTCTCTCCCAGCGCGCCCAGCATCCCTCGCGCCTGGTACGCGAGCACGTACAATGGGCGCTCGCGCAGCATCGGTCTGCGGCGCCCGGCAGCGCAAATAGCTAGCTTAGCTAGCAGGCAGCAAACTGTTTCCGCTAGGGTTGAAAAAATGTCTGCCGCGGCGTGTCTTGGTGATCTCGGCAAACAGCTGCTGATAATCGCCATCGCTATTCACAGGATCGATGGCCGCGGAATTGACGATCAGCAGCGGTGCAGCGTCATAGCTGTGAAAGAATCGCGCGTACGCCTGGGTGAGCTTGTCGAGATAGGCGCGTTCGATGTGCTGTTCGTAGCGAATACCGCGCCGGGCAATGCGGTCGACCAGCACATCGACGGGCGCCTGCAGGTAGACGACCAGATCGGGCTTGGGCGCATCGATGACCACGCGCTCGTACACCCGTTCGTACAGCGCATACTCCGCATCATCGAGGGTGACGCGCGCAAACAGCCGATCCTTCTCCAACAGGTAATCCGCCACGCGCACCGCGCTGAATAAATCCTCCTGGCGCACCTCTTCCAGCTGGCGCGCACGCTGAAACAGGAAGAACAGCTGAGTCTGAAACGCGGCCGCACGCGGATTTTTGTAAAAGCGCTCGAGAAAAGGGTTCTGTTCGGCCTGCTCCAAGACCGACTGGCCGCCCAAGGATTGACTCAAGCGACGCGCAAGACTCGTCTTGCCGACACCGATCGGACCTTCGACGACGATAAATCGATGCGGTATAGCCACTACCATTTAAAACTCATGTGCTACTGCAAGACCGAAATCCCCTCAGCGCCCGCGCGCGACTTAAGATCGAGCACTTGCCCGAGACCGGGAATCTCGAGCGTCGGGGCGATGTCCGCCAGAGGATACAGGACGAAGTTGCGAGTCGACACTCCGGGGTGCGGTAGCTGCAATCCGGGCATCGTGATCGGCGAATCGACCATCCACAAAAGATCCAGGTCGATCACTCGAGGCCCCCAGCGTTCTTGTCGGACGCGGCCCATGCTGCGCTCGATGTCGAGCAATTCCGTCAGTAAGTCCCGGGGGGCGAGCAAGGTGAGCAGCCCCGCCACGGCGTTGACGAACTGCGGTTGATCCTGCGGACCCATGGGAGTGGTGAGATAGAGGCGCGAGCGCAGCAGCGGGCGCGTCGCGCGCAGATCTCGCATGCGCTCGAATGCCTCGACAACGCGATCGCGCGGAGAATCAAGATTGCTGCCGATCGCGACGTAAGCAGGGCGCCACAGCGAATTCATCTTTTAACTGTGCGCCGCTCCGCCGCGTCGCCGCCGGCGGCGGCGGCGGCGGCCCGTGGCTGCTCCTTCCGCGGCAGGTTCTGCCGGTCGCGCCTGCACCAGCGCCACCCGCTCCTCCTGCGGCAGCAGCTGAATATCAGTCCACCAACGCGCCAATTCCGGATCCGCCACGCCGACCTGCGCGCGCAGCAACAGAAAATCGAAGGCGGCGCGAAACCGCGGATGCTGCAATAGGCTCAACGATTTCACGCCGCTGCGGCGATTGAAGCGTGGCTGCAGCATCAATAATTCGCGCATGGGCACGGCAAAGCGCCGCGGTATCGCGACCCGCGACTGCTGGGCTTTGAGCACGGCGTCGCAAGCCCCCATGAGCTGCGCAAGATCCGGCGCCGAGCCTGCCTGCCTCTCGTTGAGCTCGCGCAGCACGGCACCCCAGAGCAATACCGCGAACAAAAAGGTGGGTGTGACCGGTTTGTCGGCAGCGATGCGCTCGTCGGTGTTGACGAGCCCCAGTTCGAGCATCTCTTGCGCGTAAGCATACGGGGGCAGCGCAAAGGCCGCGGCGGATAGCGGAAATAAATGCTCGAACAGGCCGTACAGCTTGAGCAAGCGATACGACTTCGCCCCGAATCCGGATAGGAATAACTTCAAGCACTCATCGAACAGCCGCGCCGGCGGCACGCCGTCCAGCAAATTCGCCAGTTGTTTGATCGGCCGCTCGGTGCCCTGCTCGATGGAGAAGTCGAGTTTCGCCGCAAAGCGCACGGCCCGCAGCATGCGCACCGGATCCTCGCGATAGCGAGTTTCCGGATCGCCGATCAACTTAAGGCGTCGCGCCTTGATGTCGCTGACGCCATCGACAAAATCCCAAATCGAGAAATCCTCGATGTTGTAGTACAGCCCATTCGCCGAGAAGTCGCGCCGCCACACATCCTCTTCTATGGTGCCGTAGATGTTGTCGCGCAGGATGCGCCCCGTCTCATCGAAGGCGCGGTGTTCGGAATCCGCCTCGTTGCCGATTTCGGCGCCGTCCGTGTCTTGATCTTCCGCGTCCTCGCGCTCGGGCGCGGCTGCGGCGCGAAAAGTAGCAACCTCGATGATCTCATGGCCAAAATGCACGTGCGCCAAGCGGAAGCGCCGCCCGATCAGCCGGCTATTGCGAAACAGGCGCCGCACCTCTTCGGGCAGCGCATCGGTCGCCACGTCGAAGTCCTTTGGCCTGATGCCTAACAGCAAATCGCGCACCGCCCCACCGACCAGAAATCCCTGATAGCCCGCCTCTTTGAGGCGGTACAACACCTTCAAGGCGTTTGGCGAGATCGCCGCACGCGATATCGAATGCTCAGACCTGGGTACTACCAACGGTTGGAGTGGGGTCGGGGATGAGTTCAAAAAGGAGGGTTCCGCTTGAGTCCAAAAAATTGGGCCGTATACTACCAGCCCTCTTGGGTTCAAGCGCCCAAAGTTCCGCCAGTCCGCTCCCTTCGTCTAGAGGCCTAGGACACGGCCCTCTCAAGGCTGTAACACGGGTTCGAATCCCGTAGGGAGCGCCAATTAATTCAAGCACTTAGACGACGGTTGCCGCCAGTTATTCATCTTATATAGCTCATTTATATAAGTCTTTCGGCGCCGCGATTGGAGTGCCGGGCTCCTAAAAGGCGGCAAGAATTTGCTCATTCCTACCAGTTCAGGAACGGCCTTTAACATTTCGGAAAAATCGAAGTTTCCGTACATCTCGTAGGTAAGCCACAAGCTAGCCAAGGAAATCATCGTGTTCAACATCATCGGTCGAGATATGGTAGCGCGATTCTAAAAGGCGGCGCAGGGCCACGAAGTCAGGTGTTAGCCAGTGAAGGTGTAATCCCCACGTTTTAGCAACTGCGGCTACTCCAATGAGTAATTGCATTTTGATTACCTCATCCGAAAACAAACTCGGAGGAATCCGCGGCGAAGCGCGGTCCTCCTCAGCGGCAATCACTCGCCTCATCAGTCTCTTGCGTTCCTCCAGTGAGGCGGGACGCATCTGATCAACACGATAGTTTGCAGCGCAATTTGCAAGCATGTTAAGGATTTCCCAATCCTTCATGCCCTTGACACGCAGCGCTTGCAGCTTCGGGCCTACTGCTGGATCTGCAACAATGCCTGGTAACGAGACACGCACGCATCGCAGGGCGTTTCGGTACCTATTAGATATTAGTTCTTCGGACCGCTCCTTTGAGTATCCGGGTCCGTCACCAGCCTGCCACGCTAGCTCCTTCGCCTCACGAATTGCAAAGGCCGCGCGAGCAAATAAAGGATCAAAACGAGTTCGTACCGATCCCTCGAAGTCATCCGAGGGCACCATGTCGAGATAAATTTGTGCATAGGGCCGTACAACAGCGGTTTTTGAAAAAAGCCCTCCTTTGACCGCCTGGTGGAGTCTGCTATGAAATTGTTCCTTGGATAGAGTACTGCACTTTCCAAGCATGATCGATGCGACGGCAACCACTTGTGGCATCAGATCACTTGCGTGGCGGCCAAGTTTTGCCAGTGCTATCGGAAGCCCGACTCGCCAGGTGCTTTGTTCATTGTTTGGCAGCTCCTCAGTGACTATGGTATCTCGCGGAGTGAGGAAGATCTCCACTGAAACAGTCGTTGGCAATAGTACGAGATCCTTCATTGAGAGTTCTGCCAGAACAATCTGGAGGATCGCGAGAAATTCTTCGCAAACCGCGACCGTTTCGCGCTCGTTTTCAAACCGCACAGTCCAAAGAATGCCCAGCGCCCGAAACCGAACGGTTCGCTCTCGACCGAGGTCAAGAAATGGCCGCCCCCATAGTTCCGACTGCATTCTTTGGAGAGCCGTCGTCTGATCTATTTTTTCAAAGGTCTCTTCTGCTCGCTTCAAGAAGTCGGCCAGCATTTCCCGCACGTCTGTGTGTATGGGCCACTCCCCTACCAACTGCTCAAGCTTTGAGTCCAATGAGGGCGAGGCGAACTTCTTGCTTAAGTGGCGCAGCACCGTTAAGTTGTAAACCACACTGCTAAATCGGTCATCCTTTTCAAACTGGTATGCGTCCGGATCGAACGCGTTATGAGCCGCGAACAGCCATTTCGCAAAGACCATGCACGTGAACCACTCGCCACCCGCGTAGCACGCTGAGAAGTAAGCGCGAAAAGCACCCGGAACTAACGGTTTGATCTCGTCGTTGTTAGCGGAGTGGGCCAGCACAGCAGCTGCCGCAGAGTAATACTTCGCTGCAAAATTGAGTCCTAACCTAAGGTAGCAGTCCGAAAGGATCAACATTGAGAGGATAGAACCGCGGAGCGTTTCCGCGGAAAACCACTTCACCTTTGCTATGTGCAGCTGGCGTATCGCGTAGAGAACCTTGTCGTTATCAAGGTATGCGATTGCGCGATCTCTACATTTGTCAGCAGCAACGTGGCCGCTAGTGCGCTTTTCAAGTAGCTTATCGGTCTGTTGCGTGAGGCGCTCGAACTTATCGTTTCCAGCGAAATGCGGGGCGAGCACTGTCAATATGTCAGCAAACGATTCCAGCGGGAATAAAGGCGCCGACGGGACCAACTTAAGCATTTCGCCCCATAAAGCAAGCATACGCCCAGGACTCAGTTTACGTTTGTCACTAGCACGGAACCATAGCGCCTCCGCCATTCCGCGAATTTCAAGCAACTCGCAGCGCAGGCCAATGGGAGGGCTTCCTCGCAAATGAGTCTCAAGATTTTGAATGAGGGCTTCCGTATACCGATGAAGAGTCGAGCCGTCCATGTCGAAGTGACCCTGACCGGCAGCGGCGGAGCAGTATGTGAGCAACACAGTCGCGTCTCGCAAGTCTACGAACTCATCCAGTTCACCAATACTCGAAAAGTACTGAACCACTAGAGCTTGATGCGAAGAGAGGTTATCCATCCCTCGGAGAGCTGCTACGCAGACTTCGTATATTGCACGTCTGCGAAGCGAAACAACTTGTCCGTCGACAAAGGCCCTCATCAAATCTAGCCAAGGAGGGAGGTCTGCGCGATGACCCTTATTGAACGTGGCGTTGCGTAGGCCGGCCTTAATTTCAGTGAAGTCGGAAAATGTGACCGCTTTGCGACCTTCCGTTAACCACTTCCGCCGAGCGGCTTCATATTTATCGTCGGTCTCAAGCGCCTTCGGGTAAATCTCTGCTGGAACGCCGAGATACTCTTGCGCAATCCAAAAGACATCTGCCTCAATAAGATTTTCTGAAAGCGCTTGGCCATCGAATATGGTCAATTCAACCCCGTGCTTGGTGCGGCTGTGCTCCCGTAGCTTGTTGCGCTTCCCAATTGCCAGGTCCGGCTCGCAGAAGTAATACACTTCATCTACACGCTGCCCACCTCCACAAATCTCCACGAGGTCTGCTTTGATCTTTGCTTCGATTGTCTTTTCCAATGAGCAGGCGAACACAAGGGTTTTGTTCGCGGCGGAAGCGAGGAAAGTCGATCCCGCAATGGGCGTGCCTGCTAGGTATGTTCGAAAGGTTTCGAAGTCGCGCCCGGCATCTCCACCGGCGCCAACGGGGCCCGTTGCCGGTACGATACGCTCCGTAATACGAAGTCGAGAGAAGTGTCTTGCTATATGCTCAAACTCATGGTGCGCGTTCTTTGCTCCCAGCTGCCCAAGCTGGAAACGAATATAGCGTGCAAGTTCATCGCGGGTTGCCACTCTTGTAGGAATCCTCGGTTGAGCTCTATTTGGTGAGCTGCGCGGGTGGTTCCAACAAAGACAAATACCGCTGGTCGGGTTTCCTATTCAGCCCCTCAGCGTAAGTTTTCATCAGGCGCTTTCTCTTTGCGTCAAACGAGATGCTGCCCACCAGACACGCCTCCGCAACTTTTGGATATTCGCGGCGCACGCGAAGGTAATTCAGACGTGTCCATGCAAGGATAGCGCGATGCAGCGCGCGGTGCTCACGCCCGACCTCTCCTGTTCCAATCTCAAGCCCCATAACATTTAAACAGAAACCCAGGATTCGAGCGGACTTGAAGTTAGGCACAATCTTGTCCATCTGCAAAACCTCATCATAAAGAAGCCGCCTGAGTTTGAACTGGACGATTTTCCACGCCTTGGTCCGCTCAGTCATCCCAAAGAATTCACCCCACACTGCGCAATACTGAATATTCCAACAAGTGTAGAACGGACTATTCACCGCGCTTGCGTCAAAGATAATCTCGAACATTAGATCTGCAATTGTGTCGTAGAACGTGCCATCCAAATATTTGCCTTTTGTTTTTAACCTCGTATTGGGGAATGGCGTTGCCTTATCGAGTAGTTCAACGGCAGACTGTAGGAATTTCACGGTTGCGTCTAAGCGTTTCGATATGTCGGTTGAATAGTAATTCTCGGTTTTGTCCAAGAGGTACAGATCGTTGGTCGCTGAACCAACATTTTCGAATGCCATATTGAGCACACTAGATCGTTGCCCCCAGCGATTGGCCTCAAGATAGTCCTCGAACGTGAGCAGGATGCCTCGGCAATATGCCCCAACTTGATCCGCGTCCCACTTGAACCTTAGCTCTAATCGAATGTCGAGCGGCGATCCAGATCGCGACCCCAATTCCTCTACAAGCGCGTAGTTTCCATAGATTGAGCGGCTGAATGTCTTTAGGTATCCGGTCAGACCAGCACTGAATCCTTCATCCTCGTGGTAGAGAATGGAGTCCTTATTGAGAATCGCTTCTGAGGAAATGTTCGTCGCAAACTGCCCGAGGGGTAGACCGGCCTTCTTTTGTAAGACGACCGCGTCAAAAAACTGAACCGCGGTCACAGGCGAAGACTCCACAATGTATCTGCAGAACTTGCGATTGCCGATCAGCAACAATACGTCGTGAGCTATTTCGGCTACGCCGGGCTTTTGCTCATTCGGGGACGGAGTCTCTTTTAGCTGCGGCGGAAGTGCCGAAGCCCATTGCGGAGTATCCGGCCTTGCGTACTTAACGAGCGACATAGCCGAACGCCCTAGCTCAACCGCAATGATCGGGAGCTCCTCGCCAGAACCCTTGATCACCGAGTAATAGAGCGAATCGTAGTAGCGCTTATAGTTTTTCTTCCCAAAAATTGGCGGGCGAATAAACGCGTACCATATCCATGTCATTGCGAGGGATAGGAACATGGCCGCAAACATTCCTCGCCAAATTGGGCCGGTAATTATGACGGTCGCGGGGACCAACCAGTGTTCAGCAACCCACAGGTCCGTTAGCAGAATCCCGAAACCGATTATCCCGATCATGGCGAACGTTTCGCCGAAGAGATGAAATCGTGTGGGCGCGATTGCGAGACGAAATCGGTATCGGACATCCGACAGCGTGTATACGATTACCAGTAACGCCAGCGCAGCTATAAAGTCGGCAAACTTAAAAATCGATTGCTCGCCGCCGCCCATGGGGATAACAAAACAAATCTCCCAAATTTGCGCCTCGCAATGCATCCCTGCTCCGTGGTTTTTTACTCACCCTGCCTGGATTCGGCCATGTCCGATAACCAGAATTCTTCCTTTCCGCCATCAGCTCAAATTCGTATTCGCTAACTAGTCTCCCCATGCGCACGCATGATGATCGTGCGAACGGACACTGGGCTAACCGCAAAAGTGATGTCATCCATCTGCAAATGCTGATGGTATCTGACCACTGTAATTTTGTACAGTACCGCCAATGTTGCGCGAATTTGGGGTCAAAAAGTTCTCAGACGAATTTGGTCAGTACATGCTCATCCTGAAGTGCGGCTCGTGCTTGCGCGAGCGGCGGGCGACGCCGAACATGATCGCCCACATCTGCGGGTGGGACGCTTGAGGACGTCGCGCGGCGCATGCGCTGCGCCACGTGCGGCGCGAAAAAATGTTCCGCGCGGGCGGTGCCCGTCACGGTGCCACGGATTTGATATGCTGCGCCCCGCAGGGACACCGCATATCAAATGGATTTCAAAACCCTTTCCGCGATCATCGCTGCAGCCGCGGCCGTGGTTGCGGCGCACAATTAAGTTGCGAATCGCGGCGGACGCTGGTCGCTCATTCCTGCCGATCACGCACCGCGACCTCGAGCGGCTCGCGGCGCTCGCGGACGCCGACCGTCGCGATTTCTTCGCACGCAAACCCATCGCCGGTCGCCTGTACGCCAGCCGACTTTTTGCGGTGGCGCTGTGCCAGGGCGCGGCGCTGCACTACGTGGACAGAAAGAACGGCGTCAAGGACTTCGATGTGTGGAGCTTCTACGTCCAGCATCCGCAGCGCGAGTTTCCACCAAGGCGCATAGCCTGCACGGACTTTGGTGATCCAAAATTTGGGACGAGCGACGACAAGCCGCGGTTTGTCGGTCGGCGGGTGGACCTGATCGGGCGCTCCATCCGCGGCGCTGATCGCCGCGACCCCGTGAAGACCCTGCGACGGTACCTGCGCTCTGGAACCACGCTCTCCGCGCGGCGTCTCGCTCAAAAAGCCGTGGTGTTGATCGAGCCCGCGCGGCTGCGCGGCACTATTGTCTGGCCTTGATCAGCGGGTGTTTGGAACCGGCGGATAGTGCTGAAGGTCTTGCTGAAAATCAACCGATCGGTTAATATGTTTCCCTCAATCGAGGAAACTAATGAACTAGCTATCACACACGTAAAAACGCACCATGACACATCAAAATCATCAAGAAAATCAAAAAGAAGCAATCCAGGAGGAGAACCACCATGCTCAGCCCATTTGGGAAAGAGGTCCGCAGGATGCGGTTGGATCATAAGGAGACCCCCAAGCTGAAAGACCTAGCCGACGCGCTTGGCGTCAGCTCTGCGTATTTATCCGCGGTCGAGACGGGCAAAAAGCCTGCATCCTCCGCATTAGTAGAAAAAATCAGTGATCTGTTTAAGGTTGATATCACGAAGCGGCGGGAGCTGCATCAACTGGCGCTGCAGTCTGCCAAGTTCGTTCAACTGCAATTGGCCGGGAAAGATTCGAAGTCACGCACGCTGGCAACAGAGTTCGCGCGGCGATTTCCGACCCTGGACGAAGACATGGTCGACACGCTGCTGCAGGTAATTCAACGCGATGAATGCTCGGTTAGGAAGGTCATGAAATAAAGGGCTATAGGGAGGCGAAGGGTGCCGGATGAGTGGACATGTAATTGAGGCGCCGCCAAAGAGCCGCGCAGAAATCCGACGATTAGCGGAGCTCACTAGAACCCTGGCTGAAAAGCTTCTCAAAGTCACGGCCCCGTACTTCCCGATTGACTACGTTCTCGAGCCGTTACTACTCAGCCTCGACCCCGACTTCTGCCTCGAGATCCTGGAAGAACAAGAGATGGGTGACAACCACGGTCTCACCATCCCCAGCCAGCACGTCATCAAGCTAAGGCAAGATGTGTACAACGGCGCCTGCGATGGCAAAGGCCGTGATCGGCTAACCATGGCGCACGAACTTGGTCATTACGTACTTCATGACGATCTCACCTTTCCGCGGAAGACGAATCCATCAGAAATTCCCGCATATCGAAATTCCGAGTGGCAGGCCAATTGCTTTGCCGGGGAACTGCTTGTATCGGCGAGATACGCTAAGAATTGCAGCAGCGCTATCGAAGTGACTGACCGATTCGGCGTCTCCTACGAATGCGGCAGCTATCAGTTCAATGCGCTCAAGAAGGAGGGCCTGATCCGATAGACCAAACCCTTAAACGAAAAAACGCGCATAAGCGTCAACTCATGCGCGTTCTTTGTAACCCGGTAAAAACTCGCGGAACGTGTGGTCGCGAGTTCTTTGCAGATCACGTAAGTCCCCGAACATGGACATCTTATCGTGATGGCCAGCGAATGTGAACCCTAATCTGGGTTGCTGCCGCCCCCTAGCTGTGAAGTTGTGTGTTTCCGCACATAACGTTTGGAGAAACTTGATGGCTAAGCGGCAAAACGACCCATCGGTCATATTCCGTCGATACCGCACTCTCCCGAACGGCAAGGTCTTGGACGCCCGTCTGTATGGGCTCAAGGCTTGGCCGATTCGGGTAAGTGAAGAGAAAAAACCCAATCACTAAATTGGGTTTTGGGGGGCGCCTGACCATAGGTGTTAGGCGCCACCTTTTGTGTTTTCACCTAATGGTGCGGCTCATTTGATAGCCGCGCTGGCGAAGCTATTTGTGGTCTAACGACCTAGGAGACGATGATGGATTTGCAACTTCAGAATTACAAAACCGCATACATTTCCTTCTCTGCGGAAATTAATCCGACCACGACGGAGCAGTTCATCGCAACTGCAACCCAACTGATCGGCAATGGACATAATCATTTGTACGTTCTGTTTTCCACCCCGGGCGGGGCCGTGATGAACGGGATGAATGTCTACAATGTGTTTCGCGGCTTACCGGCAAAAATCACATTCCACAATGTGGGAAACGTAGATTCGATTGGGAACGCAATTTTTCTGGCTGGGGATGATCGATTTGCGTGTCCGCACTCGACCTTCATGTTTCACGGAATTTCGTTCAATCACCCGAACGCATTTAATGTCGACCGGAAGTATGCGAAACAGATGCTCGATGGAATTCTAGCGGATCAAAAACGCATCGCTAGCATCATGGTCGAACGTACGAACATTAATGCTACTCAAGCTAGTAACTTGTTCAAAGAAGCCGGGACCAAAGACGCGGCCTATGCGTCCAGTATGCGGATAGTCACCGACGTTCGCGATGTCAACATACCGGCGGGCAGTCCCATATTCTCGCTGGTATTCCAACGATAGCCCTGTCCGTTCGACTTGTTTCATACCTGACGATTCCATGCCTGGAGCGGTACCTTAATATCATCGGCGGCCCGAGAGCAAACTTTAAGCGAAAAAAGTGACGAGGTCGTGTAGGACTTAGGGTACATGGACACCGCTCCCGGGCGTGTCTTGCTTCCATGTAAACAACTTGTCATAAAGCTCCGGGCTTGGCTCCCGCGACTCAGCCCGCCACCGCTGTCCGCCAATACTGACAAAGGACTGGAACGCCGCGCAGGACAAACCTTGACGGTACCGCGCCGCGGGCGGGGCAGCACTCACACGGCGATTCCTTAAAGCTCGATTCGTTGGTCATCGCGCCCCCTTATCAAAGTCGCCTCGTGCGCCCTGCTCGATCAGCGAGCGTCGGAGAAGCGCCGCGAGAGCGTCCACGTGGGTCACTCTCGCCCGATGGCGGATACGCCGCCACGGCCGCTTCACCTGACCGAGTGCACCCGCCGTCGGGATAATCAGGCTGCGGCAGCCGCTCGCATTTTTAGAAACACGGGTGCGAACGGCCGGCCCGCGTGAGGCACTGCGTCACCCGGCCAGGGAAACCGCGCGCCTCCAGGTAACCTAGCCCTTGCCCCACTCGCGACGCGCTGTCGGCTGGGTAGCGTAAAAGGCGCGGTTCGCCGCATTGATCGAGTCCGGCGTCGCGCGCGTGGAAAGGCCGCGCCCCGCGTGGTCCATCGCCTGAGACCGACCCAACCGATCGGCCCAGTACTGGTCGTTGGCGCGCTGGATGCTCTGGGGCGTCGCGCTCGAATCGAGCACATGGCCGTCGATGTCCTCCTCGCGCTCGCCGCGGCGCTCGTCGACGCTGCCGTTGAAGGCGAGCGAGCCAGCGGGTCCCCGGCCGGCCTCGCTCGTGCCAAGATCGTTGCCGTAGTTCGCGATCTCGACAGCCGCCGCCGACAGGGCGTCCCTCTGCCGCGCCTTGTCCTTAACGCGGCGGAGCGCATCAATCACGCGGGCCACCGCCTCGCCCACGGGCTTGAGATCTCCCTGCCAGACGAGGCCAAGGTTCAGCCACGCCACGGCGCCGGTGCGGCGCTGATTCGCCGCGCTCTCGGCGGCCGTCGGAGGCGTGATCCATACGTCGCGCGAGCGCGCGTCGGTGGTGTGAACCCGCTGCGGGATGCGCTCGCGTACCGAATATCGCTTCGTTGCTACTGTCATGTCGTTACTCCAAGTGAAAATGAAATTGAATTGACACCTACCGATTCAAGCCGTCGTTGCCTCCTCGGTTATCACACCGGTGATCAGCCGGGCGCGACGCGCGGCCCAGGGCTCGCGGCCCGCCACGGCGCCAAGCTGCAGGCTGGTGTCCGCGCGCAAGATATTCACGGGCACCTGCGTGTCGTCCCGCGGCGGTACGCGCGACAGCGCGCGCTCGACGGTGGGGGACAAGCTGATCGACACGTTGACGGGCGTGTGGAGCGGGTCGGGCGTGGTCTCGCGCAGCTCCCCCACGAGCCTAGCCACCTGGCCGTAAAGCCGCTCGATCTGCGCAGCGATCTCCTCGCGCTCCTCGTTCAGCAGCGCGTCGACGGCGGTCACTACGGCGCGATCCGCCACCGTCAGTTCGGTCTGCGCGTCGAAGCGCGCGACCTCCAACGACGCGAGCGCTTGGGCCTTGAAGGACACGTCGCGGCGCGCGGTCGCCAATGCTTTGGCAAGATCCTCGTCCACCGCTGTCGGAAGTTCCGTGGAGGGACCGCGCGACGCGATCAGCGCTGCGAGCTCGGTTGCCTGCGCGTATTCAGCCTGCGCGGCGCGTTGTTCCAACACGTGATAGTGATCGGCGGCGGTGGCCTCGAGGCGCTTAGCGCGCTCGACCGCTTCAGCGCAATAGTTCAGCCTCGCTCGCGCGACGGCGCGAGCGGCGTACTTGGATTCAAGAGCTTTCATTCGGTTTCTCCGTCAGGTTGATAAGGTGGTGAGCGTGGTCATAACGCGGGCGAGCCTGTTCTATGCGCCTGGTTGTATAACGAGTTATAGAAGCCAGGAGCCCAGGTCGCGTGAAAGGTTTAGATCGCCCTTAAAAGACGCGCACTCGTTATCTCCTTGCTTGGGGTGTAACCAGCTCATGACAGCACTCCGATGACGATACTCAGGAGCATGCCAACGGCCAGCGCGAGCCACGCTGCGAACACGAACTGGACGAGGGCCCTCACGTGACCACCCGAGGCGCGCGCTGGTGGCGCAGCGCCTCGTCTAAGGCCTGCTCTTTGGCATCCGCCCACAGCTGGCGGCAGAATCCGCACTTAGAATCGGCGATGGGCTGGTGCTCGCCCGGGTGCGCTGGCTCCAGGACCAAGACGTTCTTAGGCCTACGCTGCTCAGGCAGCTCAGGCAGCTCTGGCTGCGCTGGCGCGGGGCGCGGTGCTGTGGCCGCAGCGGGCGGTGAAGGTGGCGCGGGCTCTTTCGGCGGAGCGACGTACGGCTTCACCGACGGCGCGAACGTGATGTTGGCGTTGCCCTTGCCGTCTCTGCCCACCATCATCTCCATGTACACGCGCGTGGCTTCCTCCGGGCTCATGTCCTGTATCGCCGGATACACGCGCTCGGCGGTGAGGTGCGCATCGATCTCGGCGCGCGACAGCTTCGGAATGATGAACTCGGCGAGCTTGGCGTAGATCACCAGCGCCTTGGCCGGGCTCTTCCGCGCGACGCGGTCCCACAGCTCCTGCACCCTCGCGGCGTTGCCCTCGATAAACGCCTGGAAGATCTCGCGCGCGCTCTTGGTGACGGCGTTCGGCACGCCCTTCACGCGGCCCTTGCCGGCGTTGACCGGCTTGTAACGCGCCGGCTTATCGTCAGCATTTTTTAGCAAAGTGCTATTTTTTTCCGGCGCCGCGCGCGGTCGCGTGGGGGGTGCTTGGCGGGCCTTGGCGCGGGTGGTGCTCATGCGAAGGCCTCCGCTGGGGTGTCTGACCTGCCGGGCCGGTTGCAGCAGGTTGGACAGCGTAGAACCCTATAAAAATAGCCACTGTCCAACCTGTCTGACCTGTACAGCCTATTTCGCCAATTTGTTTTAAAAATTGCGCGAACTGCTCGTGGCCATGGCCGCGAATTTTTTAAACCAATCTGGCTATAAAGGTCAGACAGGTTAGACAGGTTGGACAGGCGCTTTAAAGACAAGCACTTACGCTGCCTAACCTTGGTGGAGGTGTCTGACCTAGGTCGGACAATTTGGCGGCACCAGTACGTCATAACGCTCCGCGTGCCTCGCCCGAGGCCCAGTCAATGCGCGCTTTGACCTGCAGTTCAAACAATTCGCGGCAGCGTAGCAGCGGCGGTAGCCGGTATCCCCACGGACGGTCCTTGTTGATCTTCAAGCTGACCCGCCCGGGTTTTAATTCAGGGCACAGCTTCTTCATGCCCATGCCGAGTTTTGTTTCGAGTGCCCTGTCGCTACCACGGCTATCGGGCAGCGTGGAGGCAAACGCCATGACCAAAACCTCGCGGGCAATCTCGCCGGTGCCCTCGTGTCCCCAGCTGCCGCTGGTGGGCGGTGCCTGTCCGCTGCGAAGGCATGAGAACCAAAACGCGGTGACGTCGTCCCATGACAGCTGCTTCTGCTGCCAAAGCGCGTTGGTGGTGGGCAGCGTGAATAGATCAACGGCGCTCAGATCGTGGTGAAGCAGATCCCACAACATCGCCTCGTAGCCGCCGCCTTCCAACTGCTTGACGATTTTGCCGAAGTACTCGCGGTTTTGCGCCTTGTCGGGCTTGACCGCAAATACTGCGAAGCGCCGTTCCTCAATCCCAGCCGGTACCACCCAATCGTTGTTTGAGGCGAAGACCACGCGCCGCAAATTCTTAATAGCGAATGCGTTGAGGCCCTTGGGTTCAATCATGACCGTGGGCTCGGTAATCATGCCCTTGAGCACGGACGCATGGCGCCGGTCACCGGCATAAAAGCCCTCGTCTACGAAGATCAAGAGCTTATCGGCAAGGTGCGAGTTGAAGTTGCCAACGATGTGCCGCGGGTCCGTGACCTGCGAGTAGTGACGACCGTACAAGTGTCCAAGCGAATTCCAAACAAGCCCTTTGCCGGATCCCTGCACCCCTTGAAGCACGGCGGAAACGCCAGCGGGTCTGCCCGGGTTCTTCACCGCATCAGCCATGAAGGCGAGCAGCCACTGCCCCGCCGCTTGGTCACCACCCGCCACGATCTGCAAAACGTGATCGCGCAGCAGCGACCATGAGTGCTTGGCATCCGGCTTAACGGGATTGATCGCCCACCCGCGCCAAAGGTTGTACTGACCGGGCACCGCCTCATTCGGAGCCAGCACCACGCCGTCAAATTCGCGGCGGTGCTCGCTTCGGAGCCAAACCTCAGAGGCCGGCCGGAATTTCGTATTGCCCTTGGCATCAACGCCGGCCTCAACCAGTCGGTTGGCGTACCAGATATGGAGGTCCGGCGTTTTCGAGTACTCCACCTTGACGGTTCCCGGGTGCTCTTGATCCGAAACCTCTGAAATCACCGCTGCCTTGCCGCTCAGCATCACGAGCGCGTGCTTGGCGTTGAGTTCCTTCACGACCGGGTGCACGCCCCAATCGGCAAAGCGCGGATCGGAGATCGCGATCTCGGGCAGAGCGCTGAACGCTTTGGCTCCGTGCTGGGCAATGAAATCGTCCATGCCGACGTTGCCGCCGTTGGGCGTATCGTCAAACACCTTGATGAGAACCGATGCGCCAAGTTGGGTGAGCACATCGGCGAGGTCCTTCAAGGCCTGCTGCACTTGGTACTTATTGGTCACGTCCGAGTCAAAGCACAGCACGACGATGCGGCCCTTCCACTGGAATAGATCAAAATCGGTGAGCGGCTTGCGGTTGCAGCTCCAGCCATAGACGCCGTTAAGCCCGATGGTCGCGATGCCGTGCAGCGTGCCACACAGGCCCTTGACCGGGCCCTCGGTGATGTAGATCTTTACGGTCGCGTTCTTCTTGATGCGCTTCCAATTAAGCGCGTCTTTTTTTCCGAACGTTCCCAAGTAGAACCGCGGCGCGCTGCCGCGCGGGCTTTTGAACTTGGGCTTCGGATCGTTCGCCAAGAATCGCACGCTGCCCGTGTCGGTGCCGGGAAACGGAAAAGCCAAACCGTCTGATGTTGATTTGTCATCCAGCTTGCCTACCGCATCCGTCGATTCGTCGGCGTCAAGATAGAGAACGCCGGCATCCTTGGCGCCGTCAGCGCTGATGCCGCGCGCGTTGAGGTACTTCAGGCCTGCCGGCGGAAGTTTCGGCGTGCCACCATCCGGCCAGCTCTGCGCGGTCATTGCAGCGACCTCAGGTGCGGCTCCGCTGATTTGCGAATCGCTGCCATTGATGGCGTTGGCGCCGCATGCACGATGAAAAGAATCGCGCGGGTAGCGATGACCTCATAGCAGGTGACATGGCAGCCGGCAGCGCGCCCGAGGTCACTGACATGCTGGCGCAGCTTGCTGTCGAATTCCGCCGCCTGGTTGATCTGGCGCAAAGCGGCCATGACTTCGTCATCCGTCATGCGGCGCTCCGGGCGCGCAATCTGTGCGCCCGAGATGCCCCGAGACGGCTCCAGGTGCTATAGGCAGCGCAGACGGCGCCGGTAACGTCTTCGCGGGTCTGGCGGGCCTCTCGGGCGAGCCAGGTAACCAGGTCGCGCTCGGCGAGGCCGGGGTTCTGGCGGATCAGCTCTAGGGCCCGCGCCTCGAGCCGGTCAAAATCCTCATCGTGGCTTGATGGCTTCGCTCGCGTTATATTCTGCTGGTCCATTTGATCTTTACCTCTTGTCTTTGATCCTTCGGGCCGTGTCCGCTCTGCCAAAAGCTCACGGCCCTTTTCATTTCCGTGACATGTCACGCGGCGGCGGGCCTTGCCTTCCGCGCCGCCTTCAATGCCTGGCGGTGCGCGATCAGCTTCTCGGCGTCGTCGCGCGTGAAGAGCCGCCGCCCGTTGCTGTCGCGCTGCGGATTGATCACGCCCTTGTCGGCGTAGTACACGACCGAGCTCTGCGGCACGCCGGTGAGCCGCGCCATCTCCGACGATGCGATGAAGGTCGCTTTCATTTCGTTAGGCCCCTGCGCAAAATTTGTCACTTAAAGCAAGCTACGATGATCGGCGCCGGCGCGATACAATCGCGTTTAGCGCGAGCTGGCTCGTGCGAAAAATAGCGAAGGAGGCCAATCGTGGTAACGGCAGCGGATATCAACCAGATGAACAGGGCGTTCTGGTCTGAGCACGAGCCGCACTGCGTGCAGGCAGCGCTGGCGATGAGGCATATGCTGAGCGTCAAGCGCGCGCAGGAGGTGCGGCGGAACGCGGCCAAGTCAGCTGACGACCGTCGCGACAGGACGCGCGAGCGGGACGAGCGAATCATCGCCTCACCGCTCGCCGCTAAGCAGATCGCCGCCGCCGAGCGGCTGACGGTTTCGCAGGTGTACCGGATCCGGAAGCGCTCGCCCTCGTAGGCTTCACTGCGGCGTTTATCTCGGCACGGGTGGCCGCCACGCTGGCGCCCTTCTTTCGCCACCGGTTGTTCACCGTCTCTGACGGTTTCGGTTTATCACCCGCACTCAGCCGAGCGATGTACTCATTGATCATCGCGCGCGTAACGAAGCGCCGCCTGCCCTGCATGACGAAGTCCAGCATGCCTTCTTCAAAAAGGCGGTAGACCACGGGCTTGGAGCATCGCAGCGTGATGCAGGTGTCTTTCACGTCCAGCAGCGCCGGCTCAACGGGCACGGCAACAGGTTTAACGGTCATTCGAATTACTCCGTTTGTTATCTGGAGACTCGATCTAACTACGAGAGTTGGCCAGCTAACGCGTTAGGCGGCCAGGTCGGATGCGAATCTAGGTTTGCCCGTCAATTTCGCGGGCTTTCTTTTGCAGAGGAAGGGACGACGATGAGACACAAGTGGGATCAACGACGACGAAAGGATCGACAAAAAACAAATGGAAGGGCTTTGGCGGTGCGGGCCGCGGCCGCGATCATCCACGAAAATATGACCAAAGAGGAAGAAGGCCAGGCGAGGGCAGCCGTAGAAGCCGCTTACATGCGGCACTTTGGCGGGGCCCTGCCGCGGAGCTAATGCCCGGCTTTCTTATCTGCCCCTGCGCACGCCGGGCCGCGACGTGCGTGCGCAGGGTTCGCACGCTCAGCTTTGGCTGATTGGGAAAATAGATCTTCTCGACTTTGCGGGCGATCTCAGAATCGTTGGGCTCACCCGCAAGGCGCTCATCAATCGCGGCGAACACTTTTTCCAAGTGCGCGCGGTCTTCGTCCGCCCGGTTCTTGCGGCCCTTGCGCCCGGCCGCGGCGTCGCTGCCCTGCCGATTGATCAGGCGCTGCTCAGAAGGCGCGCCCAGGTACATGCCTAACTCGAGTGCCTGCAGCGCGATCTCGTCGCGGGTAGCACTTTTGCGGGTAAGCGTGGCTTCAAACCGTGCGATGTTCTCCAACAGCCCAGCGGCCATTTCCTTGTCTACGTCGGGCGCGGTCAATGCAAGCCGTGCTTCCGCGAGCAATACAGTAAGTTCTTCCTTCACGACCGCGCCCTCTTTGATTTCCGCGCGCGTTTCTTCTTCGCCGGCGCGTTCTTAAAGCTAGGCAGATGCTTTTGGACCGCCTTGGCGCGAGTCTCTTTATCGTGAAACGCGTAGGTGGTACTCGTCATGCGCTCGTCAGCGTGGCCAAGGAGATCTGCGATTATGCTTATGCTCATGCCAGAGTTCAGCAGGAGCGAACCGTAGGACCGCCTCAGGTCGTGGAACACCATGGGCTTGATCCCCGCTGCCTTGTACGCCTCGCGCAGCTTGCGTCCGAGCTGGACGCGCCTGGCCTTCCCCACCTTGCCAGAATCGTCTAACCCAAGCACCAGCGCGTCATCGGGCCGGCCCTTGGTAAGGCTGGCGAAAAATGCCGCACCCTCTTTGGTCAACGCTACGTCGCGCTCTTCAGCAGTCTTACGCGGCGGCACGTAGACCTCGCCGTCCTTCACGTCCGCCACCCTCATGGCCATCAACTCGCCCAATCGCATTCCCGTGTAGAGCCCTGCTGTCGCCAGCGGTACGAACTCGGGGTCGAGCACCTTCAAGACTTTGAACGCCTCATCCAGCGAGAGCTTGCGCTGAAGTTTGCGCGGCTTACTCACCTTCTTAAAGGTGTCCACCGCCCGCCACGTATCACTGGTTAGTGAGATTTTCTGCTTTCTGAAGGCGTGGTTAAAGACCGCGCGCAGGATGGTCCAAACGCGATTCGCGGTGGCCTTCGCCTTGCGTTGCCTTTCACGGCGCGCGGCATCGTCCTCATCCTCCTTTTTCGCCTTTGCCTCGGCGTTGGTAACCATCGCTTCAAGCCAGCGCTGCAGGTCATCAGTGGTGAGCTTCGTGATGTCCTCGCCGCCTAGCTTGGGCTTGATGTATACGCGCCACCTGAGCAGATCCTGCTCAAGGCCGTCCGGGCTGCGTGCCTGCGCGCGGCGCCAAGCGAAGTAACGGTCAGCGACTTCGTCCAGCGTGTGCTTGGCGGTCGCTCTGTGCTCCTTGAGCGCGGCAGGATTGAGAGCGAGGGCTCTCTGCACGGCGTCCTTCCAGCTGAGCACCGTGCTGCCGTCAGCCGGCTGCGCATCGTCAGGCGTGCCGATGGACTTGACGACATAGCCAGAACCTTTAAGAAAGACGCGCGCGTACCAGGTGGGGTGCTGCGCCGTCGTGTTGCGATATCCCACGCTGATACCGCGCGTGATCTTGTGCCAGTATGGCGGATGGCGGGCGGCGAGGCGCTTGCGGGCGTCACGGGTGGTGAGTGAAACGGCTTTCATTGGCTAGATCTCCCAGTACGCCATGAGATCACGGCCCGCGTTCAAGCGCGCGAGCTCGTCCGCCTCCGCGTTCGTCAAGCCGTAGGCCTTGGGGTCCGCATGAAAGCGACCGCACTCAGATATGCGCGCGTTGACGATGAACTGATCATTGAAGGTGAAGCCATACGCCGGCACCAGCGCGCCCGACGTATCCATCGCTTCCTCGAGTTTGAAGGCTTGCATTGACGGCGTCCTTATATAAGTTTATATATGTCGCGCCAATTCTATACCGATCTGCAAGGCTATAACAATCTCTGTAAATCCATAGCATAGTCAATGTGTTACGATTTACAAAGATTGATAGTAGAGTACAGGAAGGAGGCGCTGTATACCCCTCTCAAGGCTGTAACACGGGTTCGAATCCCGTAGGGAGCGCCACATCAAAGCAAAGGGTCGGTGCATCATCGGCCCTTTGCTTTGATTTTGCCCTGGGAGACGAGAACCCGAAGGGTTCGACAAATCGACCGTCCGGTCGATTTGAACGCCGGAGGCCTTGCCGACGGCGGCCCCGAAGGGGCGAGGCCGAAGGCCGAGTAATCCCGTAGGGAGCGCCAATGAATCAAAGACTTACAGAACCCCCATGTTCAAATGACGGATGATCCGGGTGCTGACATCTCGGTATCAAATTCCAGTCCCTGATAGCCGTGGGCCTTGAGCTGCGCGGTAAATGTGCGTAAGTCGCTGACACTCGGGTCATCGGCTTTTTCTTCTTCAGCGCCGATTGCAAAGAACACGCACCGGTAATGAACAAAGCGGATGGGTAGCCGGCACGATCCAGCTACCAATAAGGACAGGACAACGTGGCAGCGGGCTTGCTGCTGGGGAAGCTAGATCTTGCGACGCACGGGAGATCTCAAGCTAGGCCGGCGGGAGCAACGCAGATTATTGCTCCTGCCAGCCATATGACAAGACGGCGCCGTTCTGATTCCCCGCCTTCTTCAGCTAAGGCAAGCGCGTCCATTCACGTGTCACAAGTACCGCGGGCGTCGTGAGGGCAGACGGCGTCCTCTGGGCGTCTCGGATCGCGGTGACGTGCAACTGACCCTCCCTCTCGGTGGCTTGGGTGACGATGAAATCATCCATCTGGGTGACCACGACACCCGTCGATGAAGTGAGCACGCGAGTAATAACACCAGTGCCATTGCAGTTGAGCGTGGTGATACTGCCCTTCTGTGTGCCGGTGATGACGGTTCGGGCGCCGGTGGTCGAACCTGCTACCGGTTCGTTGAGAATGAAAGTGGCCGTGAGGTTGCCTGCCTCGTCGAGTTGCCTCACTCCGTACGCGATGGCGATGCCCCCTTCATAGTAGCCGGTGACCGCATAGGTCCCCTTAAAACTCGCGAGAGTGAAACAGGGCGTGTCGGCTTTCGCGTGAGAGACGCCGAGAAGGGACAAGAGGACTATTGCGGACGAGACCGACCAAATCTTGCTACGCATCGGTTTTGCTCCTTGTTGCTTCTTTCATGGACTTCGGATCCGAAGTCCTGCGCGTAATTATGCGGCAAGTCTCGTTACAAGCACATGCCAGGACGAAGGCTATTGTCCCGGCCGGTTCCATTTCGGCCTCGCGTTCCTCTCAAGCAGATTTCGTGCCCGAAAATTTCACATGAACCTGGAGAGGGAGTTCCTGCGCCGCACCATGGGGTGACTTTGCTCGGCAATGCCGCATTCGCGCGCTCCGTAGTTGCAACCCGCAATAGACCATCCGCCGCTTGGCTCGTCAAACCTGCGGAAAGACCGCAATCTGGAAGGGATTTCGGCACGTCGAATGTCCTCTGCCCGGCGGCGACCGATTTCGTGGTTCGTTTACCGAGCTCTAAGCAATCTGCAGTCCCTGGCGTGCCGTGGAGCGTCCTATGGCTTCTTGGCAACCACCCGTCCGTTCTCAATGCGTCGCAACGCCAATCGCGAACTGCGCAGCTTAAGATACACCATTTCGATTCGATAACCGGCGCGCTTCCATGCCTGGATTCGCCGCACGTGAGACAGGCCGCTGAACGTGTCTCGAAGCCGAAATCCCATCGTGCGATTGCCATCCGGTCGATCTCTTCAATGACCGTTTGGGCCGCCGCGAAAGCCGCCAGCTCCGGCCTCAATGGCGAAAGCCCGCTTGCGATCAAATTAACGCCGCGACGTTCTCCGGGATTGCGTCTGTTTCTTGACCGAGAGCAATCGCGCATCGAAGGTGTAGGCATCTGGGCCGGACACGATCCATGTCAGTGAAAAATGTGGGTGCAGAGGATTGATGAGCACATTCCATTCTCCCGGCGTGATGATCGTGGGCACGAGCATTGCCGGGGTGGTCTTGGCTTCAAGCCACGCATCTCCAAATGCGCGGCTGACCGCGAGCCGACTCTTCCATCGAGCCGGATAAGAATCGGGTTTCAGGATCAGTGGGTCCGGGACTTCCGCCGAATAGACAAAAAACGGTTGGATGTCATTCGTCTGTTTGAGGCGGACCAGGATCTCAAGGGCCGCGAGTGAGAGAGATTGAGCGGTGTAAACGATCGGCTGGCCAGCCGTGTGCCAGCGGGCCGAAGCATACAAGCCGCCGTTACCGCTGAACGCTTCTTTCCGGGTGCGTGTAAAGAGCGCTGCCCCGATGCGAAATACCCTCATGCAACTATTAGACGAAGTGGCCGTAATCCAGCGCGCGCAGCAAGTTCTCCACTTCGCGAGCGCCCAGGTCGGTATCCAACAGGTCCAAGGGCGCCGTATTGCCTAAGCTCGCATCGGGCTTCGACAACCATTCCGATACCGCTGAGTCTGTCGTAAAGAGCGTGCGGCCGAGATTGCGCACACGTGCCACCCGCAGAAGCTTCTCGGAGGTTTCACTGGATAGCGGTGCACCGTTGCCGCGTTTGCGGGTTACCGTGCGCCGCGCAATGCCCAATTTCGCGGCCAACGTGCTGACAGAAAGTCCCAACGTGGATGCGACCTGCTCGAACATAGCGGCTGGCAATCCATTGCGAACTTGGGTGAGGATCTCCAGAGGGGGTTTTTCAGCAAGAACAAATGCGGATTCCATTAAATCACCGTGGGCCAAATGGCTCATTGCCGTGAGCCATAATACCCGCCTAACGGGTCGCGCGCAATTCACTGCATCCGTCAGTCCGAATGCCCGCTGAACTACCGCGTCAGCTCTGGGTCCTTAGGTAGCCCGCGGCCGGGTCCGCCCCGTTCCATCCCACGCTCCTGTTTCGTGAATCGAATGAACTGCGCGGCCAATTGTTGCCTGTCCGTGAGGACGGGCGGCAAATGGCAGGCAAAGTATCGGACGTCGCCTGCGAGAATGATCTCGCCCTGCGCATCCATGAGTTGCAGCAGAACGCAGGACACTTCGCTATCCTGCCATCACTCGAAAAAACATCTATCAACACTCCTCGCTGTGAGCGACAACAGCAGCGTACTTGCCTCCACGAGTTCATCCGCGGGCCCTAGCTACCTACTCGATATAAGTCTTGCGCGAGTGTCGGCCGCCAAAGGCAACCAGAGGACGCTTGAGCGACTGCCGTCGTGAAACAG